>Ga0209166_10001625_pt1 | contig 18356 bp, 15 predicted proteins | sample Coa_R1_3_FD_187151 | JGI IMG/M metagenome (GOLD analysis project Ga0209166, IMG submission 187151) | Surface soil microbial communities from Centralia Pennsylvania, which are recovering from an underground coalmine fire - Coalmine... | ecosystem: Environmental > Terrestrial > Soil >... | reverse complement strand
ACGCCGTCATTCCTCCCTACTACGATTCGATGATTGCGAAACTCATCGTCAAGGGACGCGACCGCACGGAAGCCATTGGCCGCATGAAGCGCGCCCTCGAGATGTTTGTCATTGAAGGAATCAAGACGTCCATTCCGCTGCATCGCAGAATCGTGGCCGATTCGAGATTTGTGGCAGGGAATTACAATACGCATTTCATTGACCGGCTCGTGGGAACGAACGGAAAATAAATCGGCATGCGTCTTGTTCTCCCACGGCTGTATGTGATATTAGACGCGGCGTTGCTTACCATTCCCGAAACAGAGTGCGCCCGCCAACTTGTGGATGCCGGTGTCCGGCTGCTCCAGTACCGGAACAAAACGGCGTCTCCGCGCGATTTGTTGGAGAGTTCGAAACGGCTTTCGGCGGAGTTGCTGCCGCGTAAGGTTACGTTCATTGTGAATGACCGCGCGGATGTGGCGGCCCTTGCTGGCGCGAGTGGAGTTCATGTTGGACAGGAAGACCTGGGTGTCGAAGAAGCGCGCGCCATTGTCGGACCGAGCAAGCTGGTTGGTGTCTCGACACACAATCGGGCGCAATTCGAGCAGGCTGCCGCCACTTCGGCGGACTATATTGCCGTGGGGCCCGTCTTTTCTACTTCTACCAAGTCGAATCCCGATCCCGTGGTCGGGACGGAATTCATCCGTCAGGTCCGACCGCTGACAGACAAGCCTATTGTTGCAATCGGGGGGATCACGTTGGAGCGTGCCTCCGAGGTCGTCCGGGCCGGCGCCGATTCGGTTGCGGTGATCAGCGATATTCTCGGGGCACGGGAACCGGGAGCACGAGCTGGCCGGTACGTCGAAATGCTGGAAACTGCGAACCACGCGACAGGCGTCTAAAGGAATAGACGAATGGCTGAGAGCACCCAACCGATCTCATCGGCAAGCGGTACGAGCGAACACGGCTTCGTGCGTGCCATCGGGCTGTTCGACGGGACGATGATTGTCGTCGGTTCGATGATCGGTTCCGGCATTTTCATTGTGGCGTCAACCATTTCGCAGCAGACTGGCTCGCCCGGCGGCTTGCTGCTTACCTGGGTTCTTACGGGCTTGCTGACCATTTCCGCGGCGCTTTCCTACGGGGAATTGGCCGCGATGTTTCCGCACGCGGGCGGTCAATACGTGTATCTGCGCGAAGCGTATTCGCCGCTGTGGGGATTTCTTTATGGATGGACGTTGTTTCTAGTGATTCAAACGGGGACGATTGCGGCCGTGGCCGTGGGTTTCGCGAGATACCTTGGTGTCCTCTTCCCCGCAGTCTCTCCCGAAGCGTGGATTGTCCATCCCATCTCGCTAGGTTCGAAATACGCCATTAGCCTTTCGGTGCAGCAATTGGTCGGGATCCTGATGATCCTTTTCATTACGTTTCTCAACACTTTGGGGGTACGGCTAGGCAAGCTGATTCAGAACATTTTTACAAGTGCAAAGACGCTCTCTTTGGTGGGGCTGATTTTTCTGGGAATTTTTGTTGGCAGGAATGCGGGAGCGATTACGGAGAATTTCAGCCACTTCTGGGCCATCCGAAATGCGCAGCCTCTGGAGCCAGGCGCGAATTTCTTGAAGAGCTTCGTGCCTACAATCACGGCGGCAAGCGGCGCATTCGGGTTGTTCGTGGCGTACGGTGTTGCCCAGGTGGGATCGCTTTTTTCCGCAGATGCCTGGAACAACATCGGCTTCACCGCGGCGGAGGTCAAGAATCCGAAACGCGACGTCGCGTTGTCCATGGCTTTTGGCACGATCATCGTTATCACGCTGTATTGCCTGGCGAATCTGGCGTACCTCTTCACGCTGCCTTTGGTGCAAATTCAGACTGCTCCGGACGGCCGTGTGGCCAGCGTCGCGTTGAACGCAATTTTCGGCCCGGTGGGCGCGGCGATAATGGCTGTGGCGATCATCATTTCCACTTTCGGATGCAACAACGGGCTGATCCTCGCGGGCGCGCGCGTTTCCTACGCAATGGCACGCGACGGGTTGTTTTTCCGCTCGACCGGTACGCTGAACAAGAAGGGCGTGCCCGGCTCGGCGCTAATCTACCAGGGCGTCTGGGTGGCTTTTCTGATCCTGATGAGAACCCGCGAGGTCGACGCGGCGGGCGCGGTGACTTACGGAAACCTCTACAACGACCTGCTGAATTATGTTGTGTTTGCGGTTCTGCTTTTCTATGCGTTGACCATCGCGGGAATTTTTTCTCTGCGTGCGAAAAAGCCCAATCTCGAGCGGCCCTATCGGGCGTTCGGCTATCCTGTAATTCCGGGGCTCTACATTGTCGCGGCAGGCGCGATCATGTTTGCACTGCTGCTTTATCAGACCAAAACTGCCGGGTTTGGTTTGGTGATCGTGTTGCTTGGCGTGCCGGTCTATCTGTGGCTACGCCGGACTTCCGGCTTTGCAAAAGGGAATCACTGAATTTTGTTGTAGGGACTGGCGCGCCGCGCCACTACAATGCTCTAGGCCAAATTGGCAGCGCGGGACGAAATGTAAGCAGATTGCGAGAGGAGGAGTTGCATGGGCAACCCCTTGTTTGCAACGAAGCCGATTGAAACGCTGATGAAAGAGGCCAGCGATTCGGGAGAGCATAGCCTGAAGCGGGCCCTCGGTCCCGTCAACCTGGTTACGCTGGGAATCGGCGCCATCATCGGCGCGGGAATTTTCGTCCTCACGGGCTCGGCGGCGGCTCTCTATGCAGGTCCGGCTATTATGCTGTCGTACATACTGGCCGGGATCGGTTGCGTTTTTGCGGGCCTCTGCTACGCGGAATTCGCATCGATGATACCCATTGCGGGCTCAGCGTATACCTATGGCTACGCAACGCTCGGAGAAATCATCGCTTGGATTATCGGATGGGACCTGATTCTGGAATACGCATTTGGCGCTGCAACGGTCGCCAGTGGCTGGAGCAGCACGCTCGTCGCCTTCCTTCAGGATTATGGAATTAATCTGCCGCCGCAGATCTGTGATGTTCCGGGGGCGCAGTGGGCCTTTTTTGAGGGCCGGTGGGCGCCTGTAACAACGTTCAATCTGCCTGCTGAGCAATTGGCAGCGCTACCCCATGCCACAGCCGTATTCAACTTGGTCGCGTTTCTCGCTATCTTGGCGGTCACTACCATCCTGATTGTGGGAATTAAGGAGTCGGCTAACTTTAACACCGGAGTCGTTTTTGTAAAGCTGACAGCGGTGCTGACTTTTATCGCTGTCGCTATCCCCTTTGTTCTTCACCATCCCGATATCGCTCACGCGAACTGGAGGGTGTTCCTGCCTCCCAACACCGGCACGTTTGGGTTCTATGGTTGGTCTGGCGTTTTGCGGGGCGCCGGCGTGGTTTTCTTTGCCTACATTGGTTTTGACGCTGTTTCCACCGCCGCGCAGGAAGCGCGCAAGCCGCAAAAGGATATGCCGATCGGCATTCTTGGGTCACTCATTGTTTGCACTTTCTTGTACATCGTGGTGTCAGGGTTACTCACCGCGACCGTGCACTACTCCAGGCTTAACATTGGAGCGCCAGTGTCGCTGGCGATTCGGGAAACAGGCGTAAAGTGGGGCAGCTACGTGGTGAATGCTGGAGCACTGGCAGGCTTGAGCACGGTCATGCTGGTCATGTTGCTCGGGCAATCACGCGTGTTCTATTCCATGGCTCACGACGGCTTGCTCTGGAAGTGGGCGGGCGATATTCACCCGCGCTTCCGGACACCTTGGAAGTCCACAGCGGTTGTTGGTCTGGCGGTAGCGATTGTGGGCTCGCTTGTCCCAATCGGAAGCCTCGGTCAGATGGTCAGCATTGGAACGTTACTAGCCTTCGTAATCGTATGCGCTGCCGTTTGGATTCTGCGTATTCGCCGGCCGGATCTTGAGCGCCCTTTCAGGACACCCCTGGTCCCGTTTGTTCCCATCATGGGAATCATTGTTTCTCTGGGACTGATGGCTGGATTGAATGGTGTCACGTGGTTGCGCCTGATCATTTGGCTCATCATCGGCATGGTCATTTACTTCACTTATAGCGTGAAGCACAGCAAAGTTCGGAATGCCGTGAAATAATTAGCCAGAGGCAAATGGCCAACGGGCTTCGCGTGGGGCTCAGCCTGCGTGCAGGCACATCTTCAGGTAAAGTATTTCTTCCGATTGCAAGCCCATGAAATCCCTGTTTACAAGTCTGAAGGAAGTCTGGAGCCTCATCTCCTGGCTGGACGTCGTTTGCTCGGCCATTGTCGTGTTAGGGCTGCTCGTTGAACTCCTTGGGATGAGCGGGGGCGTTTTCAGCTTCGTCGAATACCTGGCGGTGCTCGCGGGGCTGTATCTTGTTTTTCGTCTTATTAGCTGGTGGAGAAGCCGGTTGCTTTGGAGTTTGCGCAACCGGCTGATCGTTGCGTACCTCTTCATCGCCGTCGTACCAATCCTCTCCATCGTGATTCTCGTTGTGCTTGCCGCACGCATTCTTTATTCCCAGCTTGGCGCCTACCTTCTTTATGAGGATATTCACCGGCGCATCGAGATGGTCGCAGACATCGCGCAGCACATCGCCATTGCGCACGAGGCGCTCCCCACCAGAATCACAGAGAGCGAATCGGAGCTAATCCTTGCGGCCGAGTCACACGCCGTCCACGACAGAGAGCTTCCGAAGCTGGGCATTAGCTTTTCCAATGATCTCTCGCTGTTGGGGAATGTGGCTGGGCCGGGAAAAGACTCCTTTGCGGGACTCATCCAGGAACCCACACAGGAAGGAGAGTCTCTTTTCCTTGTCAGCCTGCGGACCATTCCAAACCGTAAAAAGGCGCGCATCGTTATTCTCCGAGTTCCGGTTACTCCGGACTTCCTCAGCACGATTGCACCGGACCTGGGCGTCATCCAGCTGAATCTCATGGAGAATTACGAAGGAGTTGCGCCACAAAGCGTTCTATATTCGTCTGGCGGCAACCAATATCGCGTGGCCCGACCCATTGTAGCCAGCAATCGCCGGCTTCAGCCTGCCATGTTCTGGTTCGATTCGCCGGTAAACGTCGTATCCCGGCTCGATTCGGTTTTTGTGGCCAAGGATGGAACTGTGGATCAAGCGCGCCCTGTGCTGGCGGTCTCCAATGCCCGTCCTTCACGGCTGAATGCAAGAATTTTCACGTCCCTGGGAGAATTACGTAGTTCATATGTTATTTTTTTCGTTCTCGTTATAGTTGTTTTTCTTCTTATCGAAGCCGTGGCGTGGACCACCGGAATTGTCTTGACGCGGCGAATTACGCGGGCGGTCGCTGATCTTTATAAGGCCACCCAATTTGTCCAAAGCGGAGATTTTTCCCACCGCATTCAGGTCGAGCGTATGGACCAGCTCGGCGCCTTGGGAGAATCCTTCAACCAGATGACTGGTTCCATCGGCACGCTCATCGAAGAGCAGAACAAGCGCCAGCGTCTGGAAAATGAAATTTCCATCGCGCGCGAAGTGCAGAACCAGCTTTTCCCGAGCACGCTGCCCTCGGTTCCGGGAGTTGAAATCGAAGCCATTTGCAAAGCGGCTCGCTCGGTGAGTGGCGACTACTACGATTTCATTCAGCTCAGTCCGACGCATGTGGCGATTGCTATAGCCGACATTTCCGGTAAAGGGATTTCCGCCGCGCTGCTGATGGCCAGTTTGCAGGCTGCGCTGCGCAGTCAGGCGCTTACGGAAGGCAGCGAATCCCTCAGCACTGCGGATCTCGTTGCGCGGCTGAACAAGCACTTGGTGCGCAACACCGGTGACGACCGCTTTGCGACGTTCTTTATCGCCGTCTACGACAGTTCGACACGAACCCTTCGCTATACGAACGCCGGCCACCTTCCTTCATTTCTCATTTGCAACGGTTCGTCTTGTCTTTTGGACAAAGGTGGAATGGTTCTGGGGGTTCTCGATGATTACGTTTACGAGCAGGGCGAGGTGCAGGTTGCGCCCGACTCATTGCTCATTGGCTACAGCGATGGCTTGGTCGAACCGGAGAATGTCTATGGAGAAGAGTTTGGTATCACGCGATTGAAGGAAGCCGCCATTCGCGTGCAACACGCAAAGCCGCTGATGGTGGCGGAATCGTTGATGGCCGCTGCGGAAGAGTGGGCGGGCACTCCCGAACAAGCCGATGATATGACGGTCATCGTCACGCGGCTGCGGTAGAACGGTCGCTTCGCGTAGGCTATACTGAAAAACCTTCAAGGGATTTGGCTGGGGGAAAATGTCGCTTCGGAATCGTGTGGCGCTGGTGACCGGCGGAAGCCGGGGCATCGGCCGAGGGCTAGCGTTGCGGCTCGCGCAAGACGGCGCGCGCATCGCTATTGCTTATCGTTCCAACAAGGTCGCCGCACAACAGACGTTGCGGCAATTGCAGGCGGGCGGAGCGGACTGCGTTGCCGTCGAGACGGACATCACCGATTCGAATCGTTGCGACCAGCTCATCAAGACCGTGGCGGACCGCTACGGACGTTTGGATATCGTGGTCAACAACGTGGGTGATTTTCGCTGGGGCATGCTCGGGGAATCTTCCTTGCCCGACTGGCAGAGCATTTTTGCCTCGAACCTTTTTACTGTTCTCTATATGTGCCGCGCTGCGCTGCCACACATGAGGAAAGCGCGGTGGGGGCGGATCATCAACATGGGCGCGGTAGGGGCAGAGCGCGCGTTTGGGCAAGCGAAAATCTCAGCTTACGCTGCGGCCAAAGCCGCCGTTGTGGCCCTGTCGCGCTCCCTGGCTCTTGAAGAAGCCAAGAATGGCATCACTGTCAACGTTGTGAATCCTTCTAGCATCGACGAAAATGAATTGACACTGGAGGAGGCACGCCGCATCCGTGATGCGCGCTTCCCGATTGGCCGTCCGCCCACCGTCGAAGACGTTGCGTCCACTGTGGCCTTTTTTGCTTCTGAAGAGGCGGAGTATGTCACCGGACAGGTCGTCAATGTGAGCGGCGGCTGGATGCTCTGATCATTTTGTGAACCCCTCATGAAAGCTCTCACCGCAGCCGAAATGCGCGAGGTGGACCGTCTCACCACCGAGCGTTACGGCATTCCCAGCTTGCAGCTTATGGAAAACGCAGGGACGCAGTTTTTCGATTTTCTGCGCGCTCATTACGACGATATAGCTGCTAGTCGTGCGGCTATTCTCTGTGGCAAAGGTAATAATGGCGGCGACGGTTTCGTCGTTGCTCGACTCCTTCAGGAAAAAGGCCTGAAACCGCAGGTGTACGTTTTTGCCGAGGTGAAAGCTGTCCGCGGCGACGCGGCCGAGAATCTTGCTCGCCTCAAGAATTCGGGAGCCAGGATTCAGGAGATCATCGATTCCAAGCAATGGGAACAAGTTCGCGGCGAAATTGCGAAGTCGCGGGTGATTGTCGACGCTCTTCTCGGTACAGGCCTGAAAGGTAAGGTCGAAGGTCTCCTTGCCTCGGTCATTGAAGACGTAAACAAGATCTCTCGAAATGCCACTTCTCTCTGGCCCGACGTAATTGCCGTTGACACGCCGTCGGGACTTCCTTCAGATGGAGAGCCCACCGATGGGCCAGTGATTCGCGCTAACGCCACGGTCACTTTCACGGCCCCAAAGATTGGCCAGCTTATTTCACGGGATTCGGCATGCTGCGGGAAACTTCATGTGCGGGAGATTGGCTCGCCGGCCGGGCTGATTGAGGAGTTTGGCAAAGGAATAATTCGTTGGATCGAGCCGCGAGAGTTCTTGCCACTTCCGCTGGTTCGCCAAGCCGATTCCCACAAAGGTAAATTCGGCCACGCTCTTGTGATTGCAGGTTCGCTCGGCAAGTCCGGTGCGGCAATTCTTGCGAGCCGGGGCGCATTGCGTTCGGGAGCCGGTTTGGTGACCGCTGCGATACCTGATGTCGTCCTCCCTGTTGTGGCTTCGGCGCAAGCTGAGCTTATGACAGAGCCGCTCGCTTCCACAAAACTGGGCACGATCGCCTTGGGGAAAGCCGCGCGCGTCCGTGCGCTTATGCAGGACAAGACTCTTCTAGCTATTGGCCCGGGAATTGGAACGCACAAGGAAACACAAACATTCGTCACTTCTCTGGTCCGGAAGACTGAGTTGCCAATCATTCTGGACGCTGATGGATTGAATGCATTTGGCGGACGGGCGCGTGACTTCGCTAGACGAAAGTCTGCATTTCTTGCGGTCACGCCCCATCCTGGAGAGATGGCACGACTTCTTGACGTTTCGAACGCCAATGTGCAAGCAGACCGATTGGGCGTCGCGTTAAAGGCAGCCGGCACTTGGAAGGCTCATGTGATTCTCAAGGGATTTCACACCATTCTGGCGACACCTGACGGTCGAGCCTACGTGAACACCACGGGAAACCCGGGCATGGCCAAAGGCGGATCCGGGGACGTCTTGACGGGAATTCTTGCCGGGACGGTTTCTCAGTTCGGTATGCAACACTGGGAGCGGGCGTTGGCGCTTGGTGTTTATCTCCACGGTCGAGCTGCCGACGAATCCCTTGCTCAACGGGCAGAAGAGGGGCTCCTGGCTGGCGAAATCGCTGACACGTTTCCCGTTACCTACCGTCGGCTGCTCATGGAGATGCGCCAACTTGGCTGAAGAAATCATCACCCACTCCGCAGAGGAGACCATTGAATGGGGTAGGGAATTCGCGAAGCGCCTGCAACCGCCTGTCCTTGTGTTACTTACAGGCGACCTGGGCACCGGCAAAACCACGCTGACGAAGGGCTTGGTCTCGGCGCTGGGGGCCGCGAATGAAAACGATGTGACCAGCCCTACGTTTACCCTCGTTCACGTTTATGGCAAGCAAACCAAGGTCTATCATGCCGACCTCTACCGCATCGAGAGCTTCCATGACTTTGAGACTCTTGGCTTGGAGGACATGTTTGCAACCCCTGCCATCGCGATCCTCGAATGGTCGGAGAAGTTTCCCCTTCCGTCACCCTGGCCTCTGGTTCGGGTTCGGCTTGAACACCTAGGAGCTGACTCCCGTCGGATTTCCGTGCTGGAGCCCTCCTAGCGTCCCGAAAGGACCCTATCCCCTAACTATCTGGTTACGCTCGTCCTTTGGGTACCTTGCCGCGTCCCCGGCCGACTGCTAGGTTGGAAAGAGCCCTGTGGCCGAAGGATATGTCCAATACGCTCTCCATACTTAGCTCGTCTGAGCCGTCCGGAATCGGCCTGAAGAGCTATAATGTCTCGCTCCCCATGGGGACGCTGGCCATCGGCGTCGACAATATTCATCACGACGTTTTCCTCAGCCCCAAGTTTGTTCAAGCCGCTCGCGATTATCTCCTCGATCTCATTCGCCAGCACACAAATTCCCAGCAAGCTCCCGGCATGGAGCCCCGCCCGTCGCGTGGGCCGGATTCCGTCGCGTTTCGCAAATTGCTGTCCGAACTTTTGCAAAGTTCGCTGACCCAGGCCAAATACCACAAGAACATCGAGATCGACCTTCTTTTCCGTCTGAGCCTGCTGAAGTTCCTCACCTCCGAAATTGCCAACCAGTTCGCGAACATCATTCTGGAAGGGAAAGAGTGGGTCCGCCAACGTGGCGAGCATTTCGAGCGAAGCCAACAAGCGCATGTTATCAAGGCGCGCTTGTCGGAACTGCAGGCATCGCGTCGCGCGGTGGTTCGCAAAGTGGGGCAGCAAGTGGCGCAAATTCTGGCGGACGTCGAAGAAAACGCCATCGCCAAAACGCGCCGCGCATTGTTCGGCGAGGATTTTGCTCCCTACTACGAACTTTGCAAAAACCGGCTGATTTTTCTCGATGGCGGCAAGGACGACGTCTTTTTCCTCGATCATTATGTGCTGCTTGGCAATTACGCGAAGGACTCGGACCGCTTCGAGGCCATGGATGCACTCTTCCAGGAGTTCCTTCGCGAGGCCGGCATCACGGTATCGGACGACCCGGCGCACAAAGAAGCCGTCGAAACGCACACTGCGTTGATCGAAAGCGTTCAAGCTGTCCGCACCGAAATTACCAATCTTGAGGAGCAGCGCAAAGCCACGCGAAAGAAGCTGGAGCGAGGGGAGAGTTTTTTCAATAAATTCCTAAGCTCCGATAATCCCGCAGATCTGAAAGCTTCGCTGCACGATATTGAAACCCGCATCCAGCACCAGGAACTGAAGCTGGAGGAGTTGGATCCGCAGGTCGAAGACGCTCGTCAGAAACTGGATTTCTTTCGCAAGGGCAAAGCATCCCGGCTCGGTGAGTTTCTCGACGATCCGGAAAACGCGCAGCGCCTGTTCGATCCACAAACCGGTCCTGAGGAGTCAGCGCCTCTGCGAGCGCAGCTTTTGACGCGGCTTCTCGACCGCCTCGAACAGCATGAAATGCTCTTTCAAGTTCTGGCCAGCTATGAGGTTCGCCCGATCGCCGCCGAATACTGCCCGCCGCTGCACCTTCAGCAGCTTCGCAGGGCGCTGGTTTCCAAAGACGAGCTGAAGCAAGTGGAAAGGGTCATCCGGCAGGTTCCCGCGAAGAAGTTGTCGTTGCGAACGATTGAGGAGCTTTCCCGAAGAATTCAGCGTTACTCCCGCGACGAAATGAAGGAATTCATTTTGCGATTCGCCGGCGATTTCTTCCGCTTGCACCGGGATTTGCGTGACGCCGAACACCTGACCACCGGCATGGAGCGCATCAACCTGGTTACGACCGAGAAGGCCCGCGAATTGTCGCGCATGAATAACCGCCTTTACGAATGCGTCCTGCAAGAAGAAGCCCGGCCGGAACAGGACACCGTAATTTCCCACGTCATCATCAAAGCGGATGTTCGCGGCTCCACGCGCATGACCCAGGACCTCCTCGCTCGCGGCCTGAATCCCGCTTCGCATTTCAGCTTGAATTTGCATGAGCCGGTGAAAAAGCTTCTCGATCGCTTCGATGCAAAAAAAGTCTTCATCGAGGGCGACGCCATTATTCTTGCCATTTTCGAAACCGAATCTTCCGCGGCCTATGCGCGGCCCGTTGCAAAAGCCTGCATCCTTTCGCGCCAGATTCTGGCAGTTTGCAATTCCTACAATGAGCGTGCCTCTTCCAGTGATTTCCCTGCGCTCGAACTTGGCCTCGGAGTGGCTTTTCAGGGTGATGCGCCAACGTACTGGGTGGACGGCGATTCCCGCATTATGATTTCCAAAGCATTGAATCTTTCCGACCGCCTTTCCGGCTGCGCGAAGTTAGCCAAACGCATGCTCGCCAAACAGAAATCACACTTCTCCGTTTTTCAATTTCTGAACACCATGGAAGGCGCTTCCGCGGAGGAATTGGACGAATTCCTCGTGCGATATAACATGAACGGCATCGAACTCAATGAGGAAGGCTTCCAGAAACTTTCTGAGGAAATCTCGCTCGACACCATCGAGACCAAACTCGATATGCCTTGGGGCAAGCAAAACGTGGCTCTTTTCTACGGCGAAGTTCCGCTCGGCGAATCGGTCGAGCTGCTGGTGCTTCGCAAAGCTTTTGCGCGCCAACTGCTTCCCGACGGAAAGGTTGGCCGTGCGACCGAACACTGCTACTACGAGGTGTGCACCAGCCCCGCGCTCTACAGCCTCGTCGCCGCTCTCATTAGAACCAACCAAGCCGCGACTCTTGTTCCTCAACGCGGCTGATCAACACAGTTAAGCAACGCAGCTAAGGCCGGCCTTCCTTGAGCGCCTCTGGCGCCTCCTCTATACTGCTCGCGGAGGCGAAAGGGGTCCGGTGATCTCCCCGGCCTTCAAAGCCGGCGATTCGGTCCTTCGCGGGTCGAATGGTGGGTTCGACTCCCACACGCTTCCGCCATATCTAGTTTGCCAGCAATGGGTTCTGTGATTGCCTCTTGGGCGAAAGTGGGCCATGCGCACTGTGGGGCGTCGTGCCAGGGCTTGTATTTAGAGGAATCCGGCTTGGCCGCTGCGGTTTCAGGATAGTCTCACCACGACAGCCACTCGATTCTGTCCGAATTTGCTGGCTAGCCGGGAATTGGCCACTCAAAAGCGCCCTCGTGGGACGGCAGTTTAGCACCAATGCTATACTTCATTTTTTGAGAACGACGAGGAGAACGAACTGTGCCTCTGTACGAGTACGAATGCCAAAAGTGCGGCCGGCGAACGGAGAAAATCGAAAACGTTGACGGGCCGCACTTGAAGAAATGCCCGCACTGTGGCGGCAAAGTGGAACGGCTCGTGACGGCCCCTGCCATCCAATTCAAGGGAGCCGGATGGTATGTGACCGACTACGCCAAAAAATCCAGCGGGGGTGATTCGGAAAAGGCTTCCGCTGGCGCAACCGAGACCGTCAGCAAGGAAAAAGGCGGCGAGTCGAAAGAAACTGTATCGAAGGACTCGAAAGAAAAGAAATCCGCAAAGAAAAAATAGGGTTGGGCGACGGTTTCCAGAGATTCAAATGGGATTCGCAAAGAAGAAATAATCGCTCAAGGAGCCGGAATGGCGGACACAACGCAAGGCAAGAGCACCGCGGGACGCAAAGTCCGCAAGGCCGTTCTGCCGGCGGCCGGGCTTGGCACGCGATTCCTGCCCGCGACAAAAGCGCAACCCAAAGAAATGCTTACCGTCGTGGACAAGCCGCAGATTCAGTACGTCGTCGAAGAATGCGTCGTCTCGGGCATCGAACACGTCATTATCGTGACGGGAAAAGGGAAGAATTCCATCGAGGATCACTTCGACTACTCGCCCACGCTTGAGCGCTTCCTGGAAGAGAAAGGAAAAAAGGATCAGGCCGCTATGGTTCGCCAGATTAGCGACATGGTTCAAGTCAGTTACACGCGCCAAAAAGAGCCGCTTGGTTTGGGGCACGCCGTGCTGGTTGCAAGAGATCTTGTGGGCGATGAACCATTTGCGGTATTGCTCGGCGACGTGCTGATTCCCGGCCAGAATCCGGCCACGAAACAACTCATCGAAGTCTACGCGGCAACTGGCGTAGGAGCCATCGCTGTCGAAGAAGTGCCGAAGGAGCGAACGCATCTCTATGGCATTATCGATGGTGAGCCAGCGCCGCAGCCGCCGTTCGGCGCGCGTTTGCTCCGAATTCGCGACGTGGTGGAAAAGCCCAAGCCGGAAAAAGCTCCCTCGAACCTCGCCATAACCGGGCGCTACGTCTTGCCGCCGCAGATTTTTGATTGCCTGGCGCGCACCAAGCCTGGCGCTGGAAACGAAATCCAATTAACGGACGCGCTGCGGATTCTGGCGCAGGAGGACGGCCTGTGGGCATACATTTATGACGGTGTTTCTTACGACGCGGGCGACAAGTTGGGATTCTTGAAAGCTACCGTGGAGATCGCCTTACAAAACAAGGAATTTGGTGGCGAGTTCCGCCAATACTTGAAAGGTCTGAAGCTTTAGAGGGCTTTGAATTTCTAATTTCGAATTTCTGCTTTCTGGTTCTATATGACCACTCGCATTTTAGGTATCGAATCCTCCTGTGACGAGACCGCGGCGGCAGTGGTCGCCGACGGACGTGAAATCCTGTCCAGCGTCGTTGCTTCACAGGTCGACGTGCATCGCAAATATGGCGGCGTGGTACCCGAACTGGCTTCACGCGAACACTTGCGGCAAATCGTGCCGGTCGTGCGTGAAGCTCTCGCTCAAGCTGGCCTGAAGCTGGAGGACGTAGAGGCCATCGGAGTAACGCAGGGGCCGGGGCTCGTTGGTGCGCTGCTTGTGGGAATCACCTACGGAAAAACTTTGGCGGAGTCTCTGGGAAAGCCGCTCGTGCCGGTGAATCATCTCGAGGGCCACGTTCATGCCGTTTTTCTCGAAGCTCACAAAGCGGGGCGCACGCCCAAACTGCCCGCGGTTTGCCTGATCGTTTCCGGCGGCCACACAGTTCTATACGAAGTGAAGGCCGAGGATTCCGCCGCGCCGGATGCGAGCGCGCTTCTTCATTACCGTAAACTGGGGCAAACGCGTGATGACGCGGCAGGCGAAGCCTACGACAAAGTCGCGAAGCTCCTCGCGCTCGGGTACCCGGGTGGGCCGATTCTCGACCGGCTGGCGGCCGCCGCGGGCGGAGCGGCCGCGCCTGTCAAGTTTGGTCCCACGAAAACGCGCGGCAACCCTCTCGACTTCAGCTTCAGCGGCCTGAAGACCGCGGTTCTCTATCATCTGCGCGAACACGCGGAATACGCTTCGGAGATTGGCAAACGAGCAGAGGCACTTGCGCGTGGCGAACGAAATTTCGATCAATTGTTTCCGCTCTGCAGCGGAGCCACTCTCGGTCTCATTCGCGAATTTCAAAATGCGGTCGTACGCGACCTCGTGGATCGCGCCATGGCCGCCGCGGAAGAACTCAGGGTCGAGAGCATCCTCGTCTCCGGCGGCGTTGCGGCCAACAATCAATTGCGAACAACTTTTGAGCAGCGCGCGAAGGCTGCGGGCGTCGAAGTGTTTTTCCCGAGCCGCGCGCTTTCCACAGATAATGCCGCCATGATTGCTGCCGCCGCCTACTCGCGGCTCCGCGCGGGCCGCCTCGCCGATCTTATGCTGAACGCCGACCCCAGCCTGTCGCTCGCTTAAGGATTAACGTGAAGGGAATCCATTCATGAGAGTTGCGAAGCCTCTTTGCTTGGCCTCAATTCTAGCGTTCGCTGTTTCAGGCGCGAGTGCAGCCGGGGCGCACACCGCTCGCTGGACCGAGAAAAAAGCGAACGACTGGTACGCGCAGCAGCCATGGCTCGTGGGAAGCAATTACATTCCGCGCTCCGCCATCAACGAGCTGGAAATGTGGCAGGAGGCAACCTTCAATCCGGAGCAAATTGACCAGGAATTGGGCTGGGCCGAATCCCTGGGCATGAACACCATGCGCGTGTTCCTGCACGATTTGCTTTGGCAACAAGATGCCGACGGTTTCAAGAAGCGCATTGATCAGTTTCTGACCATCGCCGCGAAGCACCATATACGCCCGCTTTTTGTTCTTTTCGATTCCTGTTGGGACCCGCTGCCTCATTTGGGCCCGCAGCACCCTCCAATTCCAGGTGTTCACAACTCCGGCTGGGTGCAGAGTCCGGGGGCCGTAGCACTGGGTGACCTGAAACAATATCCACGCCTGAAAGCTTACGTCCAGGGAGTAGTGGGCGCGTTTTCGAAGGACGAACGCATTCTCGGCTGGGATATTTGGAATGAACCAGGCGCCGACAATATGGGCAGCTACGCGAAGGAAGAGTTGAAAGGGAAAACGGAGCGCGTGCTTGTGCTCTTGCCCGAAGCGTTCGAATGGGCCCGCGAAGTGAATCCCACGCAGCCGTTAACCAGCGGAGTTTGCTGCGTGGATCAGTCACCGGATGGAAGCCACCTCGGCAAAATCGAACAAATCCAGCTCCGCGAGTCCGATGTCATTACTTTTCACAACTATTCGTGGCCCGAGTACTTCAAGCGTGAAATCGGCTGGTTGAAGAAATACGGCCGGCCGGTCATTTGCACGGAGTTTATGGCGCGCTCTGTGGGCAGCACGTTCGATACGATTCTTCCCATCGCGAAGGAAGAGAAAGTCGGCGCCATCAACTGGGGATTTGTCGTCGGCAAAACGCAGACGAATTTCCCGTGGGAATCCTGGGAACATCCTTACATTCTTCAGCAACCGCCCGCTTGGTTCCACGAAGTGCTGCACCCTGACGGCAAGCCGTACCGCCAGGCCGAAGCCGACTTGATTCGCCAACTGACAGGGAAAGAACAGAAATAGCCGTGGTAGGACTCCCCAGAGTCCAGCCTGCGCAGTCCCTCGAAGCGTGTAAGGTATACTTTCGCGGACATGCCTGCAAAGAAAAGCAGCGGAAGAGCGTCCAGTCTTAAGTTAAAGAAAGAGTTGAGCCCGCGATTCGAACCTGCCAGCGATCAGTCGCTGCTGATTTATTTCAGCCACAAAATCACAATCGAGGCGAATGAGCAGGTCAGGAAGCTATTACGACTGCTGGAATTGGAGGCATTAGCGGGCATTCGAAATCTGCATCCGGCCTATTGCTCGCTCCTCGTGAAGTTCGATCCACTAAAATGGCAGCACGAAAAGTTGGAAAAAGAGTTGCACAGGTATCTCGGCTGCTTAGACAAAGTTCAATTGCCTGAACCGCGGCTGGTAGAAATTCCAGTTTGCTACGGCGGTGAGTACGGTCCGGATCTGGAAGAAGTGGCTTCGCTGCATGGGATCACTCTGGAAGAAACCATCAAGCTGCACTCCTCTGCGACATACCTCGTCTATTTCTTAGGATTCGTGCCGGGATTTGCATATCTCGGCGAATTGCCGCGCGCATTAGTCACGCCGCGCCTGGCATCGCCACGGAAGAAAGTGCCGGTGGGAAGTGTGGGCATCGCGGGGAACCAAACCGGAGTGTATCCGTTCGAAACGCCGGGTGGATGGAGATTGCTAGGCCGCACGCCGGTTTCGATGTTTCGCACGGACCGCGCCGGCTTGAGCCTGCTGTCCATCGGCGACCGCGTGCGGTTTGTACCCATCTCGCGAGAGCGCTTTGCGGAGTTGAACCGCGCATGAGAGCCATCGAGGTGCTCTCGCCCGGGTTGCTCACCACGGTGCAGGACTTGGGCCGCGAAGGATTCGGGCCGATGGGCGTTTCGCCCTCGGGTGCGGCGGACACCATTGCGCTGCGAATTGGAAACCGATTGATGGGCAACGCAGAAAGCGCGGCGGGTTTGGAGATGACGCTGCTTGGTGGAACATTTCAATTCCAGGGCGCTTGCATCGTAGCGCTGACCGGTTCGGATTTCGGCGCCACTCTCGAAAGCGTTGCCATTCCGTGCTGGACCTCTTTCGAAATCAAATCCGGCCAGACGTTACGGCTTGGCCCGACGCGTTCCGGTGCCCGATGTTATCTGTGCGTGCAAGGCGGAATCCAGGTGAAACCGTTTCTCGGCAGCGCCTCGACGCACCTTCTCAGCGGGCTCGGTGGTCACGAAGGTCGAGCGTTGCGAAAAGGAGATGTGCTGAAGATAGGCGACGCGCCGGAAGCAGCGCAGAAAGGAACAGGCAAGCGTGCCTCTTCTACCAAGGGCGCACACGGTGTGAGTGGAACAGGCATTCCTGCCTGTTCTTCTTCTCCTAACGTAGATGGCTTGCATCGCACGCGAAGGATTTCAGCAGCGGCGATGAAGCCCCTTGCGCCGCGCAAAACTTTGCGCGTCACGCCGGGCCCGCAGAACGATTGGTTTTCCACAGCGTCTCGGAAAGTGTTCTACGCAAATGCCTATCGGGTAGCCGAAGAGGCGAATCGCATGGGGCTGCGCCTGGACGGAACGCCTCTACCGGAAGGCGCACACGGAGAAATGATCAGCGAAGGCGTGTCCCTGGGAGCCATCCAGATTGCGGCAGGCGGCCTGCCTATCATTTTGTTTGTGGAACAGCAAACGACCGGCGGCTATGCGAAGATCGCCAACGTCATTTCCGCTGACTTGAGCAGCTTGGGGCAGCTCCGCCCCCGCGACGAAATTCGCTTTGAGCTTGCGAGTTTCGCAACCGCGCGACAGCTCTTGATAGAACAGGAGAAGCTGCTGGCCTCCGAGGATTTGATTGAGGGCATGCAAGGTTAAAGATGCCGCCCCAAAGGGATGGCGCTACATTGAAAACCTTGAGGTGAGGTGAAATGACGCGAATTGATTTGAATTGCGACATGGGCGAGTTGCCGGAGGCGATTGCTGACGGCACGCAGGAAGCGCTCCTGCGCTCCATCACTTCAGCGAACGTCGCGTGCGGCGGGCACGCGGGTGACGAACGCACCATGCGCACGACCATTGAGCAGGCGATGCGGGCGGGCGTCGCGGTCGGCGCACACCCCGGCTATCCCGACCGCCAGAATTTCGGCCGACTCGAGTTAAAGATGCCCGCGGAAGCCGTTGCGAACTCCATCTATGATCAGGTGCGCGCTCTCGCCGAAGTCGCTGCGAAGTGTGGTGCGAAGCTGGTCCATGTGAAGCCGCACGGCGCGCTTTACAATCAGGCGGTGAAGAATCGCGAACTGGCCGAAGCGATCGCCCAAGGCGTCGCAAAGTTCAGCAAGGATTTGGTCCTCATGGGCCTGGCAGGCTCCCCAATGCTGGACGTTTTTCGCGAAGCAGGCTTCGCCGTCGCCGCCGAAGCGTTCGCCGACCGCCGTTACGAGCCAGACGGCACGCTGCGCTCCCGCAAATTCGACGACGCGCTGATCCGCAATCCCGAGGAAGCCGCGTGGCAGGCGTTAGGCATTGCCGAGCGAGGAGTGGTGATCGCCAGCGACGGCAGTGAAGTTCCCGTGGACGCCCAAACCATCTGCATCCACGGCGACACCCCCGGCTCGGTCCAAATCGCCGCCGCCGTCGCCCGCACGTTGCGCGAAGCCGGCGTCAAAGTGTGCGGTTTTTCGCAGTGCTGAACATCACTGCG
>Ga0209166_10001622_pt1 | contig 18367 bp, 18 predicted proteins | sample Coa_R1_3_FD_187151 | JGI IMG/M metagenome (GOLD analysis project Ga0209166, IMG submission 187151) | Surface soil microbial communities from Centralia Pennsylvania, which are recovering from an underground coalmine fire - Coalmine... | ecosystem: Environmental > Terrestrial > Soil >... | reverse complement strand
GCCAGCGGAGCGGCGGCACTCTATTCCCGGGCGATGGTGGAAGACGTAAGCGTTGCCGGCGAATTCTTCGACGAAGATTTTTTCGCTTACCGCGAAGATGCCGATCTGGCCTGGCGCGCGCAGATTCTGGGCTGGCAGTGCCTCTATACTCCCGACGCCGTGGGCTGGCATGTGCGCCGCGTCACCCCCGAGCGGCGCGAGCGATTGCCCCATCTCATCAACTGGCACTCGGTGAAAAACCGCTTTCTCATGCGGATCAAAAACTGCTCAGTTTGGCTCTATCTTCGCTTGTTCCTCCCGGTTACTGCGCGCGATCTTATGATCCTGGGCTATGCCGCGTTGCGTAATTGGCGGCTGTTTTCCGCGCTTTTTTATCCTTTGCGCCGCTGGGGCAGGTTCAGGCGCAAACGCCAGTGGATTCAATCCAGACGCAAGGTTTCAGACCGCCAATTGTTGCGCTGGTTCTCCAGCCAGCAGGCGACTGCACGCGCCACTACAAGTCCTTCGCTAAGGAGTTTCGAATCTCCGCGTAATCCGTGAAATCCGCGGTAATGCTTTCAATCTGCCGCCTTACTCTCCTGCCGGTCGCCATGGGAATTCCGCTTCCGCCAGAAATAGTATCCCGCTCCCCCCAGCGATGCCAGCACCACTAACGCGATAAAGCTCCACAGAACCGGCTGGCGGTACTCACGAAGGAATCTCAGGATGTGCCTGCCATAAATTGATGCCAGCAGCGCTATCACGGTGTAACGTATGGCGCGCCCTAATGTGAGCGCCAATAGAAATTTGCGTGGCGAATAGTTGAGGGCTCCCGCAGCCAATACGAAGGGAACCATGGGAACTGGAGGCGGCAGCAGCGCCGGCACAAAGATGGCGCCAAAGCCTCCTTTTTCAAACGCCCGGTGGACCTGCTCAAATCGTTTGCGTGGAAGTCTTTTCTCCAACCCTTCTTTGCCGCCTTCGCGGCCTAAGCGATAAGTGAGGTATCCACCCGTTACCGAGCCAACCGTGGCCATTGCGGCATAATAGGGCCACCAATCGCGCTGGCTGGCCGCCAGAATGATTGTCAGCACATCCACGCTGCCCGGCATTGGAATTACGGAGCCATCGGCGATGCCCACGGCAACCAGTCCAGGCCCACCAAAGCGCCGAAACCAACCTACGGCCGAAACTAGAACCGATGCCAACATGCTTGCTTCTACTTTGGACGCAGTTCCGTCATGTACTGATGTAGCCAGAGTCATGACTTTGGATAAAAGGAGAGAGATTGTTCCAACGAATCGTTATAAAATGCTTTCTGTTCGAGGGGGAATCGCGATGCTTCCACCTGTTGGACCATCGTTAGGCTGGGCATGGCTCGCCCTTGCCGTAGCCCTCGCGCTTCACGTCCTGGATGAAGCACTTACGGGTTTTCTCTCTGTTTACAATCCTACTGTGCTAGCCATGAAACAAAGGCTACCGTGGTTCCCCATGCCGGTCTTTACCTTCATTCCCTGGCTTGTGGGATTGATTCTCGGAGTAGGTCTCATGCTGGCGCTCACCCCTTGGGCCTTTTCCAATGCGCCTTGGATTCGTCCTCTTGCCTATTTTCTGGTCGTGGTCATGACCTTGAACGGCCTGGGACATATCGCAGGAACAATCTTCGGACACACCGTCAGCTCCGTACGCTTCCGGCGCCCAATGCCTGGGTTTTACTCTTCTCCATTGTTGCTCTGGGCCTCGATCTACCTGCTCTGCCAGTTGCAACACTGAGAACCGGGAACTGAGAGCTGTTTTTCGTTTTATCTTCGCTTGCCGCTGCTTCCAGGGCAAAACTGACGTAAAATCACATCATCATGTCCAAGTTGATTTCCCGGTCATTTTTCGTTGTATTCATATTTTTATCTGTATTTGCATTTGCCCAGGCGCAGAGCGGTTCCAAGCCAACCAGTGCTCCGGCCGACGATAGCGCAACGGCCAATCCTTCCTCCAAGGCCGCGGATTACTCCCAGGAAGCGGCTGTCTATGAGTCCTATCACACTGTGGAGCGTTTTGAGAACGATGGCACCGGCAGCAAGAATGTGACGGCGCGCATCCGCGTGCAGAGCGAGGCTGGGGTAGACCAGCTCGGGCAGCTTATCTTCGGCTACAACGCCGCCAACCAGAAATTTGATATTGATTATGTACGCGTCCGCCGCGCTGATGGCTCGGTGGTCACGGCTTCGCCCGACGCGGTGCAAGACGTCACCGCCCCTGTGCTGCGCGAAGCGCCGGTTTATACCGATTATCGGGAAAAGCACGTTAGCGTGCCCGCGCTTCGTCCCGGCGAGATTCTGGAGTACTCCATCACCACAACCACCAACACGCCGCTGGCCCCGGGACAATTCTGGTCCGAATATGACTTTGCCAAACACGGCATCGTGCTCGATGAGCAGTTGCAAGTCAATGTTCCTGCCAACCGCAAGATCAAGATTAAAACCAAGGACGAGTATATTCCTAAGATCTCACAAGACGGTGACCGCAAGATTTACGCCTGGAAGAGCTCGCATCTTGATGACGATGAAGATGACGATTCTTCTTCCGATTCCGACAAGAAGAAAAAAAAGAAACACACCTACAAAGACGAGCAGTCTGACGTGGAGATGACCACGTTTCAGAGTTGGGAAGAGCTGGGCCGCTGGTATGCCGGTTTGGAAAAGGACCGCATCATTCCTACGCCTGAGATCAAGGCCAAGGCTGCCGAGATTACCAGCAATTCGCAAACCGACCTGGGCAAGATTCAGGCTCTTTATGATTACGTGGCCAGGAACTTCCGTTACGTCAGCCTCTCTTTGGGCAGAGGACGTTACCAGCCGCATGCCGCAAGCGAAGTCCTGGCCAACCAGTATGGGGATTGCAAAGACAAGCACACTTTGCTGAGTTCCTTGTTGCGCGGCGCCGGATTTACCGCCAATGCCGTGCTTATTGACAGCTCCCGCAAGCTCGACGAAGACGTGCCTTCACCTTCGCAATTCGACCACGTCATCACGGTTGTGCCTCTGGGTAAAGAGATGCATTGGATGGATACGACCTCCGAAGTCGCTCCCTTTCAGTTGCTGCTGAGTCCTCTGCGCGCAAAAAAAGCGCTGATGATTCCTCAGGATGGGACGCCGAAGATCGTGGAAACCCCTGCCGACCCCTCTGTTCCCAACTATCAGACTGTTGAACTGGATGGCAAGATTTCCGAACTGGGCAAGCTTGAAGCCCACATTCGCATGGAACTGCGCGGTGATTCTGAGGTGATGATGCGCTCGCTCATGCGCCGTGTCCCGCGCAGCCGGTGGAAAGACGTGATGAAATATGGTGCCGCAACTCAGGGGTTGGATGGCGACGTTTCCGATCTCAAACTGAGCGACCTGGAAGCCACCAGCGAACCGCTTACCGTCGAATACCAGATTGCGGTCGCGAACTTCTTTGATTGGTCGGGAAAACAAACCGCAATTGAGCTGCCGACCTTAATGCGCTTCTCTCTTCCCGGCGCCGACCCCGATGCTGATCCCGATGACGACCCAATTCCCTTTGGCGGCCCCATTGCGTTCACCACCCGTTTTCATTTGTTGGTCCCTGAAAAATATACCCTGGGCTCGATGGTGCCGGTAAATTTGACCCGCGATTACGGTGAGTATCACTCGAGTTACAAAATCGATGGTCAAAGCGCCACCGGCGAACGCAAGATTTCCATTAAAATTCGCGAGTTGCCGGCCGCGCGTTCGCGGGAATATCTGGCATTCCGCCGCGCCGTGGAATCTGACGGCATGCAGAAAATTTCGCTGGAAAACGTAGACGCCGGCAACAGCACAGCTCCCACCGTGCCGCAATCGGCCAAGGCCGGCGACCTGGAAGATGCTGCCCGCTCGGCCATCGAGGCACAGCATTATGAGGTCGCAGTGGCGCTGTTGAAACGCGTTGTCGAGCTTGAGCCCAAGCACAGCGACGCCTGGCTGCAACTGGGCGTGGTTTATGGAATACTGCGTCAGTTTGATCTCTCCGAACAGGCCTTTCATAAGCAGATTGAGCTTAATCCTTATGACGATCGGGTCTACGGCGCGCTGGGTCTGACCCTGTTTCAGCAGGATAAATACGACGACGCCATTTCCGCCTATCGTAAGCAACTGGAGATCAATCCTCTGGACCTGCGCGCTCATTCCATGCTGGGAGCCATTTATTCCAACCGCCACCGCTGGGCCGAGGCCACTCCCGAATTCGAGCAGGCGGTTTCTCTTCAGCCGGAAGACGCCTTGTTGCGCGCCCAGTTGGGAAGCGCCTACCTGAACATTGATAAGCCTGATAAGGCCCTGGCTGCTTTTGACAAGGCGGTGCAATTGAACCGCTCACCCGAAATTCTGAACGATGTAAGCTACGAACTCACCGAAAAGAGCGTTCATCTCGATCGTGCCCTGGAATATGCCCAGAGCGCGGTGGATGAAACCGCCACTCGTCTGCGCACTGTAACTCTTGACCATCCTGAGATGGAAGAGTTTGCCTTGGTGAACAGCCTGGCTTCATATTGGGACACCCTGGGCTGGGTGTATTTCCGCCAGGGAGATTTGGACCGCGCGGAGAAATATATTCGCGCCGCTGTTGGGCTCACCCAGCATGGCGAGGTGATTGATCATCTCGGGCAAATCTATGAAAAACGCGGCAAGACCGACGAGGCCATTCACTGGTATGCCTTGGCATTAGGCAGTTCGCATCCCGGTCCCGATACCCGCGGGCGGCTGGCCAAACTGGTAGGCGGCGACGGTAAGATCGATCAATACGTGAAGAAGTACAAGGGCGAACTGCTCAAAATGCGGACCATCTCCTTGGGCAAGGTCCTGCCGCAGGACAAAGCGCAAGGCGTAAGCGCAACCGCAACCGATCCGAGTGGGGACTTTCTTGTCCTCGTTTCAACCTCCGGGCCGGTCGACGATGCGAAATGGGTCCGGGGCAGCGAAGAATTGAAGAATCTCAGCAGTAAGCTGCGTGCAGCGAACTCTAATATGACTTTCCCCGATGGCACACCGACCAAAGTCTTGCGGCGTGGAACGATGCAATGCTCTTCCCAGACTGGCGAATGCAACCTTGTTCTGCTGGATGCCGATGCCGTCAATGCAGTGGATTGAAAAGTGGCGCTACTATTCCGCCAATCTGGTTTGCATTTGTCATCCTGAGCGCCATTTTTTGGCGCGAAGGATCTTGTGTTTTCTTGTTCCGGCGGCACTGCTCATTTGGCACAGAAAAAACTAAACAGCTCTAGATTTTGAATTTAATTTTCTCTGCGCCTCCGCGGTAGATTTCCTTAATTGAAGCGAAATCATCCGCGGCGAAACCCCTCTACTTCACCGAAAGCTCGAATGAATCCCGCACATTAAAAACAAACTGCTCGTCTTCTCCCTCCAGTTTGATCATTTCGAACTTCAGCTTATTGCGCTCCACCGTGATTTTGCAGTAATGGTATGTGGGCCCAGGCTGGTTGTAAAAATCCCCTGGTTGCCGTTCTACCATGTAAGGAGAGGCGCCTCCGCCTCCGCTCACAATGTACATCACGCCGTTGTGCTCGTAGCGCTCATAGTTGTGCACGTGGCTGGCAATCACAAGAATCCTGGCGCCTAGCTGTTGCTGCTTTGCTTCGAATAACTCGGCCAGGTGCTGCTCCGATTTGCGGGCCTCATGTCCTCCGCCAAACAGATGATGGATCGATCGTGTGTAGGGCGGGTGGTGCATGGCAAAAATAATAAACTGCACGTCGGCAGGCACATGGTCTAATTGTGAAACAATCCAATCCCATTGTGCGCTGCCGGGGGTGTCGTCCGATTCCGAATCTAACGTCATCGTCAGAACATTGCCATAGCGCACCGAGTACCAGCGCCGGCCCTGCAGATAAGGAAACTGCTTAAGGTAATTCTGCACCCCGTTGTCTTGCCAGGTTTCATGATTGCCGATGGCAGGCAAGACCTTGATTTGCGCATCACGCCAGCTCTGCGTCTCTTTTTCGAACTCACGCCAATCGCCGGAACTCCCACCCCGGTAAACAAGATCGCCGTTCACCATCAACAACGCGGGCTTCTCGGCCGCAATGCGCGCAATCAATGCGTGCCGCCGGTCAGGATCGGTTACAAGATGGTTGAACAGATTGGTGGTTCGCAGGTCTCCGTATGCGATCAGGGTGAAGGGATACTGTTTGGGCACGGCCTCAAAGAGTTGTTCGTCGCCCGGCCGGACTCTGGTGGGAGCTTTCCGCTCTGTTGGCACAAGTGCAGCCGGAAGCAAAAGAAGCACGGCCGCGCACCATAAGATTTTTGACTTCTTCATCAGGATGTGAAGAACATGTATCAGAGCACAAGTTTACTCATTCGTGTTGCAAGCCCTTCCGGGTGTGATGGGGCTTTTAAAAATCCGCGTAGGAACCCAATTTTATGGCACGTGAAAGGGCGAACAACCCCGAAGGGGTGACGTATTATAGCCCAGCGCTTCAGCGCTGGGTACGCGTAAAAAAGATGTTAAGTCCCGTAGGGACGACGCCCTTCAAGTTCACACACAAACTCTCTAGCCTGAAAATCGCAATTCGTCCAAATACTTTCCGCAAAAAACTCTTTTATCTGTGTCGAACAAATATCCTCACATCTGCCGTTAAGACAAAAAATCACACGTTGATCTGCAGCCCATAAACGCTATTGAATCCGTCTGACAAGGCCTCGTAGAGCGTTGGATGAGCATGAATGGTGAACATCAGGTCTTCCACCGTGCCCTCCAGTTCCATGGCGGCGACCGCCTCAGCAATTAATTCCGTCGCCTGCGGACCGATGATGTGCACCCCTAAAATTTCGCCGTATTTTTCATCGGAGACCACCTTCACAAAACCTTCATGTGCGCCCACAATGGTGGCCTTGGAGTTACCCAGGAAGGGGAATTTTCCTATTTTGACTCTATGTCCCGCTTCCTTCGCTTGCGCCTCGGTCAAGCCCACGCTGGCGATCTGCGGCTCGCAATAGGTTGCGCCCGGAATGTGGTTGCGGTTCAGCGGCCTGGCCGGCCGGCCTGCGATCTTGGAGACCGCCACAATCCCCTGCATGAAGCCCACGTGCGCAAGCTGCGGAAATCCGGCAATGATGTCGCCGGCGGCGTAGATTCCCGGTTCTTCGGTCTGCATCCATTCGTTGGTTTTGATGAAGCCGCGATCGGGTTTGATCTTAGTCTTTTCCAGGCCAATGTTGTCGGTGCGCGGCGCGCGGCCAATGGCAATGAGCACCTTTTCCGCTTCCAGCGCCTGCGTCTTGCCTTCCGCATCTGAAAAGCTCACCTTCACGCCGTCTTTAGTTTTCTCGACTTTCTGCACCTTCACGCCCAGGCTGCTTTTGATGCCGCGTTTGGTGAACGCTTTCAGCAGTTCCTTGGAAATTTCTTCGTCTTCCACCGGAACCAGTCTGGGCAACGCTTCCAGAATGGCGACGTCTGCGCCGAACGACTGGTAGATGGAAGCGAACTCCACACCCACGGCGCCGGCCCCAATCACGATGAGCGACTTGGGAATGGTGCTCAGGCTCAGGACCTCGATATTGGTCAGGATGCGCGCGTCTGGTTCAAGACCGGGAAGCATGCGCGCTTCCGAGCCCGTGGATATGAGGATATTTTTTGCCTTGATGAACGTAGTCTCGCCGCCCGCACCGCCTCCGCCTTCAGTAAAGACTTCGACCGTGTGCACACCGTCTTTCGCCGGACCGGTCAGCCTTCCGTAGCCGCTGACGGTGGTGACCTTGTTTTTGCGCATCAGGAACTCCAGCCCTTTGGCGTGCTTGAGCACAATCTTGTTCTTGCGCTGCTGAATGGCGCCCCAGTTCAGTTTGGGCGAGGTCACGCCGTCAATGCCGAATTCCTTGGCAGATTTCAGGTGGTCCCAGATTTCGGCGTTGAACAGCAGCGCCTTGGTGGGGATGCAGCCCACGTGCAGGCAAGTGCCGCCCAGCAGCTCGTCTTTCTCGATCAGGCAGGCCTTCAGGCCGTACTCGCCGGCGCGGATGGCGGCGGTATATCCCGCCGGCCCGCTGCCGACAATGGCTACGTCATAGATGGTTTCAGGCAAATTCGTGCTCCGGTGTGCTTACTATTAGATGTGGCAAGCAAACTAACGATTGTAAAACACGCGCGAGAAAGATGGAAAATCAGCTATGCCTTGCGGCAGTGCTATAAAGCGTGGGTCGGTACAGGTGGGCATAAAAACGTAGTGGCCCACTGCTCCCGGGACAATTGTAAAACGACTGGGACAATTAAAGAGGATTACCGCTTCAACAAATCCACCAGTTCATGCACATCCGACACAAGGGTCCTCATAGCCAGTATGCGCTGATCCAGCAATTCGATTGCAGGCGCCAACTGCTCATCGGCACTCTTGTCTAACTGCCGGATATGTTGGGTTACGGAAGCTAAACTGATGGTCAGGGCTTCAAAGTATTGATGTAGAGAACCCTGCAGCTCCCGTGCCCTCCAATAACGCTCCTTGTCCTTCGTGAGAACCGGACCGTCCGTCAACTTAGAACATAACTGATGCAATCTTTTCAGTTCGGTTGTTTCTACGGCGATTCCCCCCAGGCACTGCACTCTATTTGCTGGGCGTCTTACCGGAAAGTAGCTGGCCACCCAGTGCACGACCCCTTTTCTGGAAGGCAATTCGCCCGCAAACTCCTTGGTCACAGCCTCGCCGGTAGCCAATACTTGGGCTAATGCAGGCTCTACGGCTCCGGCGAATTGCCCCAGAACCTCGCGTACAGTGTTGCCCAAATGAGCTTCGACCGATATTCCGTTTGCCGTCGCCAAAGCCGTGTTGACAGATTGGTAGCGTAGCTGCTTATCACAAATTCCGAATCCAATTGCAGAAGTGTGCGAGAAAGTTTCTAATAGCCGCTCTACCTCCTCGAGACCTCCAATGCCAGATTTGTCGCGCGCAGGGTCGTCTTCAGAGTGACTCATAATGATCTTTCCATTCGTAGCGCAGGCTTCAACCTATCGCGCTAGCTCTCGCCCGTGACATTCCGGATGGAGCCGTGGACACGAAGACCGCCGGCGTAATCGATGAAGCCTAATTTCTTAAATCGTTTCATGAGGGCATTGACCCGTTGCCGGGTTATGCCCACCATGTTCGCCAGCTCCTGCTGGCTTAGTTCGGGGAGATGTTGATACACGTCATGTTCATCCAAGTGCGCCAGCGAGCAGAGAGCGCGGGCCAATCTCTGTTCGCTGGCATACAAAAGATTGTTTGCCAGCTCTCCCTTGAGTTCTTCCGAGGTCCTGATCAGAGACGAAATAAAGCCATGACACGCATCTCGTTCCGAGAGCAGCAGGCGCAGCATCGCCTCGCGTTCAATTCGGGCTGCCCGCAGGTTGGTGAGGGCGATCGCGTTGGTCGAGCGCGGCAGCCGGTCTGAATCGAGTGCGCTCTCTCCAAAAAAGCGTCCTCCATCCAGAACGGCGACGAGAGCCTCTTTGCCTTTCGCCGACGTTACCGTCAGCTTCGCGCTGCCGCTTTCAATAAAGTAGATTGAGTCACTGCGATCGCCCACTGAGAAGATGATCTGCCGCTTGCGGAACGCAACCGTCTTTCGTGCTTGCCCCAGGCTGCTGAGAAAAGGCTGTATGTTGAAGGAAGAGGAAATGGATGGCGGCATCTTGCATCTCCTGCCTGGGAGTTTTCATCATACACGCACCAGAGATGAGTGTAATTTAGCCGATCAGGCGGGCGGAGCCTCTTCTATCTTCGCGACTTGCCTCTCGATAATGTCCAGCAGAGCATTGATTTCAATCACCAGATCACGCAGCTTTTTCGGATCTTGCTCCTGAGCAACGTGTTCTCTCAATTCCCGCAGAGCCTTGGACACCACCCAATCGTGCGACATTGCTGACCTTTCAAGTGGGTTGGAAAGACGGCAATTGCGAGGAAAAACCAGTGATGAGAGTGTATGCATTCCTGCGCGAATGCCAGATAACGCCAAGTTGCGACAAGCCGCCTTCTGATCTCCGGGAGTCGAAGGCGCAACCGCATGATAACCCATGTTGCCGTTGTGTCGCAGAACCAAGGCGCTTTATTCAGCAGAAAGCTCTGTTCGGTAAATATCCATCGATCACTTTCGCCGGACCATTTGAGCCGGCCCGCTGGTTCAATCCAAAGAACATCTGTTCCAAAATGAAACTTCTATTCGCCATCGGTTCCAAAATGAAACCTTCCGTCCATTCGCGCGAATCTGAAATTATTCAGTTTTCTTGTCCTAAAGATGACAGATGCAGAATGACCTCTTAATTAAGATTTTCCGTTGCAGCAGTTCATTACGACAAGTACGAGGTCGGTATATGCAAATTGTTTTATGCATTGATGACGATGTAATGAGCTTGGCGCTTCGTAAGTTGTTGCTTGAAACGCAAGGCTACACAGTTCTTGCCGCTACCGGCGGCCTGGCCGGGCTGGAAATCGCCCGCAAGTCTAACCTTGATGTGGTTGTGCTCGATTTCCAAATGCCCATCATGAATGGGGAGCAGGTCGCGCGCATCTTGAAACAGGAGCGTCCCAGCTTGCCCATTATTCTTCTGACAGGCCATGTAGAGAGCGACATTCCAGGCGCCCTGTTATCGACAGTTGATTCCTACTTGCAAAAGGGTTCAGGCGATCTGCTGGCTTCGCTTCAAAGTGTTCTCAACTGCAAGAAATTGAAACGGCCTCCGGGCTCGGCTTCAAAGCAAATACCCGGTAGGCGAATATCCACCAATAAATTGCTCGCTGGAATTCAGTGAGAGCCGCGGTTAACGCATGACTTCGCACGCTTTTTTATTTTGAGCAGTTTTCAAATTCACTCTGTTCGTAACTTTAAGAGATCAGGCAAAGCAGTTCGTGCACTGTTGTAAAGGGAGTGCCCTATGCAAGGTATCCTCAATTCGTGGAAAGAAATAGCTGCCTATATTGGGCGCGGGGTAAGAACGGCGCAGAGGTGGGAGCGCGATCTTGCCCTGCCGGTCCGGAGACCGAGAGGAAAAAAACGCAGCGCGGTCATTGCCGTACCCAGCGAGATTGACGCCTGGCTAAGAAGTTGTCCCACGCATGATTCTGAGGACAAGGACCGCTTGGCGGAAAAGCAAAGTATCGCACCAGGCTGGGAAAAGATACGCCAAGCCACGCACCAGCTCTACAGCGGTACAGAGACGTTGCACGACAGGACTCTCAAGCTGCGAGAGAATATGCAACGGGCGGCAACGCTTTCCGAGAAGATGGCGCGCAATCGAATGGCAGGGGACTAACTTCTGGACGAAGTCCGGCCTTTTGGTGAAGGGGAGCGATCTATTGGACTGTACCCCTAGCTGCATCATCGCGTCAACAAATCCACCGGCTCGCGCACATCGAAGACACGGAAGTATTGTTTGAGCGCCGGGTATCGTTCGGCCACAGCCTCATACATGGCATAAGCCACGTTGCGATAGGAAAAATGGCCGGCTGGGGTGGTGCGCAGCTCAGAGATGTAAACTGCCTCGGCGAAATCCATCTTGAAAAGGGTGCGCTTGCGATAGGCCATGGGTAGCACATAGACCGCAGCCGTTTCGCCGTGATCTTTGGCCAACGCAGCGGCCGCGTCAGCAGCGCGGCGCATAGCCTGCTGATAGCGTGGCTGCAGGCCGGCCGAGATCAGGTCTGCTGGCGTGTCATAGCCATGCGCTGCGGTGAAATCCTGGCCGATCTGGACGCAGCGCCTGTGCCGGTGCATATCGCGAAAGCCGCCGGCGTCCATCAAAATGTCGAAGCGAAATTTCTGCCCGGCAGAAAAAGCGCGCAGCAATTCATCGTGTTTACCGCGATGCCTTGCACCCAAAGCGATAATCTCTTCCCGCCGTGCAGCGTTCAAACCTTCCACGCGCTCGCGAATTTGCCGATAGGAATAATGGCAATGCTCATAAAGCAGCGTGGTGGCCAGCTCAATTTCAAAGGGCTCGTCATCCAGCAGATCAACCGATTTGGCCGTTGCGATTTCAGCGTTGGCCATGATCTCAGCAGCAGCGCGGCGAAGCTCTTTGCGCGTCGAAATTTCGTACTCACAAGGGTCGGCATATTTCACCAAAGTAGGGGACACGCGAACATCTTTCAATAAACTTTGCTGTGCCAGGGCTCCGAGTTCTGGACTAATTGCGTTGATCTTATCTACCAGCGCGCTCCATGATTCCTGGTTGACGTTGTACGCGGGTTCACTGGCTGCCTGCTTTAAAAGCCGGCCCAGGTTCTGTACTTCAGGATATTCACTCGAAAGCAGGCGTGAAATCTGCGTCTCCAGCGTGCGCGCATTCATGATCTGGCCCAGCGACGTGTTGGTCCCGAGCGGCAGCAGGTAGCGCGAAATATCGAAGGCGCGGGCCTTCAGCGTGCGCTCGTAGGCATCCGGCTTCGTGGCTTCGGGCCGCGGAGTGCGTTCTGCCAGCCACTTCCACATGCTTTCGGAGAGAGCTTCATATTCCGCAAAAAGAAACTCGATGTTTTCGCGGTAAAGCTGTAACCCGCCGGAATCCGCCCCGAAATCCGGGATGTAGTAACCACTTTTCCGGAAATCCTGATAGCGCGTCGAGCGTTCCTGGCCGTCCCAGCGCTGCTCGTCAACCAGGATAATCGCCGCAATCATGGAAAGCTTCTCGATGGCGAAGGCAATATGCGCCAGGTCGGCAATCGAGCGGTGCCCGTATTGAAAATAAAAAGTGTTGAGGAACTTCTCGGCCTTCTGCTCGTTAATTTCGCGCAGAGATTCTTTCATCGACAGCGCCGAGCGCGAGTATTTGGCCATGGCATAGGCCTGCACCTCGGGTTCAGCGCCATACACGGCGTAGACGTTTGTGGCCGGCTGGTGATTGTTGGAAGCAGGTTTCTGGTCAGGCATCGGTACCAGAAATGGTAGCAGTTTCAGGGCACGGCAGGAGCAAATTTACAAAAAGCGATTAAAGATGTTCAAGAACCATTCGCTTCATATTCAAAGCACCTTTAACCCTTCGGCATGGGCAAGCTTAGATTGTTGCCGATCAAACGTGAAAAATACATCTGCACCCAGTTCGAGCGCAATGGCAACGTGCAGAATATCGAGCGTTCGCGTGCCCAACGTAGCAGTCCATTTACGCGAGAGCCGCAAGGCCTGCGCATATACCGCTCCGATCCCCACAGGTTTCCTTTGAAACACCCCTCCTTCCATGTCTTCCTGGAACGCTTTCCGCGCCAACTGAATTTCTGTTGCTTTCAGTTCCTTACGGAAAAGCCGCTGTTGCAGGGCATTCATCAATTCCAACTCTGCCAAGTCGCTTATCAAAAACACAGTATGCGGTGTGCGCATCTTGTATGCAGCTTGGATAGAATTCGTATCCGGTGTATAAAGTGAAACCAGAAAACTAGTGTCAGGATAGACGTTCACTCGCGGCCACGCTCATGGGCAATCAGTTCCGCGCCGCTTACTTTTAGCCGTTTTTTCCCGTACAAGCGGTGAAGACGCTCAAGAAAATCAGGGCGTTTGGCCGATTTCTTTGGCTGTGGCGGAACCATCCTGGCTATAACCTGCTTGCGTTTAGTAATTTCGATCTCCTCGCCTTCGCGCAGCATACCTTCAACTCTTGAAAAGTGGTAACGCAGGTCCCTTACGGTGGCTTTCTTCATGTGATGCATTATAGCATCACATTATGGCACGTCTGTATTGTTTTTCGTGGAGAAGGTCCGCTCTGGAGATGGTCTGATTGGAAGCGCTCATCTCTGGGCTAGGGTCTGTTTCCCGAGCCTGCATGAGGCTCTGAATTGCAGCGTCGTCCAAGCGGGATTGTTCACTTGAAACTCGAAACTGAGGCCTAGGCTTCTACGTTGTCCTTGTTGGCTTCGTCCACCAGGCGCAGGCCTTCCATGAGCAGTCCCTGGGTGGAGCGGGTAATGGTCTGTTCAGTGCTGGAGCCGGTGAAATCAATCAGGAAGTTGCCGGTCTGCCAGGTCAGGACTTTATAAACGGCCTCATCGCCCTTCAGGCTGCCGCAGGTGGCGTGGTTGATCTGGCCCTCGCTGAAGTACATATCGCAGCGGTCATTGTTGCTGGTGATGGCCAGCGAGCAGCTCTTGCGCCCCATCTCCAGCGATTGCAGCAGGTCGAGGCAGCTCATCTGCACCAGGTTGCCGCGCACGGTGCTTTCCCCGGCAGACTCGCGGGTTAGCTTTTCCAGCGCAATCTTATCAATCACTTTTTTAATATGGGCAACGGCTTCTTTCAGGAAAAAGGGCTTCTCCAGGAAATCTTCCACCGCTTCCTGTAGGATTTTCAGCTTCTCGCTGATATCGTTCTTGCTGGCCACCAGGATAATCGGAATCCGGGCGGTATTGGCCCGGCCCTTGAGTTTTTCCATGAGCTGGCGGCCGTTCATGCCCGGCATGTCATAATCGCTGATGAGCAGGTCGGGCGGGTCGTCAATGGCCTTCAGCAGCGCATCGGCCCCGTCGGCGGCGGTAAGCACAGGGCTGGTCAGCTCCGCCAGATCACGCCGCAGCATCTCCAGGACCATTGGATTGTCGTCAACAAGCAGAATTTTGACATTGCTGGGCATGAGACTACTTTTTCACTCGTTTATTCGCGTTGTTGCTGCTGGTACGGCGATATTCTCCGCTCTTACCGCCTGATTTACGCTGCAAAACCACCTGGCGGATCTCAATACTCTTATCTAAAGCCTTGCACATGTCATAGATAGTAAGGGCGGCAACACTCGCTGCGACCAGTGCCTCCATCTCGACGCCAGTGGGGGCCGTCGTGGCGGCGGTGGAGGCGATTGAGACGCCATTTTCGCACAGGTGCACCCGGACATCAACGTGAGAAAGCGGCACGCTATGGCACAAAGGGATCAGCTCCGCCGTGCGCTTGGCCGCGCTGATGCCCGCAATCCGGGCAATTTCAAAGGGATCGCCCTTGGGATTCTCCGGCAACGCCTTGATAACTTCCGAGGACATAACCACTAAGGCACTAGCCTCGGCTTCGCGCCGCGTAGCAGGCTTGGCGGAAATATCTATCATGGCCGCCCGGCCGCGGGCGTCGAAATGCGAGAGCTTACTCATGATTCGTAATCTCTAGGTTAACACTGTTTTTCACAGCTTTATGGGTTAAAGAAAGGACTTGTTTTGCAGCCCGGCGTCTTACCCGCGAAGCAGAACCTCTACCATCGTGCCCGCTGGGATTGTCTCTCGGTCCGGTGGGACCACCACATAGCAGTTGGTCTGGGCGGTGGCCGCTATATCGCCCGATCCCTGCCAGCGCACCATCTCAACCTGCGAACCGCTCAAAAACGCAGGCAAGAACCGGGTAAGGCCGGTTTTGGTCTTGATCTCCAATTTAAGCCGGGCCTGCAAGAGCCGCAATGGCGCCGGAGGAGCTCCGCATAGAGCATTAATCACTGGCCGGGCGAAAAGCTCAAAGGTCACCATGGTAGAAACAGGATTGCCCGGCAATCCGAAGAAATAATGAGCTGGCTGGCCGGGAGCGGAGCTGGCAAGTCCAAATACGACGGGTTTGCCCGGCTGAATGAGTGCGCCAGTAAACAAAAATTTAGCCCCAAGCTCCTCTAGCACCTGCTCCACCAGGTCATACTTCCCCATGGAGACGCCGCCACTCAGCAGCAGCAAATCGGATTCCAGCCCTTTTTGCACCAATTCGCGTAAGACGGAAATATTGTCGGCTGCAATGGGGAGCTGCACCGGCTCACCCCCGGCGGCTATCACCTGCGCTGCCAGGGAATAGCTGTTGGAGTTGCGGATCTGGTGCACCTGCGGCGTGGCATTGATCTCTACAATCTCATCCCCGGTAGAAAGAATCGCGATCCGCGGCCGCTGATAGACTTCGACTTGCGTCTTGCCAATACTCGCAGCCACGGAGATGGCAGCGTGGTCAATACGATGACCGGGACCCAGCAGCACAGCCCCCTTCCTGGCCTCGCTCCCGGCAGCAACAATGTTCTCGCCAGCCCTGACCGTGCGCCGCACTAGAATTTCATCCCCTTGGCGGGAGGTGTGCTCCACCATCGCCACGGCATATTCGCCGCCCGCTGGAGCGGGAGCGCCGGTCATGATCTCCAGCGCCTCACCCGGCTTTAATGCAACCCCATATTGCGGAGCGCCGGCTTTGGTCTCACCCACAACCCGCAACCTGACAGGGGTAGCTTCGCCTGCTCCGAGTACGTCCACTGCTCTGACCGCAAATCCGTCGCGCGTGGCACGGTTAAATGGCGGGAAGTCGCGGTCGGCGGTGATCTCTTCGGCGAGAACGCGTCTGGCGCTGTCCAGCAGCCCCACCTTTTCCGTTGGGGCCCTGCGTGTGCGCAGCAGCTCGTGCCCGGCTTCTTCAACTACCTTGCGTGCCTCTTCAAAAGAGAGTACGCGCTCGGAATGTGCGGCATAGGCCATCTGAAAAAAGGTTTGGAACGAAAAATTCTCCAAAAAAGAAAGGCGGCCAAACGGCCGCCTTATAGAAATTAAAGACCTTCTACTTTTTAGCAGGCGGCGTAACCTTTGCCTTTTTATAGGTTGTAGTCACCGTCGCACCAAAGCCTTCAATCAGTCCCTTGGCCTCTTCCGCATGCTTGCCGTCGGGCTCCAGCTCCAGGTATTTGTTAAACGCCTCAATGGTTCCTGGTGCCGCCACCATTTTGCCGCTCTTATCAATCGTGGCCTTCGAGGTCAGATTGATGCCCTTCTGATAGTAAGCTTCAGCATAGTCGGGTTTGGCCTCAATGGCTTTGTCAAAGGCAGCGTTGGCGTCGTCAATCTCTTTCTGTTTTGTGCTGGAATCCGTTTCCTTGGTGGCCTGATTCGTCAGAGTAGCGCCGGCATTGAAGTAATACATGGAAGCATTCGGCGGATCATCCTGCGCCGCAGTGGTGTATTCATCCAGTGCTTCCTTGGGTTGTCCTGTCTTGGCATAGGCCTGGCCCAGGTTGTTGTGATATTTGCCCAGCGTCGTCTTATTATCGGCAGCGGCGCCTTTCTTATCCGTAGGCGCCGGGGTTTTCTCCACCATGTCAATGGCTTTCTTGTAGGCGTCAATGGCTTTCTGGAAGTGCGGCGTGGCATCGTCTTTGGTGGTGGCAGTAGAGCCGGCGCCCAGTTCGGCGTCTCCCAAATGCGCCCAGATGACGTCGTGCGTGGCGTCAATGGCAATGGCATCGTTCATGGTCTGGATTGCCTGCTGCCAGTTCCCGGCTTGTTCGGCGGTACGGGCGTCGGTCAGCATTTTATTGAGCGTGGTAATCTTTGCGTTTTCCTTGACCTGCTCCACGGTCTTCTTCTGGTACTCCGGATTTTTCTGCGCCTCGCGCACTTCTTTTTGCAGATCAAAATCCAGGTTGGTGCCTTCTTCGCTCAGCGTCACCGGGATGTCTTTGTAATAGTGGATAATCTTGCTGTCTTGCACAAGGTTGACCGTGTATTTCCCCGGTACAATGGCGATGGTATTGAACTCGCCTTTATTGTCGGCTTTGAGGGGATATTTCTGTCCGGTCTCCTGGTTGACGAACTCCACGGTGATGCCTGCCATGGGTTTGCCATCTGGGTCAGTGCACTTGCCATGCACCCGGGCCAGCATTTGCGACCAGCCGGCGGCCGTGGCGAGCAAGAGCACAGTGGTTGTGGCGAATATCGCTATCAGTTTTTTATTCATTTCAGTTTCCTGTTGTATGGATTCCTTTTGTTTCTAAACTTTTTGCGGGTCCGGCTGCGGTTCATATGCAATCGGATCGACCGCTCCGGCCTGCTCAAAGGCGCGCAGCCGGAGAACGCAGCTATCGCAAACTCCACAGGCACGGTCATGGCGGCTGTAGCAGGACCAGGTTAATTCGAGGGGCGCACCCAATTTTAACCCAAGACGCACAATTTCCGATTTGCGCAACTGAATCAAAGGTGTTACGACTTCAATCGTGCCCTCCCTGGTCCCCGTACGGATCACCTCGTTATAAGCGCGGTAATATGCCGGACGGCAGTCCGGATATCCCGAACTATCCTGCTCCACGGCGCCGATATAAATCTTCCGCGCTCCCAAAACCTCGGCCCAGCTCACCGCCGCCGCCAGAAAATGCGCGTTGCGGAAGGGGACATACGTTACCGGAATGCCCGGGCCAATCTCTCCCGACTCGGGAACGGCAATATTGCTGTCGGTAAGCGCCGACCCGCCAATCGCCGGCAAAACTTCATTGCGCAACGCCATACGCCGGCCAATCCCCAGCCTTTCGCAGACCGCAAAAAAGCTCTGCTTTTCGCGCTGCTCCGTACGCTGCCCGTAACTCATGTGCAGCGCCGCCACCGCTTCGCCGCCGAAGTCATGCACAGCCTGCGCGGCGCACACGCACGAATCCA
>Ga0209166_10001621_pt1 | contig 18370 bp, 14 predicted proteins | sample Coa_R1_3_FD_187151 | JGI IMG/M metagenome (GOLD analysis project Ga0209166, IMG submission 187151) | Surface soil microbial communities from Centralia Pennsylvania, which are recovering from an underground coalmine fire - Coalmine... | ecosystem: Environmental > Terrestrial > Soil >... | reverse complement strand
AGGATCGGCGCGTGGGCCGCGGCGCCCAGGGCGGGGATGACCACATCGGCGATGCCCGCGAGGAGCGTCGCGCGGGACCTGTGCTCGAGCAGCCAGGCGAGGGCGCTGTCCGCCGCCTCGGCGTCACCCGCCGGGATGGCCGCCGTCAGGGTGGCCAGCGCCGCCGCCGCGCCGGCGTAGCTCCGCCGCGTCGGTTCGACCTCAGGCCCCGATGCGGCGTAGCGGGTGGCGATCTCGGCGATCCGCCGCCGTCCCTCCGGCCGCGCCGCCGGCGGGGCGAGGCTGAGCAGCCGGGCGCGCGCGACCAGCTCCATCGGCGCATGCAGGACGAAGGAGGACGAGGCCGTGACCTTCGGCGGCGTGATTGCCTCGGCGACAGCGTCGATGAGCGCGCGATCACTGACCTCGGCGGGGAGGGCGCGGAGCAGGGTCGGGGAGTCTTGCATCGTCGTCTTTCCGTATGCGATGTACTGGTTGTGGAAGTTCAAGTGAACTTGAGGTCAAGAGGCATTTCGCACATGGCCGAAGGCTACATCGACATCGCCAACCTCGCGAAACGCTCGGGCGTCGCCGCCAGCGCCCTGCGCTTCTACGAGGAGCAGGGCCTGATCCGATCCGCGCGGCAGGGCGGCGGCCGCCGGCACTTCCCGCGCTCCACCCTGCGCCGGGTGGCCTTCGTCCGCGCCGCCCAGGCGGTCGGGCTGACCCTCGAAGAGATCAGGGCTGCGCTGGCCACGCTGCCGGACGAGCGCACACCGACCCGCGAGGACTGGGCGAGTTTGTCGAGCGCCTGGAAGCCGCTGATCGACGAACGGATCGCCGCCCTGACGAGGTTGCGCGACGCGCTCAGCTCCTGCATCGGGTGCGGCTGCCTCTCCCTCGACACCTGCGCTCTCTACAACCCCGCCGACGGCGCCCGCCGCAGGGGCCCCGGCCCCCGCTACCTCCTCGGCGACAATCCGGCGAGCGTCATGGCTGAGGCGAAGAGGTCGGAAGCAGCGTGACCATTTCGGTTTTCGCTTGACTGATCAATTGCAAAATGCAATAGTTAGTTTGCTCTTTCTCATCGTCAATCGTGAAATGCCGCCGCTCGTCGGGCGCCGATGGGCGCGAGCCCGAGAAATCGACGATTCTGGCGATGAAAACCTCAATTCAGAATCCGCAGACACCCATTGAGCCGGCCAATAGCTCCCCTCGACCCGCCCGCGCCGCGCCAAAAACCGCCAAAAACCGCCCAGAACCGCCGTGACTCCCAGCAAACGCGAGCAAAGCCGCCGGCAGCGACCACAGCGGCCCGCGTTGGCGCCGGAGTGAATCTAGGAGGTCAGGCGCACGTGGGCCCGCAGCCACGGTGCGAGGTGTGCAAAGTCGAAGGTGCGGGTCTCATAAAGTCCGCTGATGAAGGCGAAGGCTTCGGCCGCATCGGCCGTCATCTGGCCGCCGTTGATCGCCAGGAAGGTGTAGGTCGCGGCGAAGGCGCAGCGTTTGTTGCCGTCGACGAAGGGATGGTTCTGCGCGTGGCTCTCCCAAAGCGCGGCCGCTTCCTCGATCAGGTCGGCGTAGTAGCCGGTCTGGGGACGGAACAGCGCCGCTTCCAGCAGGCCGAGGTCCCGGACCCCGTTCGCCCCGCCGTAGCGGTCGATCTGGTCGGCGTGGATGGCCAGGACTTCGGCCATCGTCAGATAGTCGGTCACTCCGCGAGTTTCTTATAGAGATCCGCGAACCGTCCATGGCTGGCCATGTAGGCCTGCATCACGTGCGCGCGCGGACGGCCCTGCCGGCGCTTTTCCAGGAGGTCGGCGAGGGCCTCGTCCACTAGCGCTTGCAGTTGTCGCCCTTCGCTTCGCGCCAGGTCGCGCACCGCGGCCAGGATTTCAGTGTCCACCTGGGTGGCGAACTTTTCGCGAGCTTGGCCGGCCATGGGGAACTCCGAGGGCGCCGCTTCCGCTATCATGATGCGTCATGATATATCAAGGCTCGCTTTGGCTCTCGTCTCCCCCCGCAAGGACGAACCAGTAATTTGCGTCTAATCCAAACATTCTGCTCATCCACCTGTCGGCCTTACTGTTGTATTCTGACCGGCAAACGCCCGGCACATGCCGACGCACGGTTTGGTGAAGAATTAACGGTCGACAGCGGGCGCTTGCAGCGCCTGGAGGGCGTCACATGGGGTGGCTGGGGTTTTCCGGTCGATGCAACAAACAGCAGTACTGGGTCATGGTGGCGCTGCTGTTCGTAGCGCCGGTGCTGGCAAACATGGTCCACCTGCCGGTGACGGGGGCTGAAGCCTTCTGGCTGGTGCTGTATGCCCGACGCCTGCACGACTTCGGCAAGACCCTCTGGTGGGCCGTCGGCGTCGTCCTGCTGTCGCTCGTGCCCTTGGTTCTGCTGGCGGCGGTCGAGGGAGCGTCGTTTCGCGACCTCATCCTGCAGCAAGGCGTCGACGACTCCGGCCATCGCTCCTTGGCGTATCTTGCGGCGATCGGCTGCGCTTTCCTGATCCAGCACGTCTTCACGGTCTGGCTTGGGCTGCAGAAGGGCGACGAAGGGCAGAACCGGTTCGGCATGCCCAAGAAGAGCTGGGGCTCGACAAGGCCGGCGCCGACGAGTGGGGAACCCTCCATCTGGGAAGCCAGACTCTGGGAAGACGAGGAGCCCGGCGCGCCGACCATGACCCCGGCGCCGCCGAGAGGAGCGTCACCCGTCGCGGCGCGATATGCGACCAGCAACCCCCGCCCGGTGTTCGGACGGCGCGCCAGCCCCTGACGTCGACCTCCCTGGCGAAAGGGCGCCGGCCCCGCTAACTCCCGGTGACGGAGGCGGCGGTGTCGCCTACACCGGCGTGCCCAGGGTCCTCTCGATATGATCTTCCGCCTGCCATTCGCTGTTCCCGCCGCCGGCCGCGCCGCCCGCGTGATCTCCGTCGGCGCGCTGATGCTGGCGATGGTCTCCTTCACCCTGGGTGCTTCGCTGGCGAAGGGCCTGTTCCCCAAGGTCGGCCCCCAGGGCGCGACGTCGTTGCGGCTGATCGTGGCCGCGGTGACCCTGGCCCTCCTGTTCCGCCCATGGCGGATGAGACTGGGCGGCCACTGGATGGCGCTGGTCGCCTACGGCGTGGCGCTCGGCTCGATGAACCTGATGTTCTACATGGCGCTCGCCACCATCCCGCTCGGGGTCGCCATCGCCATCGAGTTCACCGGACCCCTGGCCCTGGCGGTGCTGACCTCACGCCGGAAGTCGGAGTTCCTTTGGATCGCGCTGGCCATCGCCGGCCTGGCGCTGCTCCTGCCCCTCGACCACGCCGCCACCCGCCTGAATTGGCGTGGGGTGGCGCTGGCCCTGGGCGCCGGGGGATGCTGGGCGGTCTACATCCTGTGCGCCCGGCGCGCCGTCCAGCGACACGGGGCGGCGACGGCGTCGGCGGGGATGATCATCGCCGCTGCGCTGGTGGCGCCTGTCGGCGTCGCCCAGGCCGGCATGCGGCTCCTCCAGCCCGACGTATTGGTCCCGGGGCTCGCCGTGGGACTGTTGTCGAGCGCCATTCCGTACACCTTGGAGATGGTGGCGCTGCGCCGACTTTCCGCCAACAGCTACGGCACGCTCGTCAGCGCGGAGCCCGCCATAGGAGCACTGATGGGCTTCGCCCTTCTCGGCGAAGCGCTTCCGCCCAAACAGTGGCTGGCCATCGGCCTGGTCATTCTCTCCTCCGCGGGCGTCGCCATGGGGACCCGGCCGGCGCGGGTCGGTCCGACCGAGGCCGGCCTGGTGGAAGACGAGGCGCCTGGCGGGTCAGGCGGCGGTGAGGGGCGCGATGGCGCCCAGGCGCCGGCCGCGCAGGATGGGCGTCGCCTCGATGGGGAGATCCTGGCGGAACTCGGCGCCGAGATCGACTAGCGGCCCTCCACTCGCGTCTCCAGCCGGCTCTTGCCGATCAGGCCCATGCCGTCGGCGATGTCGGCCGCTATGGCGGCCCGGAGGGCCTGGGCGTCGCCGGCTTCCAGGGCGTCGAGGGCCAGGCGGTGTTGGTCGACCAGGTTGGCGGCGCCGTAGTAGCCGTAGACGGTGCGCATGAAGGGGCCGAACTGCAGCCACAGGGCCTCGATCAGGCGGTTGAGGGTATCGCGGCCGTTGGCGCGGTAGAGGCCGAAGTGGAAGGCGAAGTTGCATTCCATGTAGGCGATCACGTCGCCGCCCTCGATGGCCCGGTCCAGGTCGGCGTCGATCCGGCCCAGACGACGGATCGCCTGGGCGTCGAGGTGGGGGAGGGCGGCCACCGCCGCCTCGGGCTCCAGCAGCAGGCGGCAGGCCAGCAGGTCGGCGAAGCGGTCCGGGGTCATCGGCGCAACCTCGATGCGGCGCTTGGAGCGGATCACCACCGCGCCCTCGGCGGCCAATCGGCTGAGGGCGTCGCGCACCGGCATCTGGCTGACGCCGAGCTCCAGGGCGAGGCCCCGGGTGGAGAGGCCGACCCCCGGGGTGATCTTGCCGGTGATCAGCCGGCGGCGCATCTCCTCATAGACGCTGGCGTGGAGTGGCGGACCCTCGGCCGCCAGCGCGGTTCGCATTCTTCCCTCCGCATCGGGCCCATCGGCATTGACGCCGAGCCCCCGCCCGCGACAACGTGGCCTCGCGAGCTGTGATCGCAGGAGCGGCGATGGACGAACTGACGCGTTGGGTCAAGGACAACGGCATCGCCGAGGTCGAGTGCCTGATTCCGGACCTCAACGGCGTCCTGCGCGGCAAGGTGCTGCCGGCGGCCAAGTTCCTGCAGTCGTCGCGCGACGGCGCCCTGCGCCTGCCCAGCAGCGTGTTCGCCGTCACCGTCACCGGCGAGTACGCCGACGTCGAGGGCGACGACGAAGCCTTCTCCGATCCGGACATGGTCCTGCGCCCCGACGTCGCCACCGCCCGGGTGGCGCCGGGGCTGAAGACCCCCACGGCCTTCGTGTTCGCCGACGCCTGCCACCCGGACGGCCGCCCCTGGGCGTCCTCGCCGCGGCATGTGCTGGCCTCGGTGGTCGAGCTCTACCGCGGCCGGGGCTGGCGCCCGGTGATCGCGCCGGAACTGGAATTCTACCTCACCGCCCTCAACCCCGATCCCGACCTGCCGCTGACCTCGCCCACCGGCCGCTCCGGCCGGGCCGAGAGTTCGCCGCAGCCCTACGGGTTGGAGGCGATCACGGAGTACGAGGACCTGATCGACGCCATCTACGAGTTCTCCGAGGTGGCCGGCCTCGACGTGGACACCCTGATCCATGAATCGGGCGCCGCCCAGCTGGAGGTGAACTTCGTCCACGGCGACCCGATCACCCTCGCCGACCAGGTGCTGGTGTTCAAGCGCATCGTCCGCCAGGTGGCCCTCAACCACGGGGTCTACGGCACCTTCATGGCCAAGCCGATGGAGCACCAGCCGGGGAGCGCCATGCACCTGCACATCTCGGTGGTGGATGACGCCACGGGGGCCAACCTGTTCGCCGACCCCTTGGGCGAAGACAGCCCGATGTTCCGCCGGTTCATCGGCGGCCTCCAGACCTATCTGCCAGGCTCCGCGCCGCTGTTCGCGCCCAACGTCAATTCCTTCCGCCGCATGCGGCCCAGTCACAGCGCGCCGATCAACGTACAGTGGGGGCGGGACAACCGCTCGTGCGGCCTGCGCATCCCCCTCTCCGACCGCGAGAACCGGCGGATCGAGAACCGCCTGCCGGGCGCCGACGCCAATCCGTACCTGGCCATGTCGGCGGCGCTGATCTGCGGCTGGCTGGGGATCGAGGAGGCGATCGAACCGACCGCGCCCGAAGGCGGTAACGCCTATCATCGCCCCCGCACCCTGCCGAAGACCCTCGAGGAGGCGATGGAGCGCTTTGGCGCCTGCGCGCCGGTTCGAAACCTGCTCGGCGAGGCGTTCTTCCGTTCCTTCGTCGCCATCAAGGAAGCGGAGCTGGAAGCCTACCGCGGTGTGATCAGCTCCTGGGAGCGCGACCACCTGCTGCTCAAGGTCTGATCGCCATGGGCTTCAACGACGGCCTGGCCATGGCTGCGTCCTACTATGCTGCGACGGCCAACCCCTGGCGGGAGCAGCCGGCGCTGGAGGGGGAGCGCGAGGCCGACGTGGTGGTGGTCGGAGGCGGCTGCACCGGACTCTCCGCCGCCCTGCACGCCGCCCGGGCGGGACTGTCGGCGGTGGTGCTGGAGGGTGGCAGGGTCGGCTGGGGCGCGTCGGGGCGCAACGGCGGTCAGATCATCCCGGGCCTGCGCAAGGGCGCGGCCGAACTGGTGAAGCTCTACGGGGTGGAGCGTGCGCGAGCGCTGCTGGACCTGGCGTTCGAGGCGCGCGACCTGGTGGTCGGCATGATCGAAGCGCACGGCATCGCCTGTGATCTCAGGACCACCGGACATCTTCTCGGGGCCGTCAAGGCCCGGGACATGGCGTGGATGGAGGCCGAGGCGGAGTGCCTGGCCACGGTGATGAACTACCCGCACGTCGACCTGCTCTCGGCCGTCCGGGCGCGCGGGGAGGTGGCGACGGCCTATCACGGCGGCCTGCTCGACCGGCGCGGCGGCCACCTGCATCCGCTCAACTACACGCTCGGCCTCGCCGACGCGGCCATGGCGGCGGGCGCCGTCGTCCATGAGCGCTCCGAGGTGACCAGCCTCGCAACGACCGGTGGCGTGCGTGTCTCGACCCGCTCCGGAGCCGTTCGCGCGCGCCACGCCATCCTGGCCGGCGACGCCCTGCTACAGGGCCTCTGCCCGCGCGTGAACCAGCGGATCATGCCCGTGGCGAACTACATCGCCGCGACCGAGCCCCTGCCGGACCCGGCCGCCCTGATCCCGCACGACGTCGCGGTCTCAGACAACCGGTTCGTGGTCAACTACTATCGCCTCAGCGCCGACGGACGCCTGCTGTTCGGCGGCGGCGAGCGCTACAGCCCGGAGCCGCCCAACGACATCGCCGCGTTCGTGCGCGGCCACATGCAGGCGGTCTTTCCACAGGTCCACGGCGTGCCGATCGACTATGCCTGGGGCGGGCTGGTGTCAGTCACCCAGACGCGGCTGCCGCACGTCGGACGCGAGGGCGAGGTGCTGTTCGCCCACGGCTATTCGGGCCTGGGCGTCGTCCTCTCGACCCTGGCCGGCAAGCTGCTGGTCGAGGAGATCCTTGGAAAGCACGAACGCTTCGAGCTTTTCGCCGATCTGGAGCCGCCGCCGTTCCCGGGCGGCGTGGCCCTGCGCGGCCCCCTGCACGTGCTGGGCATGCTCTGGTACGCCCTCAGAGACCGCCTGTGAGTGACCGCCTGTGAGAGAGAGGGACGCCATGGCCGATAGATCACGCCGCGACGAGGCGCTGGGCATGAACCGCCCGATCGATCGACGCGATTTCCTGAACGGTGTGGCCGTGGCCATCGGGGCTCTGGGAACAGGCTTGGCCGGCCGCGCCGCCGCCGCCGGGGCGGGCTGGCCGCAGGATCGGCCCGACTACTATCCGCCGCTGCTCACCGGGCTGCGCGGCAGCCATCCGGGCTCGTTCGAGAGCGCGCACCGCCTGCGCGACGGCGACTTCTGGTCGAGCGCCTCCGGGATCAAGGATACGGGCGAAGCGTATGATCTCGTGGTCGTCGGCGGCGGCATCAGCGGCCTGGCGGCGGCGTATTTCTTCCGCGCCGCCCAGCCCGCCGCCCGCATCCTGATCCTCGACAACCACGACGATTTCGGCGGCCACGCCAAGCGCAACGAATTCTGGCTGGACGGCAAGCTGCACCTGCTCAACGGCGGCACGCTGGAGATCGACAGCCCGCGCCCCTACAGCCCGGTCGCCGACGGGCTGCTGCGCGCCCTGGGCGTGGAGCCCGTGGCGCTCGCCGAGGCGTGCGATCGGCCCAAGACCTATTCCTCGCTGGGGCTGAAGCACGGCGTCTTCTTCGACGAGGAGACCTTCGGAACCGGGCGCCTGGTGACGGGGGCGCCGTCCCGCTACTACGGCGTCGGCGGCTCGTGGGAGGACTTCCTGGCTCGGGCGCCGCTGTCGCCCGAGGCGCGGGCCGACATCCTGCGCATCGAGACCGCCAGGATCGACTACCTGCCGGGCCTTTCCTCGGACGAAAAGAAGGACCGGCTCTCGCGGATGAGCTACCGCGCTTATCTGCTTGATGTTGCTAAAGTCCAACCCATTGTCGCCGCCTTCTACCAAAGCCACACCCACGGCGAGTGGGGCGTGGGCATCGATGCGGTCTCGGCGCTGGACTGCTGGGGCTTCTACATGCCGGGCTTCCTGGGCCTGAACCTGGAGGGGCGCACGGCGCCCAGGATGAGCTTCACGCCGGCGGGCTACAAGGAGACCGGCGGCTCCTACGTCTTCCACTTCCCGGACGGCAACGCCTCCATCGCCCGGCTGCTGGTGCGCTCGCTCGTGCCAGGCGCGATCCCTGGCGCCGACGGTCGGGACATTGTCGCCGCCAGGGCCGACTATGGACGGCTCGACCGGCCGGACAACAGCGTGCGGATCAGGCTGTCGAGCCTGTGCGTGAGGGCGCGCAACCTCGGCGACCCGGCCGCCCCGCGCGGCGTGGAGGTGGCCTACGCCCGCGGGGATGACGTCTACCGCGTGCGGGGGAAGGCCTGCGTGCTGGCCTCGTGGAACATGATGATCCCCTACCTCTGCCCGGATCTGCCGGAGGCGCAGAAGGCGGCGTTGCGCGAGGTCGTCAAGACGCCGCTGGTCTACACCAGCGTCGCCCTGCGCGACTGGACGGCGTTCCAGCGCCTCGGGATCGCCAGCGTGACCGCCCCCGGCGGCTACCACTCCTCGTTCAGCCTGAACTTGCCGGTGGACATCGGCGGCTATGAGAGTGAGCGGTCGCCGGAAAGGCCGATCCTGGTCCGCATGACCCGCACGCCCTGCAAGCCGGGCCTTCCGGAGTTCGACCAGAACCGGGCCGGGCGGGCGGAACTGCTCGCCACGCCGTTCGAGACCTTCGAGCGGGAGATCCGGACCCAGCTCGGCCGCACCCTGGCGGAGGGCGGCTTCGATCCGGCGCGCGACATCACCGCCATTACCGTCAACCGCTGGCCGCACGGCTATGCGCCGGAGTGGAACCCGCTGTGGGGACAGGTCTATGCGCCGGGCGAGGCGCCCAACGAGATCGGCCGCGCCCGCTTCGGCGCTATCGCCATCGCCAACTCAGACGCCGGCGCCGCCGCCTACACCGACTGCGCCATCGACCAGGCGCACCGGGCCGTGGAGGAGCTGCTGGCCATCTGATCAGACGTTGAGGAGAAGAAACTCACGCTCCCAGGGGCTGATGACGCGCATGAAGGTGGCGAATTCGGCGCGTTTCACCGCGGCGAAGGTGGTGATGAAGCTGCGTCCGAAGACCTCCGCCAGTTCCTCGGTGTCCTCGAACAGGCGGACCGCTTCGAGGAGGCCCACGGGGAGGTCGAACTCTTCCGAGACGGCGGAACCACTCACCGGCTCGCTTGGCGACAGGTGGCGGGTGAGGCCCAGGTAGCCGCAGGCGAGGGAGGCGGCCACGGCCAGATAGGGGTTGGCGTCGGAGGATGGGACGCGGTTCTCCACCCGGCGGTTGGCCGGCGAGGAGGGCGGAATGCGCAGGCCGGTGGTGCGGTTGTCGTAGCCCCACTGCACGTTGACCGGCGCTGAGAGGCCCCTGACCAGGCGGCGATAGGAGTTGACGTACGGGGCCAGCATGCAGGTCACCGCCGGCACGTAGCGCTGCTGTCCGGCCAGGAACTGGAAGAATTCCGCCGTCGGGCGTTTGTCGGCGTCGGTGAAGATGTTCTCGCCCGATTGCGTGGAGAGGATCGACTGGTGGATGTGCATCGCCGACCCCGGCTCGTGGGCGATCGGCTTGGCCATGAAGGTGGCGTAGATGTCGTGCGCCAGGGCCGCTTCGCGGATCGTGCGCTTGAGCAGGAAGACCTGGTCGCAGAGGGCCAGCGGATCGCCGTGGCGCAGGTTGATCTCCATCTGCGCCGCCCCCTCCTCGTGGATCAGGGTGTCGACCTCCAGCTCCTGGGCTTCGGCGAAGGCGTAGATGTCTTCGAAGATGGCGTCGAACTCGTTCACCGCCGAGATCGAATAGGAGCGGCGGCCGGCTTCCGCCCGGCCCGAGCGGCCGATTGGGGGCTCCAGGGGGTAGTCGGGGTCGATGTTGCGCTTGACGAGGTAGAACTCGATCTCCGGCGCCACCACGGGCTTCCACCCCTCTTCATGATAGAGGGCGATGACGCGCTTGAGCACCTGACGGGGGGCGATCTCGACGGGGCGACCGTCGTGGTAGAGGGCGTCGTGGATCACCTGGGCCGTGGGATCCTGGGCCCAGGGGACGAGGCACAGGGTGGAGAAGTCGGGCCGCAGCTCCAGGTCGCCGTCGGAAGGGTCGTAGCGGAAGTCGCCGTGTTCCTCCGGATACTCGCCCGAGATGGTCTGCATGAAGATCGACGAGGGCAGCGCCATGCCGGTGTCGTCGAAGAACTTGGCGGCGGGCATGATCTTGCCGCGGGCGACGCCGGCGAGATCCGGCACAAGGCACTCGATCTCGGTGACGCCCCGCGCCATGGCCCACTTGCGGGCCTGGGCGAGATCCTTGATCGGCTTGGCGGCGGCCGTCGGCGCGGTGATCGATTCGGATCGGGTCTTGGATTTCTTGGCCATGGGTTTTTTCGGGTGAACGGGCGTTGCGGAAATGACGCGAAACTGCGGAGGCTTGCGATAGCCGCTAGCCGTCGGGGTCTCGAATACCGGTCGGTCGGAAAGTCCGGTGACTGATCATGCCGCGGCGGGGCGCCGAACACCCCGCCAGAACGCCTTCTTCAACTAGGCCGAGAAGGTCAGCATAGCTTGCCAAGTGGCCGGGCGCCAGCCGGACGCGGCGCTGCGATGTGATCACAGACTCTTGACGCGACCCCGGCGGAAGTGGACGCTCGGCGCCAACCAATCAAGCCAAACGGGGATAACCGCGGACATGACGAAGAAGGGCGCCTTGTTCAGGGCCTGCTTGATGACCGCGGCCGTGGGTCCGTTGCTGTGGGGTGGCGCGGCGCTCGCCGCCTCCGGCGAGGCAGCGGCCGGGGCGTCCTCGGCCGCCACCGACGTCGGTGAGATCGTGGTCACGGCCACCCGCAAGGAAGAGAGCCTCAGCAAGGTTCCTGAGAGCGTCAGCGCCTTCACGGCCGCCAAGATGGATGTCCTGGACATCAAGAACTTCGCCGACATCGCCAAGTTCACGCCGGGCGTCACCTACGCCTCGGACAGCCACAACATCTCCATCCGGGGGATCGAGTCGACCGCCGGATCGGGCACGACCGGCATCTACATCGACGACACGCCGATCCAGGTTCGCAACCTCGGCCTCAACGCCAACAACACCCTGCCGGCCGTGTTCGACCTGCAGCGGGTCGAAGTGCTGCGCGGGCCCCAGGGCACTCTGTTCGGGGCCGGCTCCGAGGGCGGCACGATCCGCTACATCACCACCCAACCCAGCCTCACCCATTTCAGCGGCATGGCCCACAGCGAGCTGGCGTTCACCGAGAACGGGGCCGCCAGCTACGAGGGCGGCGTCGCCCTGGGCGGTCCTATCATCGAGGACAAGCTCGGATTTCGGATCAGCGCCTGGGGCCGCCGCGACGGCGGCTACGTCGACCGGGTCAACTACCAGACCCTCGCCACCACCGACAGCAACGCCAACCGCGCCGACACCTACGTCCTGCGCGCGGCGGTGACCTGGGCGCCGACGACGAACCTGACGATCACGCCGGGCATCAACTATCAGAAGCGTGATCAGCACAACCACGACGAATACTGGGTCAGCCTGTCGTCGCCGGGCGCCTTTGTCAGCGGTACGCCCGACCGCCAAGCCGATCCCGACCGGTTCTACCTGCCCACCTTGAAGGTGGAATGGAACGCCGGACCGGTGAAGCTGATCTCCAACACCGCCTACTACGACCGGCTCGAGCGGGTCAACGGCTACAGCGCGACCATCTACAACCTGTCGTACTTCCAGCACTATATCGATCCGAACCAGGCGAAATACGGCCTGGCCACCTTCGGTTACCCGTCGGATCCCTTGGGTAACCCCTGCACGAACAATTGCCAGGCCCTCTATCCGCTGTTGACCCCGACGGGGCCCAATGTGCCGGGGTTGCCGAATTACTTTTCCCAGAACCTGATCACCAACTCTCAGCAGAATTTTACTCAGGAAATTCGCATTCAGTCCAACGAGCCGGCCTCGCGCCTGCAATGGACGGCGGGCTTCTTCTTTGCGTTCGACCGGCAGCGGAGCACCGAGGAGATCCGTGACCCACAGCTGCCGCAGCTCACGCAGCTGTTGTGGGGCGAGGACATGCTCACCGCCTGGGGCGAGAACCTGCTGGCCAACAACGATGACTACATCAACGACACCAAGGCCAAGGACAGCCAGGAGGCCCTGTTCGTCGACGCCACCTATGCGATCACCGAGAGGCTGAAGCTCAACGTTGGCCTTCGTTACGCCTGGACCCGGTTCAGCTTCGAAAACCAGAACGACGGTCCGCAGGATCTCCTCAACAACGGGGGGCTTCCCAAAGTGAACACCGGCTCCAAGAGCGAGCAGCCGTTCACCCCGAAGGTCAGCCTGTCCTATCAGGTGACCAGCGACGACCTGGTCTACTTCACGGCGTCCAAGGGCTATCGGATCGGCGGCGCCGTACCGCAACTCCCACCCGCCTGCGGCGGAAATTTCCCCACCCAGTACAACTCCGACTCTGTGTGGAGCTATGAGGTGGGAACCAAGGACCGGTTCCTCGACCGCAAGTTGCAGGTGTCGGCGAGCGCCTACTACATCGATTGGTCCAACATCCAGCAGGCCTTCTACGTGCCGGCGTGCGGCATCCAGTTCACCACCAACGCCGGCCAGGCGGTCAGCAAGGGCTTCGACCTGCAATCGCAGTGGCAGATCACCCGCGCCCTCGATGTGGAACTGTCGGTCGGCTACAACGACGCCCAGTTCTCCCAGAATGCCTATCGACGCCTTAACCTTGACCCAACGGTCCCGCTGACCGATCCGAGCAACACGCTGGATCTGAAGGGCGACGCGCTCGACGTGGCCCCTTGGACCCTCGCTGTCGCCATTCAGTACGACTTCACCGTCATCGGCAGGGACGGCTTCGTGCGGGTCGATGACGAATTCGAGAGCAAGCGCACAGCCCCGATTCCCAACGAGGACACGGGCACAGCCTTCTTCGATCCCGGCCTGGTCGCCAATCCGTCGGTCAATCAGGTCTCCCTGCGCGCGGGCCTGTCCCTCGCCAATTGGGACTTCGCCCTCTACGCCAACAATCTTTTCAACGCTCACCCGCAGCTCGACCTGCAGCACCAGGATCGCTGGACCACCCTCTTTGAGGCCACCACCCTGCGTCCGCGCACGATCGGCATGTCGGCGAGCTTCAGATATTGACGCACCCGGGGCAGGCTCGCGCCGTCTGACTATCGTCATGAAATTGTGGCATGCTGTAGCGTCGCAACCGGGAGGATCACCATGACTGTCAACGACATCGCCCAGGACCTCGTCGCCCTCTGCAAGACCGGCGACTTCGCAACTCCGGGCGAGAAGCACTGGGCCGACGATGTGGTCAGCGTCGAGGCCGGCGGACCTCCGGGCATGGATCCCGTAAGCCGCGGCAAGGCGGCGGCCGCCGCGAAGGGCGAGTGGTGGAACGGCGCCCACACCGTCAAGAGCGTCGAAGTCGAAGGGCCGTGGGTGAACGGCGACCAGTTCACGGTCCGGTTCAAGATGAACGTCACCGTCAAGGCGACGGGCCAGGACATGGCGATGGACGAGATCGCCCTCTACACGGTCAAGAACGGCAAGATCGCCGAGGAGCGGTTCTTCTACGGCGGCTGAACGCCCTCTTCGTCGGCCACGCCGCCACCTCCCACCGCGCCCGGAGGTGGCGGCGTAGCGGCATGACGGAGGGAGCGCTATGGTCGCGTCCCACTTCTTGAGGACGCGCCATGAAGTTCGAACGCCTGCCGCCGATCCTCACCACGCTGCAGCCCAGCAACCACCCCTATCTCAATGGGGCCTGGACGCCGCTGCACGAGGAGGTCGACGCCTGGGACCTGGACGTCATCGAAGGCGCGATCCCGACGGACATCGACGGCCTCTACGTCCGCAACACCGAGAACCAGATCCACCAGCCGCTCGGCCGTTTTCATCCCTTCGACGGCGACGGCATGCTGCACCAGATCGACTTCAAGGACGGGCGGGCCAGTTACCGCAATCGCTGGGTGCGCACCCGGGGCTTCCAGGCCGAGCAGGAGGCGGGCGGCTCGCTGTGGGGCGGGCTGATGGACGGGCCGGGCGTCTCGAAGAGGCCTGGCTTCGGGGCGCATGGCGGATTGAAAGACGCCGCCTCCACCGATGTGGTGGCGCACGGCGGCAAGCTCGTCTGCACCTTCTACCAGTGCGGCGAGGCCTATGAGCTGGAGCCCGAGACCCTCGAACAGCGCGGCGTCGCTCCCTGGGCGCCGCTGGACGGCGTCTCGGCCCACGCCAAGGTGGACGAGCGCACCGGCGAGATGATGTTCTTCAACTACTCCACCTACGCGCCCTACATGCACTACGGCGTGGTCGACCCGGCGGGAAGGGTGGCGACTTACATTCCCGTGGACCTGCCGGGCCCGCGCCTGCCGCACGACATGGCCTTCAGCGAACGCTTCTCCATTCTCAACGATCTGCCGGTCTTCTGGGACGCCGAGTTGCTGAAGAAGGGGGTCCACGCCGTGCGGCTGCACGAGGGGCTGCCGTCGCGCTTCGGCGTGATCCCGCGCCACGCGCGCCCGCAGGACATCCGCTGGTTCGACGCCGCGCCCTGCTACATCCTGCACTTCCTCAACGCCTATGAGGATGGCGACGAGCTGGTGATGGACGGCTACTTCCAGGAGAACCCGACGCCGCGGCCGGTGAGGAGCGCCCCCGACGGCTACGGTCATCTGATGGCGTTCCTCGACGCATACAGCTTCCAGCCCAAGCTGCACCGCTGGCGCTTCAACCTGAAGACCGGCGAGACCCGCGAGGGCCACCTGGACGACCGCGTGCTGGAGTTCGGCACGTTCAACCAGAGGTGCGCCGGCCGGCCCTATCGCTACGCCTACTCCACCATCGCCAAGCCCGGCTGGTTTCTGTTCACCGGCTTCGTCAAGCACGACCTGGAGACGGGCCGATCATGGCAAGTCGACCTCGGCGAGGGACGCCACGGCAGCGAAGCTCCGTTCGCCCCACGCCTCGGCGCTGTCGAGGAGGACGACGGCTATCTGGTCAGCTTCGTCACCGACGAGAACACGGGTCGATCGGAATGCATCCTGATCGACTCACGACGGTTCGAGAAGGGCCCGGTGGTACGCATCGCCCTGCCGCACAAGCTCTGCAGCGGTACCCACGCCGTCTGGGCGGATCGGTCGTTCATCCGCGACGGCCGGCTGGGAGGCTGAACCGGGGCCGCAACGGTGGTCATCCTGTCTCGGGAAGAAGGTCGCGGAGTTCTCCTAGCCAGGGTTCGTAGCGGCGCCAGCGCCCGACCGAGCTGTTGTTGATCGGCTGGCGCGCTTGCCAGAGGCTCGCGGTCCTGATCGCCCGCCGATTATCCTGGGGCCGCAGGCAGGCGGGATCCCAGTCGAGGCCGGCAAACTCGACCAGCTTGCGGCTCCAGACCTCAGGTTCGGCGATGATCGCCTCGTAGGGCGCGTCCAATATAGCGCCCGGGGGCAGCACGCGTCGCCAATGATCCATTAACCGGAGGTATTCACGGTAGTAGAAGGTCAGGTCACCGCGGTCGCTCTTGTAGTCGGTCGGGGTCGAAAACAGCGTTGTGTAGATCGACAGGCATGTGTCTACCGGGTTTCTCTGGCAATGGATGATCCGCGCTTGTGGAAAAGCGAGCCTGATCAAGCCGATCCACAGGAAGTTATAGGGGTTCTTGTCGGTGATGCGGCTCGCGCTTGGGGAGACGCGGTCGAGCTCGCGGCGGTAGGCGGCGGCAAGTTCGCGGACGGCCCCCAACGCGGCGCCCGCCATGTCACTCGAGTCGAGGGATCCCGCACGAGTGTTCCAGAAATCCAGCTCGCCGCCGCCGGCGACAGCGGGGTGACTGGACATGATCTGCTCGACCAGGGTCGTGCCCGACCTTGGCATGCCAAGGATCATCAGCGGGCGCTCGTCCGCCGCACCCATCCGGTCGGCATGGGCCAGCAGGTCCGGCGTGAAGCCCGCGATGATCGCGTCGATGCGGCGATGGTGGGCGCCGCGGTCGAACGGAAGGCTCTGCCGCGCCAGAGCGTTGGCCTCGTCGAATCGGCGCATCGCCTCAGCGAGGTCGCCCAGGTCGTCGTGGCCCTTGGCGATGGCAAACAGCAGTCCCGCGCGCTGCGCGTCGACGAACGTTCCGCGTTGCAGCAGCGCCTCCATCTGCGCCACCAGGGGCCGGTCGCCCTCCGTCAACTTCCTTGACGCCAGATAGCTGCGATAGATCCCGGCTTCCGCTGGGTCCAGTTCGATCGCCCGCCGATAGAGTGCATCGGCTTCCTCGAAGCGCCCGGATTCACCGAGCAGGGTGGCCAGCAGCCAGTGCGCCGTGGCGGCCGCGGGTTCGAGGGCAATCGTACGCCGCAAGCTGGCCTCCGCCTCGCCGTAGCGCTCTTCAGCCATCAGAACCTGCGCCTTGCTGAGGCGGCCGTGGCTCGTCTCGGGCGCCGCGCTGGCGGCCCGCCGGTAGGCGGCAATCGAATCGGCGCGACGGCCGTGGACGCTCAACAGAAGTCCGAGGGCATAGAGCGCCGAAGCCATCTTCGGCTTGATGCTCACGGCCCGTCTGAAGGCGCCGATGGCCTCCAGCGGGCGCCCGAGGCGCTCGAGAGCCAGGCCGAGGTGGTAGAAGGCGTCGGCATAGGTGGGCTTAAGGGCGACGGCCCGATCGAGGGCCTCGGCGGCGCGCCCGAACCGACCGACGCGGTACAGGGCGAGGCCGAGATTGTAGTGGGCGCTGGCCCGTTCGGGCGCGAGGCGCACGACCCGTTCGAATGCCGCGGTCGCCTCCTTTGTCCTGCCGGTTTCGAACAGTCTTATGGCCGCATGGAGCTCGGCGTCAGCCGACGGGCCTGTCATTGGCGGCAAGGCGGCGGCGGGCAGGGCGGCGGTGCGGTCGGCGACCTCGCAACAGTGTTTGTACTTACGCCCGCTGCCGCACGGGCAGGGATCATTGCGACCAGGTCGCGGCGGTGGGGCGCCTCGGCTGATCATGGACCGTCGTCCAACAGTTCCCTGAGTTCCCCCAGCCAGGGCTCGTACCGGCGCCAGCGTTCGACGGAGCTGGCGTAGATCGGTTGGCGCGCCTGCCAGAGGCTGGCGGTCCTGACCACCCGGGGATTGGCGTCCGGCCGCAGGCAGGCGTCCTCCCACTCGAGACCGCAGAATTCGATCAGGGCGCGGCTCCAGGTCTCCGGGTCGGCGACGAGCGCCTCGTAGGGGGCCTCGAAAATCTCGCCTGGGGGCAGGGCCTGCCACCAGTGTTCCATCAACCTGAGATACTGGCGATAGACGAAGACGATGTCTCCGCGATCGCTGGCGTAGTCGGTGCGGGTCGAAAAAGGTGTGGTGTAGATCGACAGGCAGGTGTCGAGGGGATGGCGCCGGCAGTGAATGATGCGGGCGTTCGGAAGAACCAGCTTGATCAGCCCGATCCACTCGAAGTTGTAGGGGTTCTTGTCGGTAACGCGCAGGGCGTGAATGGATACCCGATCGAGCTCGGCGCGACAGCCGGCCGCCAGCTCCCCGATCAGGCCCGCGACCGTGTCCCCCAGGCTTCTCGTATCCAGCGATCTTGCGCGCGACACCCAATACTGCAGCTCCCCACCGGCCGCGGCCTGGGAGTGGCTGGAGATGATCTGCTCCACCAGGGTCGTCCCCGATCGCGGCATGCCCAGGATCAACACCGGGCGGCGGTCCGGGTCGCCCAGGTCGGCCGCCCGGGCCAGCAGGTCGGGCGGGAAGGCGGCTATGATGTCGGTTGCTCGGCGCGCCAGGGCGTCGCGGTCGAAGGCGGCGGTCTGGCGTCGGACGGCGTTGGCCTCGTCGAAGCAGCGCATGGCGGCTTCGTAGTCGCCAAGATCGTCGTGCCCCTTGCCGATCGCAAACAGCAGTTCCGCCCGACGGGCGCCGACCACGCCGCCCCGCTCGAATTGTTCGATCATCTGGTCGAGAAGGGGCCGGTCCGACGCGGCCAGCTTCTTGGACATGAGGAAGTCGCGATAGACCGCGACCTTGTCCGGACCAAGGGCGATCGCCTGCCTGAAAGACGACTCCGCTTCTGCGAAACGACC
>Ga0209166_10001620_pt1 | contig 18387 bp, 13 predicted proteins | sample Coa_R1_3_FD_187151 | JGI IMG/M metagenome (GOLD analysis project Ga0209166, IMG submission 187151) | Surface soil microbial communities from Centralia Pennsylvania, which are recovering from an underground coalmine fire - Coalmine... | ecosystem: Environmental > Terrestrial > Soil >... | reverse complement strand
TCTTTGTCATCAAGGCCGGCGAGATTCACAGTTTCAAGGCGGTTGGGGATTCCCCTCTGGTGCAACTCGACATTCACCTCAGTCCCCGGTTCATCCAAGAAAACCTGTAGCGTCGCCAGCTGAGACGTAGCGCAGCCACTCTTGGCTATGCCTCTCCCACTTCTTGCATGGGCACGGCTTTCCCGGCTGCTGCCCGGAATCTTTGATGCCTACGCGGACGGGAACGCAGGGCGGAGCTTCCCTGCGGCGAGGTCTTTCAGGCGGGCAAGTTGCGCGTCGAGTTCGGCGGGGGTGAGGCGTCCCTGGCGGTAGAGAGTGCGCAGGAAATCCGGGGCGGGACGGTCTCTTTTGCGCGAGTTGCATTCCATGCAGCAGCAAACTAGGTTCCGGTACGAATTGCGTCCGAAGCGTACGCGTGGCACCACGTGGTCGAGGCACCGCACCTTACCCGGGGGACGACGGAGGCAGTAGAAGCAGGCGCCCCCTTCGCGATCGTGAATGGCTTTGCGAAGCAACCAGGTTTTCATGAAATCTGTGGCTTCGAGGGTCCGCGCAGGAGTCTCCGCGGCAGCCCCCATGCCCGCTAACCCACCATTCTTGCTCACACCATTTTGGCTCGAGCGGACCGCACGGATCTTCTCGGGCAGGCGCATCTCGGCAAGATGACCGTTTTTGCTCCGCTCAAGCACGCGCAAAGCCCCCAGCTCATCGAGCCGCCGCACCGCCAGACGCACCGCTCCAATAGAGATTCTTAGAGTGCGGGCTAGGGACGTAACCGCAAACTGCACACGGAGCTTGCCCACGACGAGCGAATGACGCAGCAAATAGGAATAGACGGCCCGTTCCTTCACGGTCAGATCGAGACGCGGGGCGAGCACATCTTCAAACTGCATCCAGAGGAGTTTGGCATCCACTTTTTTGGTTTGCATGTCTTTGTCCTTGCTAGAGGGCGTTAAAGAGTCGAAGAGTTGAAGAGTTGAAGTTCTTAAAAGCGGACAGCGGAAAAAGAAGAAAAGACGCAACACAGAGAACACAGAGAACACAGAGACCGAAGCACAGAGGACAACGGAGAAAATAAAAAAGGCACAGACCAAAGGTCTATGCCAGAGAGAAAACGCCCGCCTGCCCTAAGCCACGAAGGGCTTCCCAGCCGGCGCTACGAGAGGGGCGCGAAGTTCGCTCTTTCCGTTGTAGGGGCGCAGCTTTATCCCGGGAGAAGCCGAGGGAACGCTCCGCCCGGCGCGCCAGAGGCAAAGCTTTGTACCGTGCGCCCCCAGAAAAGAAAAAGCGGCAGCAGGGCTGCCGCAGTCCAAAAAACAAAAGCCCCGACGGATTGTCGGGGCGCAGTTTCTTACAAGAAGAAGTCTACCAAACGCGTTATATCCTTGTCAAGTCAAAAGTTAAGAATTTCTGAAAAAACATAAAGGCTGAGGAGTCAATAAGATAGCGAAACGCGCATTAGAAGGGCGCGCTCATTTTTTCTTCTTTTTGTGGATTTCACCTCGGAAACGTCCCCCCTACTCGTTCCTCTTTTGCAGGCATTCCGAGCGCATCGTCACGAGTGTACGACCACTTTTACCTTGCATCGGCCGTAGGCCCGTGCGGGGATTTTTCTTCGATCTTCGATTTTCCAATTCCGAGTTTCGTGATCGAGCGTGAACTTAAAACTTAGAACTAACCACTTAGGACTTCATCCCTTCCAGGCATTCGGCACAGTAGCCGCCGACTGCGGTGCGGGAAACCGTGACCTTCATTTTGAAGTCGCGGGCAATTTGGGCGCGCGCTTCTTTGGGGCCGCGCAGGACAAGCGACAGGCGGCTTAAGCGAAAGCGAGGCGGCCGCGGGGAGTCGGGATGGGGCGGCCAACTTCTTTGGCGGTGTCAATCCATTCCTGGATGATGATTTCTACGTTGGCCAGGGCTTCTTTGTAGGTTTTGCCGTCGGCGGCGCAGCCGGGGAGTTCGGGGACTTCGGCAATGAATGCTTCGTCCGCTTGGCTCCAGTAAATGATGATCTCGTATTTACTCATCGGCTTCTCCGGCCAACTGATAGGTGATTATAACATTGCGGACCTGCTTCACCTGGTAAGGTTTGCACTTGTTGCCGCGAGGCTGCAGATTCAGGATTTCCGCCACGCCCTCGCGAAAGAAGATGTGGTGACTACCCTTTATGCGCTCCTCAAACCGAGACGACGAAGAAGTTGGACCATTCCTGAAAAGGGGATGTTGGCGTCAGCATCCCCTCGGAGGAGTTGTTCAAGCAGCTTGTGAGTGCGCGCCATAGCAGAAAATGAGGGTGAAGAGTACTTCAGGGCGAAGCAGGCCGCAAGTGAGTCACGAAGCGGGCGCGTGCCGAAAAGATCCCTCGGGCTCCCCGGTTTCGGCTTTCAAAACCTTGGGTGAACTTAAAACTTAAAACTAACAACTTATGACTTCATCGCTTCCAGGCATTCGGCGCAGTAGCCGCCGACTTCGGTGCGCGAAACCGTGACCTTCATGTGGAAGTCACGGGCAATCTGGTGCTTCAGTTGCTCGTAAAGATTGCTCTCGAATTCGCGGACTTTGCCGCAGCGCAGGCAGGCCACATGGATATGGTCGCGGGGCCCATGCGTTTCGTAATAGTGGCGGTCGCCGCGCAGGTGGAGCAAGTCCAGCTCGTCAATGAGGCCTTCTTTTTTCAGCAGGTCAATGGTGCGGTAAACGGTGACGAGGTGCACGCCCGAATCAATTTTTTGCGCGCGCTCGAGAATCTGGTCCACGTCGAGGTGCTGCTCGGCGTCATCCATCACTTGCAGAATGACGCGGCGCTGGCGCGTCATACGAATCCCGCGCGCGGCCACAGCTTGCTGAAGTTTTCCCGTGGTCTCCGCGGTATTCAGACGCTCACCGGTAGAAACGCGATGCGATGCGCTGGACGCCATACTGCGTCAGTCTAGCAGAAAGCAGAGGTCACAGCGCAGAAGGTGGAGGGTACAAAGGCCTTTGTTTCTGATTTCTATTTTCTGATTTCTAATTTCTGAATTCAGCTCTCAGGAGCGAAATGGCAGGTGGCGCATCACGTCGTTGTACATCACATAGGCAAAAAGGATGAGCAGAAACACCAGGCCCACCTGGATGAACTTTTCCTTGAAGGCCATGCTGAAATCGCGGCGGCGAATACCTTCCATGGAGAGCAGCAGAATGTTTCCGCCATCCAGGATGGGAATCGGCAGCAGGTTGAGGATGCCCAGGTTCACGCTCAAGACGGCCATGAGTTCCACAACAGCATAAGAACCCTGTTGCACGGCTTTCCCGGCCATGGACGCAATGCCAACCACGCTTTGCAATTCTTTGGGAGAGGCCTTTCCGGAAAGGAGCCGGCCTACGACATCCACCACCAACAACGTGCCGCGCCACGTCAGACTTCCAGAGCGGACGGCCGCCTGAGAAAAGGAGACCTTGCGGAAGCCCACTTCGGGCTTGGTCGGAACGCGGCGAATGCCCACCATCCAGGCCGTTTCGCCCAGTTCGTTCTTCCCTTTCTGCGGAGTGATTTGAAGCGTGAGAGGTTTCCCGTCGCGAAGAACAGTAAGAGCGGTGGGCTTGCCTTCGGTCTCCTGGATAGTGTTTACGAACGCGGACCATCCCTGCAAAGACTCGCCGTTCACGGCTTGGATGACGTCCCCGGGTTTGACGCCCGCGCTCTTGGCAGGAAGGCTCGGGTCCACATCATCCACAACCACCGGGCCTTCCGGAGGAAAACCAAACAAGAGCTCCGGCGACTGCATTCCGCTGGTACTGACGGTTAGGTTTTTTGTTGCGCCCTGATGTTCGACGACAACTTGAAGGCTTTTTCCTGCCGGGATTTTGTCCAGCAAAGAAAATGCGCTTCCCCACGTTGGGTTCGCAACGCCATTCACGGAGACGATGCGGTCGCCTCGCGCGACGCCGTCTTTCACGAGCGGCGAGTTTTTCGGCAGGTCGGCTATCACCACCGGGTTGTCTTCATATTTCGGATAAGCCTCGCCAAAAAACGTGAAATAGCCGGTCAGCAAAAAGAGGGGAAAGATCAGATTGACCACCGGGCCGGCCAGGGAAATCAATGCGCGCTGCCAGCGCTTTTTGCTCATCAATTCGTCGGGAGCGCCGGTTGGTTTTGCGGCTTGATCGCTCGAATCAATTTCGCTGGGATCCTGCCCCGCCATGCGCACGTAGCCGCCGAGGGGAATGGCGCTGACGCGATAATCCGTGGCGCCGCGTTTCCATCCAAAAAGGCGCGGGCCGAAGCCGATGGAGAAAACGTCCACGCGCACACCGAACAGGCGCGCCACGATGAAATGTCCCCATTCGTGAACCAGGATCAACACTCCGAGAACAAGGATGAACCCGACGCCAATGTTGGCAATATTCATGCGTTCAGCAAAACCTCTTCTTTCCTTTCACCGCGGGAAACTAAAAATCTCGCACCGCAATTACGCACTGTGAACTTGCGCCGCCACTCCTCCCGCAATTCTTGCTACTTCTTCCTGGGCGATTCGACGCGCCTCGGAGTCCGCCGTAAGCACGTCTTCCATTTTCTCGAGCCGCACTCGCGGAGTTCGCGCCAGCACGCGCTCGATCACTTCCGGGATGCCCAGGAACGGGAGCCGCCGCTCCAGAAAAGCCGAAACCGCAATTTCATCGGCGGCGTTCAAAGCGCAGGGAAACGCCCCGCCTTTTTTCATCGCCTCGCGTGCCAGCCGCAAGCACGGAAATCGCCGCGTGGACGCTTTCTCGAAATCCAGTCGCTTGAGTTTGCTCCAGTCCAGGGCTACCTGATTCTTGGATGCCAGGCGCTCTGGATAGGTTAACGCATATTGGATGGGCATGCGCATGTCTGTGGGGCCGAGTTGCGCGAGGATGGAGCCGTCCACAAATTCGACCATCGAATGAATCGTGGACTGCGGGTGAACGACGACTTCGATTTGGTCCGCGCGAACATCGAAGAGCCAATGCGCTTCGATGACCTCGAAACCTTTGTTCATCATCGTAGCGGAATCGATGGTGATGCGATTGCCCATGCGCCAGTTGGGATGCGCGAGAGCTTGTTCGGGCTTGACGTTCGCAAGTTGTGCCAGCGGGGTTTTGCGAAACGGGCCGCCCGACGCGGTGAGCACCAGGCGGCGCACTTCGGCGTGGGTTCCGCCTAGCAAACATTGGTGCAGCGCGTTGTGCTCGCTGTCCACAGGGAGAAGCTCGCGCCCGGCTTTTTTCGCGGCGGCCATCACCAGTTCGCCGGCGGCGACGAGGACTTCTTTGTTGGAAAGCGCGACGGTTTTTCCGAGCTTCACGGCCTCGTAGGTTGCTTCGAGCCCTACGACGCCAACTGCGGCGGACACCACAATTTCGGCTTTCGCGTGCGTGCCGACGGCCAGCATGCCTTCGCGGCCGTGATGGATTTCCGGCTTGCGCGCGATGCCCTTTTCGTTGAGCAACTGGGAAAGCTCGTCGGCGCGCTTGGCATCCGCAACGGACACAACTTCCGGCTGATGGCGCTCAATCTGGCCGAGCAGTTCTTCGAGGTTGGCGCCAGCTGCCAGCGCGACCACTCCAAAGTTGCTGGGCAAGGCTTCCACCACGGAAAGGCATTGGCGGCCAATTGAACCGGTCGAACCAAGAATAGAAATCTGCTTCACGAAGTTTCTGATTTCCTTTTCGCGAACCCGGAGAGTTTGGCTGCGTCGGTTTTTACGAACGCGGCGAATAGATCAGAATCCAATAATACCAGACAACGGGAATCGCCAGGATAAGCGCGTCGATTCGGTCAAGCACGCCGCCGTGCCCGGGAAGGAGGGTGCCGGAGTCTTTGATTCCGGCACTGCGCTTGTAGCCCGACTCGAGCAAGTCGCCTACTTGCCCAGCGATGTTTCCGAGGGCAGCTATCGCGAGTAAATGAACGAGCGGGACGTTCACCCACGGCATGAACACAAAAGCAACCGCCAACGAAGCGAGGAATCCGGCGACGGCGCCCTCCCAAGTTTTGTTGGGACTCAGCTTCGGCGCGAAGGGATGCTTCCCGATGGACCGGCCAACAAAATACGCGGCGGTGTCGCTCACCCAGACGATGACCATGGCGAACAGCAGCAATGCGGGCCCCTGTCCTCTTATGGCGTGTAGCGGGATGGCAAATGAGAGCGGGAATGCAATCAGGATGAGCCCGCTAGCGCTGATCCCGGCGGCGGGGAGTACTTCCACTAGAGGGCGCCGGGTCGCCAGAGTAAGTGCGGCGATGCCCAGAACAAATAAAAAGAAGACCGCGTCTACCGTCAAAGGGGTCGCAAACAAATACTCGATCCCTCGCTCCACTGGCAGTCGGCGGGGGAAGCCATAAGCTTGCCGAGTTACGCCCCACCACTGCACGAAGACTAGTAAGAGTGCGCAAGTTCCCGTCCAAAAACGGTAGGCGCGATGGCCGATGGCCTCGCCGAGGGCGAAGTATTCAAAGAGAGCGAGCAGCGTGACCAATGCGATGGCCAGCGCCACAATTGCCGTGGAGCCCCACAACACCAGCCCTACGACCACCGGCACCAGCACTGCGGCTGTCGCGACACGTTTCCAAGTCATGAAAGAGGAATCCCCTACGAATACGCAGGCTTCATCTCATCATAATGAGTGGAAAAAATCACGCCGCAGGTAGACGCGTGTGAGAGCCAGTTCTGGATCAGTCGGCTCTGCGATCACTTCCGTCTGGCCCGACAATCCGGGAGTTCGCCCAGGCCACTCAATACAAGGGCGTTTCTCGGTACTAACCCAACGGGCGAGCTGATGAGTTCCCCGTTGCCCGTGGCATGGGAAGGATCATGGAAGTACTTGGTACATAGCCATCATGCCCATTTCCATGTGCTCGTCGATGTGGCAGTGGAACATCCAAGTGCCTACGCGGTCGGGAACCATGTCGGCGGTGACGAATTGCGCCGGCAGAATCGAAAAGATGTCCGTGTGGTGCTTGTCGATGGTTACCACGTTTCCGTGCCAGTGGGGCGTGTGGTAGTTGACTTGGCCACCCATGGTCATGACATACCAGCGCACTCGTTCGCCTCTTTTCATCGTGGGCATGGGCAGGTTGCCAAAAATGTAGCCGTTGATCGCGGCTTTGTAATTCGCGGCGGCAAAACCACTACCTGCAAGGTTGAGATTTCCCTCCTGGTCCACTGAAACCATATCCAGCTTGTTCACCGATTTGGGCTCCTGGATGTTGGCGTCAATGTTCTGCTGAAGATAATGCGAAGTGTTTTCATCAATCAGCATGAAGAGCATGGCGAATTCGCGGTCAACATCTTTGGGGCTGCCGTCCGCGCGTGCCATCCCCCGGCGCGTGATGACCATTGGTCCAATCAACCCTGCCTGGACATCCCTGGGTTCCCAGTTATGCGAGTGATATAGCCAGACAACGGAGCTGCCATCATCGTCGCCCGGTCCGGCGCGCTCGGGCACATTCCAGACGAAAGTGTGTGAGCCACCCGGCGGAACGAGGCCGGCCGCATCCATGCTGGTGTCCGGATAGGGCGTGCCTTCGGAGTCGCGCTCGTAGGAAACGCCGTGTGGATGGATGCTGTAAGGCTGAGTGGCTTTGTTTTGAAAATGGATAACGATGGTATCGCCGACTTCGGCGCGGATGAGCGGTCCGAGGAGACCGAGGTGTTCCCATTCCTTGGGGCGCTTTTTCTCGGTCGAATACGTATCATCGGTGTACTCGCGAAACATGGCTTTGCGATAGACCTTACCGATGCGGTCCTTGGTGTGCTCAGTCCAAGTCGATGTCCGCCCGTGAAATTCCGTGCCCGTCATCATGTCCATGCCCATCGGAGCGTAGTCCCAGTTGGCCTCGACGGCGGCAAGGTAATAGGTGCGGATTTTGCCTCCGGGGAGAGTGGGCTGCACGTCCACCGCCGCTTTCTTGGGGCGCGATTCGGGAGGAATCATGCCCGCCACGCGGTAGTAAACACTTAATTGGCCATAGACTTCGCCCGAATGCTCGATCACGTTTTGTGCCAAGTCAAAGAGACGAATCTGGTTCTGGCCGGCATGCTGGGGGTCGTCAAACCCAAAGGGATCGACGACCAAATCGAGAATGCCTTTGTCGCCTTTGGCTTTGATGGCAGCGGCGCCGTCGGCAAAGGATTTTCGTACGTAAGCAACCAGCGCCGCTTTGTTTTTGAACTGCGGACGCGGAGGTTCCGCGTCCTCTGTGGGAGGCTTTTGCCCGAGGGCCAGATTGGTGAAGTAATAGTTCGAGGCAGCGGCGTGAATCAGGCGCTCGGCGAAGGTCTTGGCGCTTGGAGCCGCCTTGAAGTCATACTTGTTCTCGGGAAAATCCTCCGACATGTCAATCAGCTTGCGACCGATTTCGTTCCACTGCTTGAGGAGAGCCCCAGACGGGCTGGTGGCTGCTGTGGAGGCGGCTTTTTTCGAGGGGTCCTGTGCGCGTGACTGTGAAGCCAGGAACCACCCCGCAATCATGACAACAGCAAAGAAACAGACCCTCTTCATGAGAAAGGTCCCTCCTTAGTTTTCCTACGTGCACCGGGAATCTTGGGGAGAATCCAGCTACAACCAGCTACAAAAAGGATGGCATAAATTATCGTGCAACCCTCCGGTCAGGCAAGGAAAATCCTGCTCGCTAGGGCTTCCGGTTGTTTTCGGGCCAACCGATGACCACGCGGATCTCATTGGGATTTTCCCGTTCGGAGCGAGTCATCACGAAAGTCTGGCCGTCTGCGGTTACATCATAGGCGGCTACGGCAGCGCCGCGGTCGAACTTGCGGTCGAAGAGCTCCACAGGTTTGCCGGCCTGGAAAACCGGCTTCATCTGTACAGGGACGCTCATCATCTTAGTCCCATTGCGGTAGACAATTTCCCGGCCGTTGCGCACCCAGCGGGGTTGTTCGCCTCCTTCCGTTGAAATCTGTTTTCGGCCTCCTGGTCCCGGAACAGGCTCGACGTAGATTTCCGAGCGGCCGGATTCGTTCGATGCATAGGCAATCCACCGGCCGTCTGAGGAGAGTGAACCTTGCCGCTCAACAGCAGAAGTATGCTTGAAGGGTTGCATATCGTAGGGTGGGTGCATGCGGAGAAGCCAGAGGTCTGTGTTTGTGATCGGGTCATTCACCATCACTGCTGCGTAATCCCCCGCCACCGAAGTGATGTGGCTGACTTGCGGAGTGGTGCGGAGGAGTTCGGGCGCTCCGGCTCCATCAGCAGCAATACGATATAAGCCCCGCTGTCGAGACGCGTCCGTTGCGAAGGTCCTCTCGGGACTGCTGACAATCGCATCAAATAGAAGATTCTTTCCGTCAGGGGTCCATGTGGCAGCGAAATTCGAAAGAGTGGGAGCAATGCTAGTTACGGCACCCCGATCGGGCTCCACCACTTCGAGCTGCTGCACGCTCCTGATCACGATGGCGATCCGTTTGCCATCCGGCGAGAAAGCAGGGTCGATATAGTCTTTCGGCGGAAGATCAAGCTTTCGTTCAACCCCGTGGCGGTTGACAAGAAAGAGATTTCTAGCTGAGTTGCCCGCCGGACCGGCTGCATAAGCCAATACTCCGGCGCGGGCCGCACTCGCCTGTGCAATGTAGTTCACCTCGGTAACTCCGCCTTCTATTTCAGAAGGATTACCCAGGAGGGCAAGCTTATCTACGTCAAACGGGACGGCCCACAACGCGCCGCCCTGGTAATAGACAAGGTGCCCTGCGGAATAGGATGGACTCTGCGCATTTTCGAGAAGTACGCGAGCTTCGCCCGTGTTCACATTTACGGCCGATATGCTGCGCCGCGGAGAAAAATAATCTGTGAGAACGACCCAATCGCCGCCGGCTACCCAAGTTAGACCTTGTGGGTAGATGGGATCTTTGGTCGGCACTTTCCTTAAAGATCCACCCGATGCCGGGACGGTGGCCAAGCCAAAGTTCGGGACAGAAGCAACGATGACGTCCCGGGGGGTCCAGGTAGCTCCGAAAAATGCAGTCATTTCGCAGATCACCACGGGAACTCCGCCATCCGCGGGAGCTTTCTTGAGCTTTCCCTGATTGAAGAATCCAACCCAATCTCCATTTGGAGAGAAGAAGGGGAACCATGCTCCTTCCGAGTCTGGTATGGTCACAGGGTCAAACCCGTCCAGGCGGCGGACGTACAGGTGCGACACACCGCTTTCCGCAGCGACGTAAGCCACACGTTTGCCGTCGGGCGAGAGGGCTAGTGCCTGGGTTACGTCAGCAGCCAGTTCTTGTTTTAGGGGCAGGGCGATAACAAGACGGATGATTGAATTCTCAAAGGGTCCGGACTCGCGGGAGAGCTTGACGAGGAGGATCGCAAGGACAACGGCGGCGAGCGTCCCGAGCGCAAGAATCCTCATCGTCCAGGACCAATCAATTTTTGCGGAACGCCGTGCACCCGAATCGACAGCCGCCTGGGAGCTTGACTCGGAGACCCATTTCAATTCACTGGCCAAATCGCCAGCGTTTTGCCACCTATCTTCCGGGGCTTTGTCTAAGCACTTCTTCACCACGTGGTCCAACGCCGGGGGGGCCATGGGCTTCACGCTGCTAATCGGCGCTGGGTCTTTTTCCAGAATTGCCGATGCCACGCTGAGCTGGCTCTTGCCTTCGAAGGCCTTCTTTCCCGTGACCATCTCGTAGAGCACGGCGCCAAGTGAAAAGATATCGCTGCGGGCATCGAGGACTTTTCCTTCGATCTGTTCGGGAGACATGTATTGGAACGTTCCTACCACGACTCCCGCCTCTGTCACGGGCGATATTGGAGTTGCGCCTGTCAGAGTCACACCGCTGAGTACACTGTCGGCGGGCTTCGCCAATCCAAAATCCAGCAGCTTCGCGCCTGCTGCTGTCAGCATTACGTTGCCGGGCTTGAGGTCCCGGTGAACTACGCCGCTCCGATGCGCTGTATCCAGCGCCCTGGCAATGTCAATTCCAATTCTCAACGCGTGCTCGAGTGGAAGGGGCCCTTTCTCCAGCCGTTTCGCCAGCGTTTCTCCTTCCACACATTCCATCACGAGATAGTTCACGCCGTCCTGGCTGCCTACGTCGTGCAGTACGCAGATGTTGGGGTGATTTAGTCCCGAGATAGTTTTCGCTTCCCGCTCAAACCGTTGTCTCGCAATAGGATCTTTCGAGATGCTCGCGGGCAAGATCTTGATGGCTACGTCGCGGGAGAGCCGCGTGTCCTTCGCGCGATACACTTCGCCCATGCCGCCTGCGCCCAGCGAAGCGATGATCTCGTACGGACCGAGTCTCGTACCAGAGGTGAGAGCCATTATTGCGCGGCATTATATCCGCAAAAGAAGCGTCTTGCAGCCTGACCGCATCATTCTGGATAAGTGGTCGGCAAATCGGAAGTAATCCGGATCGGGACATGCGATAGGTCACGGGAAGGCGGCTTGCAGGAAGTGATCTCCGACGTGTGATCGATTCTGGTCGGAATACGGGCAATTCGGAAGTAACACTAATTTGGCACAGTCGTGAACTTAAGCTCATCAGCCTCTTCCCTGCTATCTTTCAAAATCAACCCGTTACAGAAGTGAATGAGGCGAAGGACTCTGGCTACTCTTAGGATGGAAACCTCGATTCCCGCGATGAGTCGTGCCGGGCGGAACTGTTCGCCGGCGACGCGGGCGGGCTTTTCCGTTGCGGAGGAACTTTTGGCAGTTTCATTCGTCTTCTCCTGAGGAACCCAGTAATCTCAGAGTTGAGGTGTGCAAATGCGCAGAGTATGGGTCGCGTTGCTCTTTGTGGCGGGAATCGTGTTCGTGGCGGGGCTGAGTGCAGAGGCGGCGCAGCAAACGACGGCTGGTGCGAGCGGCGGGCTGACCGGACGGTGGACGGTGAAGGCGGACTTCTATGGGACGCCGCTCTATGCTCAATTGGAGCTCAAGGATGAGGGCGGAAAGCTCACGGGGAAATTCTGGGGGGACAAGCTGGAAGGGACCGTCACGGGAAACGCGGTGCACTTTGTGGCCAAGGACGAGCAGGGCGGGACTTCGGAATGCACGGCGACGATCAAAGATGGCGTGATTTCCGGAACGATTGTGCACAAAGGTGCGGACGATCCGGAGCATCCAGACACTCATTCGTTTACGGCGACTATGGCGCCGGCGCGGAAGGCGGGTGCGGCGCAACGGCATGAGTTCACGCCGACGAAGTTCTACCGGCAATTTTCGGCGTTGAATGAGCCAGTGCTGCGCGTCGCGCCGGGAGACACGATTCATACAACTACAGTGGATGCGGGCGGAACGGATGAAAAGGGTGTGACGCGTGTGCTGGGAGGAAATCCGGAGACCGGGCCGTTTTTTGTGGAAGGAGCGGAGCCGGGTGACACGCTTGTGGTGCATCTGACGCGGCTGCGCCTGAACCGCGACTGGGCGGCGAGTGATGACGACATTGTCCCGCGCGGGGTGGATACCGAGTGGGCCGTGAAACTGAAGGACGCAGGAAAGAGTGTGCGATGGCACTTGGATACGGCGCGAGGCGTGGCCACGGTGGAAAAGCCGACGGAGCATTTGAAGAATTATTCTGTGGCGTTGCGGCCGATGCTGGGGTGTGTGGCGACGGCACCGCCGCCGGCCGCGGCTGCTCCAGGGACGGGAGATTCGGGCGGCTATGGCGGGAACATGGACTTCAATGAAGTGATTGAGGGCGCGACGGTCTATTTGCCGGTGAGGGCTCCGGGAGCGATGCTCTATCTTGGCGACGGCCATGCGGCGCAAGGCGATGGAGAGTTGAACGGGAACGCGCTGGAGACGTCGATGGACGTGGAGTTCACGGTCGACGTGATTTCGGGTAAAGGCGTGCCGGGGCCTCGCGTGGAATCGGCGACGCATCTTATGGCGGTGGGACTGGATGGGTCGATCGATGAGGCGTTTCGCGATGCAACCACGAATATGGCGAACTGGCTGACGGACAAATACGGGCTGACTCCCTCGGAGGTGGCGGAGGTGATGGGCACGTCCGCGGAGTACAAAGTCAGCGAAGTTGCCGACCGCAACGCCGGAGTCGTGGTGAAGATTAGCAAGGCGCGGCTGCAGGGTTTGCCGGCAGCAGTTCCGGCGAAGTAGTCACGCTTGGGTCTTCCGTGAGAAAGGTCGGAAAGGAGGCCTGGACTTTATTCGCCGGCGACGCGGGCAGGCTTCTCGTCGGAGGAGGGCTGGCCTTCGCGGATACCGCCGTAGCGGCGCTCGCGCTTTTGAAATTCCACCAGCGCTTCCAGCAGCCGCGCACGGTTGAAGTCGGGCCACAGCGTTTCCGTGACGAAAATCTCAGCATAAGCAATCTGCCAGAGCAGAAAATTGCTGACGCGCATTTCACCGCTGGTTCGAATCAAGAGGTCCGGGTCGGGCAGGCCTTCGGTGTACAAGTGCCGCGACAGATGTTCCTCGGTGATGGGTGACGACGCCGGGCTTCCATTTTCCTCTTTGAGAGCGGCACTTTCCTTGAGAAGGGCGTTCATGGCGTCCACAATTTCGGCGCGCCCGCCATAGTTCAGCGCCACGCAAAGCACCATGCCCTTGTTCCCTGCCGTTTTCTCTTCAGCCTCGCGAACGTCTTTCTGGACCCCGGCAGGCAGCTCGTGGATGCGGCCCAGAAAGCGCATGCGAATTTCGTTTTTCTGCAGCAGCGGCATTTCTTTTTTCAGGTATTCGCGCAGGAGCTGCATCAAGAAGTCGATTTCGGTTTTTGGCCGGCGCCAGTTTTCAACGGAGAACGCGTAGAGCGTGAGCGCTTCGATTCTCAACCGCGCGCAGGTTTCGATGGTGGTGCGGGCGGATTGCGTGCCCTGGCGGTGACCTGCGATTCGAGGAAGGTGCCTTTTTTGCGCCCAGCGGCCGTTTCCGTCCATGATGACGGCGACGTGCCGAGGGAGGCGAGTCAAATCCAGTTTCTCGAGCAGCCGGGATTCCTCGGAAGTGACAGGTCCCAAAGACTCCAAGGCGGGGCCATGCGGCGTTTTATGGGCGATAGTTTGCGACACGAAGATGCCTGTCAACGGTTTTTGTTATGAATCCCTTTACGCCGCAAAGTTAACATACGCCGTTGGTGCGGCGCAATGGCAGCGTGCCCAGCCAAATACGGCGAAGCTATCCGCCCGGCGGCGGACCCTGCTGAAAGAACGCGGCGTAGCTGACAAACAACGTCAGGATGATCATGGCGATCGCGGTGACCCAAGCAACGATGTTGTACCCGAGGGTGTTCACGTACTGACCCATCAAGTCGCGCCGGTTCACAAGCAACAGAATGAAGATGACCACCACCGGGAGCCAGATGCCGTTCCCCACTTGCGAGAAAATCAGAATCTTCCATAGGGGCGCGCGAGGCAACAGCACTACCCCCGCGCCGATAACGATCAATAGCGTATACAGCCAATAGAAGATGGGGGCCTCTTTGAACTTATGGTCCAGCCCGGCTTCAAAGCCGAGCCCTTCGCAAATGACGTGAGCCGTGGACAAGGGCAAGATAGAGGCCGCGAAGAGAGAGGCATTTAGCAACCCAAATGCAAAAAGGGTGCCCGCCCATTTTCCTGCGAGTGGAATCAACGCTTGTGCAGCTTGCCCGGCGTCTGTAATGTCCCGCTGATTGTGCGCGTAGAGGGTCGCCGCAGTGCAGACGATGATAAAAAATACGATCACCATGCAACTGATGCTTCCGAAGAGTACATCGGCCTTGGCTTGGGAATACTGGCGCGGCCCGACTTTTTTCTCGACGAAGCCGGCTTGAAGGTAAAAAAACTGCCATGGAGCAATGGTGGTCCCGACAAGGCCCGTCAACATGATCAGGTAGCCCAAGTCGAAATGAAGCGTGGGAATCACAGTGTACTTGGCGGCAATCAACCAGTCCGGTTTCGCCAAAACGGCAGAGAACACGTATGACAAGTAAAGAATGCAAGCAAAAAGAAAAATGACTTCCACTTGCCTGTAGGTTCCCTGAATCACCAGAATCCACACGAGTATTGCGGCGATCGGAACCGCCACGTATTTGCTTATGTGAAAAATCTGCATCGCCGAGGCGACACCAGCGAACTCCGCCACAACGTTTGCCAGGTCTACAAAGAAGCCCGTGACCATGACGAAGAACGTTGGCCGAAACCCAAACTCTTCCCGAATGAGGTCAGAGAGCCCCTTTCCTGTCACGACACCCATGCGCGCGCACATCTCTTCGGTAACGTAGAGCGCGATGGTCATGGGAATCAGCGCCCACAGCAACATGTAGCCATACTGCGCCCCCGCCTGGGTGTAGGTGGAGATTCCGCCGGCATCGTTGTCCACGTTGGAGGTGATCAGCCCTGGTCCCACCACGGCGAGCAGCAAGACCAGCCGACGGCGAAGGCTGCGCAGCCGCTTCTGAAGGCTGGAGCCGCGGCTCTGCAATCCTTCCACACTCGATTTGAGTATTCCCCAGTCCACTTTCCTTCTGCTTTCTACTTTTTCACGAGACGGGAAACCACATCGTCCACCGCAATGGCACCGATTGGCCGGTTTTCCTTGTTCACGATGGTCAACATCCGCAGGTTGTATTTGTCAAACAGCTCAAACACTTCTTTCTCATCCGCATCGGGAGGCAGACTGACGAGGGGCTCCATCTTCAGAGCCCCCATGCGCTCGCCGGGAGCTGCCAGGAGCAACCGGGCCACGGGAACAGCGCCCGCGTATTGGACGTTGTTATCGAGAAGCACGATGGTATCCAACTGGTCGAAGTTGCGATCCTGCCTCCGGAGCCACTCGACAACCTCTTCCCGAATCGAATTCTCGCCCACAAACACAAATTCCGGGTTCATCATGCCACCGGCAGTGGCGGGGTCGAACTCCAGCAGTTCTCGCACTTCGTTTGCTTCCTGGCCCGGCATCTCATCTAGAAGTTCTTCTGAAGTCTCCTTGGACAGGTCGGCGAGCAAGTCCGCGGCTGCGTCGGGAGCCATTTCTTCCAGGATGTCCGCGGCCTTCTCGGGATCGAGGTCTTCAACGATCTGTGTCGTCAACCTGGCATCCAATTCAGCCAGGACAGCAGCGGCTGTTTCCTCATCCAAAGACGCAATGATGCTCTGCCGTTCAGAAGCCGAGAGGTCCTCCATGATATCCGCCAAGTCGGCTGGGTGCAGGTCTTCCAACTTTTCGTGGGTGATTCGCAGTTTCACGCGCCGAAGCGGATCAGGCTCAATCAAATTGACGAATTCCCAGCGAATGGTGCTCGGCGGAAGCTTGCTCTGCAGCTTACGAACCACGCGGGAAGGAACTACTCCCTGGAGCAGGCGCCGCACCGCTCCGGGAAGCCCAACGTCCACCTGGGTTAGGCGCAATTCCACATTGCCATTTGAACGTTGCTCAGCCAGGTCCAGGTCGTTCACACGGACCACTTTTCGCCCGAGGGTGTCGATAATTTGTTGGTCCAGCAAGTCTTTCTGAACTGCCAGCAAGGATTCATTGGGTTGATAAATCTCCAGCGCTTTTTCCCCCACGTTAAGCTCAATCTTTTTATCGGATACGGACGCAATCTGGTTGTGCTTGGCCACCAGCGGCTGAAAACTGCCGCGCGATAGCAAGAAGTGGGAGATACGATTCGGGGCTTCAGCGGGTTCGATGAAAAACTCGCGGACGCGCCCGACGTAGTTTCCCTGGGCGTCGTAGGTTTTCACTCCCATCAATTCTGTGGCGTATAGCTCCATTAGCCACCTCCTGCTTTCCCTAACTGCGCGAGGTGTTTGCGACAAAATCCACAAACAAAAAACCCGCGCACCGAAGAACCTCGGCGGCGGGCAAGTGCCTGACATAAATGGACTTACCTTTAGCCGCCAGTGAACCCTCCCCACGCGACTCGTCGCGCCTTTGCCTGAACCTTGAGCGACTCCATCGGCATGCTCAACCCGTGAACCAGGTCTGGAGCACATTGCTCTCCGCAGCTTTTAGGGCCAGGGTCGAGTACGTTGCTCGTGCTCATCGAGAGGATCCATGCATCTTTGTGACCATTTTATGGTCCCAACCGCATTGATAAGCTGCGAGTATCGTAATGTCAAGAGCAGAATGACGTTCTATGCAATTTTTTTCACTGGAGTTAACGGGCAGGTGAATGCCCCGTGAGAAAAAGCATGTGCGCCGGCTGCTCGCCTTTGCGCCGGCATTCTTCGACGTAGAGTGTGAGGTAGTTCTTCAAAACATAGTCGCGTTTGGAATAGCCTAGCTCCGAGGCGGCTCGGTCGATTGCCGCGGCCGGCCCTTCGAGTTCGACAAACGTGCCGATGGGAGTCTCGTCCAGCTCAATAAGGAGGCCCCGCGCCCACGCCGTGGACGCGGGAAGGCGAAAAGTAGTACGAAACTTCTCATAACGGAACCATCCGCTCATTCCGAGGCCCTCGAAAATAGTCGTTAAGGTTGCAGCGTCTGTGACCTCCATTTCGATTTCCTCGCGCACTTTGTGAGGGCCATCCGTTGGATGCTCGGCATTCGCCCCCGCAGGCCGAGCGACTGGACGCTTGAAGGTCAGAACGACTCGCGGTTTCGGCCTCGAGTTCCTGGTGCTTCCGCTGCCCTCGGGTGTCTCGGTGCGGATTCTGAGGAGTTGCCCGTGCTTGGCCAAGCCTCCTTGCGGAGTGTCGAAGATGACGTTTTCCTCGTGCACCCGGCCGGAGCCATTAACAATGGATTGCGCTCTGAGCTTCTTCAGAAGGCGTCGGAAACCCTTCACGTCCTCGATCTTCAGTTTGATTTCTGTTTCGCGGGCCACGCCAATTCCCTGTGCGATTGAGGTTAACTTTCGCCTGCGCTCGACTTCCGTTAGTATAGCGGACGTGCTCGCATCATTCTGCCCGGGCGTTCTTCCCCGTCCGTGCAAACATTCCTGGATCGCTTGCGGTCCTTGCCTAAAAGAAACTTGTGAACCCTGAATCTGAGAAGCCGTCACCCGCGGTTTCTGATGCAACAAACGCAACGGTGGCGCCGCCCTTGGCTCGGCGCGAACCCGTTGAGCACCTATTGCATGGCGACCGGCGCGTGGACCACTACGACTGGCTTCGCCACAAAGAATCCCCGGAGGTGCTGGCTTACCTTCAGGCTGAGAATGCCTATACTGACGCCGTTCTGAAGCCCACGGAGGCATTTCAGGAGAAGCTTTATCAGGAAATGCTGGGTCGAATCCAGCAGACCGATCTTTCGGTAGCCTACCGGCTGCGGGGCTATCTTTATTTCACTCGCACCGAGGAGGGCAAGCAGTATCCCATCCATTACCGCAGGCGGGATGAAGAAGGCGCAGCCGAGGAATTGCTCCTTGACCTTAACCAGCTCGCCGAAGGGCACAGCTTTCTCGGGCTCGGCGATTTCGAGGTCAGCGATGATAATCAGTTGCTCGCGTATTCGACCGACACCACCGGTTTT
>Ga0209166_10001619_pt1 | contig 18389 bp, 11 predicted proteins | sample Coa_R1_3_FD_187151 | JGI IMG/M metagenome (GOLD analysis project Ga0209166, IMG submission 187151) | Surface soil microbial communities from Centralia Pennsylvania, which are recovering from an underground coalmine fire - Coalmine... | ecosystem: Environmental > Terrestrial > Soil >... | reverse complement strand
CCAGCCCGAAGCTTGAGACTTGGTAATCGGCCGACCGGGGAGGATAGACAGGTGTTGGTTCATGAACCTGCTCCTTCGTGTGAAGCAAGGCAAACAAGCGAACGACAATGGTGTTGGGGACTCGCGTGCGGCTCCCCGCCCTGTTCAAATCAAGCGCTCGAAGCTCGAACCTCCTTCGCGGTACCCGCCAGCGTCGTATGCTGATAGCTACCTGGCATAGCCCAGGTACCAGAAAACTGAAACGGACGTCAGCCTAGAACATGTGTCTTGCATTGTCAAGCCCCCGGCGCATAACATGTAGACACTGGGCTATGAACCGTGGACAGGAGGTGCCGCGTGGCGGCAAAACACCAAGAAGACACTGAAGAGGACGCTGAGGCGCCCGAGCCGGTGGCGCCCTCCGAGTCTGGTCGAGGCTCGCAGGTGCCCCAGCCCGAGTCAGCCGCGCCGGGTGCTCACGCCGAGACCGCGCCCGAGTGGCTCACCCGGGTCCTGGCCGAGGCCCGTCTGTCCCTCCGCGAGGCCAGCGCCATCGTCAGGCGCGAGGAGTCCTACTTCTGGCAGCTCCTGGTGAAGCGGCGCAAGCGAACCCTGCCCACACCTCAGGAGCTGGAGCTACTGGTCCCGCACCTGAGAGGCGTCACGCTGATCGAGGCTCTGGAGAAAGTCTGGGGCCTGGACAGAGCCATGATTGTCGAAAGCGTCGCGGTTCTCGCCGCACGCAACGAAGCCGGCGTGCGCTGGGAGGACCTGAACGCGGACCAGCGCGAGAACATCAAGCAGACGATTTACATTGCGCTCGGCAACGCAGCAATGCGCGCCCGCGCCAAGGGGAACGGCGGAGACGACTGAACACCCGTGTTCCGCTGGCCTGAGCCGTTCGACGCCGTCGCGCATGCCGCAGCCCGGGATATCGAGATCATCCCTCGGGACCTCTCCCCGCTCATGGGTCTGTTCGTCAGAGAGCGAGCGACTGGCTATCAGGCCATCTTCCTCGATCGCGAACTGGTTCCCAGGCACCCGTGGTACTACCCCACCCTGCTGCACGAGCTGGGGCACGCCGAGTTGTCGTTCGAGGTGCACCTTGACGACGCGACCAAAATCGGGCTCTTGACCGAACTGTCTGGTCACGAGTGGGGAGATGATCACGATGGATTTCTGGCATCACTGCGCTACCACGGGCACGAAGCCTCGTGTGAGAGATGGGCGCGCGCGGCCTATCTGGGCGGCGCTGAGGGCCTTCCGAAAGACAAACTGCTCCGGGCCTATCTCGCCGACACCAGACGCGGCCATCTCGACGGCAAGCCACACTTTGATGAAAACGACGTCCTGGAGTTCGCGACGCACCTCGTCCCACCCGGGGTGGGCCGCGTCAGTCTGAAGTGGATGACCGATGTGCTGAATACGTTTCACCAGCGTGAGGAAGTGCCTGGCTCGAACTATTCCGAGCAGTCGTGGCGGAGCATCTGAGAGGAGGCCTCCGCACCTGGCGCAAGGTCGCGGGCCTGGTCGCCGCCGAATGAGCCAACTTGCGACAAATTGGCGAGAAAGAACAGACAGAACTCCATAACGCGTCCATGTTTTTCGGCGTAGTGTCACAGTTTACTAACTCGTTCAATCTGCGTTGGTTCATTCCCACGACTCAGGGAGCGCTTGCCTCAACCGCGGCCGGGGGAACCTTCTCCAGGCGATCTCCTGAGAAGCCGAGATTGATATGGCGCGCAACAGCTATCTGATGCGGCCGTACGTGTCAATGAGGAGATTGCACGCGCCGGTTCAGTGGCCAGAGTGGGGCAGCCTTCAGGTGTGCGATACACCCCAATTCGTCACTGCCGCGGGCATTCTGGGAAATGGACATTGACTCGGCCGGAGCGAAACTTGCAACAACCTCGGCGTCAAGGGGGCTTGACTTAGGTGCATTGGAGCCATCGAGAGCCAACTTTCCATGGGAGTGCGGTCTTAACCGGGCCGTGACTAAGCTCGCTGCGGCGGTTGACGCGTGACCAACGCTCCCGTTGCGCGCGCGCTCGCGAGTGGCGACAAAGTCTGGGTGGACGGCGAACTTGCCACCATCGTGGCGGTGATTTCGCAGGGCACGGAGGGCGCTGACCTGGTCATCGAGTCCTCGAAACGCGGATTGCAGAAGACCCTCATTGCGCCGGGGCGAATGGCCGAGGCGTTGGCCCTCCAGAATGACGGAACTGGAGAACCTGAGAAGGGTCTCACCAGCCTTTGGGGCAAGTGGATGGAGTACGCCACACCGCGAATCCGCTCGGCGGTATTGGCGGTTCGACCCGTGCGTCCATTCCCCCACCAGGACGAGGCGGTCCACACGCACATGCTGCCGCAACCGCGCCTGCGTTTCCTTCTGGCCGATGAGCCTGGCACTGGCAAGACCATCATGACGGGCATGTACCTGGCGGAGGCGCGGCGACGCGGGCTCATTCAAGGAAAAGCCATCATCATCGTCCCGGCGCACCTGGTTAGCAAATGGATTCGCGACCTCCACCGTTACTTCGGCATCGAGGCCATGCGACTTACTGCGGACATGGGTCGTGGACCACAGCCACTTCGTCCGGATATCGAAGTGTGGGTCCTGTCTGTAGACCTTTACACCTACAACGAGGACGTTCGCCGCAAGGTCGCGGGGCCGCATGCGTCGTGGTCACTCGCGGTCTTTGACGAGGCCCATCGGCTCACCCCTACCTCGCAATACCTGAGTACGGCACGCCAGATTACCGACGCCGCCCATCACCTCGTGCTACTCACCGCCACGCCGCATCGTGGAAACGAGCACTTCTTCCGCGGTCTCTTAAACCTGCTGGACCAGCGCCTCTACCCGTGGCAACCGGGGGATCAGGACTACGGCGACAAGCGGCTGCAACCAGGCCGACTCCACTTCCTCCGCCGAATGAAGGAAGAACTGCGAGATGTGGACGGGCAACCGTTGTTCCCACATCGCTTCGCCAAGACGCAGTCAGTTGCGCTTACCGGTGTCGAGACAGACGCCTACGAAGCCGTAATGTCGTACGTGGATGAATGGTACTCCGAACGCTCGGCACTCGCGCGTTCGGTCTACGGCAAGCGGGCAGCTTCGTCGCTCTTCGCCGTTGCAGAAACACTCCAGCGGCGTCGCGACAGTCTGACCACCAGTCAAGTGGGTCAGGTGGAACCTCTGACCACTGACGGCTTTGCAGATGCCAGCCTCACTGGTGCCGTGCTGGAAGATGATGAGGCGTGGGAACGCGCCGAAGAGGTGGTGGTTCAGGCTCGAAGTCGTAACCGCAAGGTCGAACTCCAAGCAATCGATAGCATTCTGGCGTCGGTGCGTCCAGTCGTGCAGGCCCAGAGCGTCAAGGCCACGCAGAATCCCTCGGCCAAATGGACCGTACTTCAGCACATCCTCAACATTCACGAGATCAATCCGACTGACCGCGCCAGCCAAGTCCTGGTGTTCACCGAATTTGCGGATACTGCGCACTGGCTTGCACGGCAGTTTCGACAGGCGGACTTCACATGTGAGGTGTTGGAGGGCGCCACCGACACCGGAGTGCGCGATGACATGCAGCAGCGGTTCATGAACCGCGCCTTCCAGGTCCTCGTCTCCACGGATGCTGGAGGCGAAGGTATCGACCTGCAGTCGGCCAATGTCATGATCGATTGGGATATTCCCTGGTCGTTGGTGCGACTGGAGCAGCGCATGGGCCGCCTCCACCGCATCGGCCAGACTCGCGATGTCTTCATCTATCACCTGGTGGCGCCCGCGACGCGAGAGGGTCGCGTCCAAGAGCGGATGCTGGAAAACCTCGATGCCGCAGGGCATGCGCTCAACGGTCGCATCTTCGACCTGCTCGATGCTACGGCTGGCCAACTCGGCTTCAACTACGCTCAGGCGCTCGTAGCGGCGCAGCAGTCCGCGACGGCCAGCGAGAGCATAGTTGCCCAGGTCCCTGAAGCAGGGGAGCTTATCAGCAAGGCCCGCGAACTCGCCCGAGAGGAGGACCGTCTCAAGGCGCCCATCGACTTCGTCGATGCACGTCGGCGGTTTGCAGACGATCGCTTGGAAGCAATCAACCCGGTCATCGTTGAAGGATTCCTACGGCAACTCGCGCACACCGAGGGGTGGCAAGTTCAGACCGGCCTGGCGCCAGGCATCCTGTTGCTGTCCGGCCCACACGGCTTGCCGGAGTCGTTGGGCGGCGGCAAAACGGCGTCTGTATCGGCTGACGGGGCGGCCGTTCGTCATGCATACGAAAGTGGCGCCAACGTTTCGGACGTCAAGGTCCTGGGGCCCACCGAGGAAGTCTTCGGAGCGCTCGTGTCGCACGCGAGCCAGGACTACGAAGAGCACCTTGTGCGCGGTGTTGCTGCTCAGGACCAATCGTCGCTATCAGACTACGTTGTGTTCGTCTGGACCTGCGAGATCGAGAGCGACGACGGCATTCGAGCTGAGCGCCGTCCTTTCCCCTTCCTCATTCGATATTCGGGAACAGAAGCATTCGCGATGGACTGGGAGGCGGTGCTCAAACTTTCGGCGGGGGAAACGCCAGCGCAACTCCCGTCGCCCGGTGCCCGTCTCGCGGCGGAGGACGTCGCGCGGCAGCGCGTCGCTGGAGAGCAAGCGCGGTTGACCGCTCAGAAGCGGACATGGGTCGAGAAGGCGAAGGCCGATCTCGACGACATTGAAGCGCGCTACAAGCGCCAGCTCGCCACGTATTCCGATGACTTACGGCCGCAACTCCGTCAGGAGTTCGCTGCTCACAAAACCGAGCGCTTGGGCCAACTTGCGCGGATCGCCACGGTGACCATGCCTGGACTACGGCTCGTCGGTTGGCTCCAGGTCCGAGGAGCGGCGGCGGTTGGGCAGATGGGGTGGGACCCGGACAGCGAGAAAGCCGCGGTGGCGACCGTCATGAACGAGCTTGCGGCAGAGTGGGCGGTGGACGACAGACAAACGGCTGGCGTGGGCTACGACCTCTTCGCTCGCAACAAGAGAACGGGCGAGCAGCGACTAATCGAGGTAAAGGGCCTTCAGGACGAGCTGGCTCCAGTCACTCTAGAGCAGCACGAATGGGCGCAGGCCCAGCAGCGTGGGGCTGACTACTGGCTGTACGTGGTTGCCCATTGCAACACGACACCCAAGGTCGTGATACGGACCCAGGACCCCGCAAGCATCTTCACCGACGGAGCACGTGAAATTCGCCGGTTTCAGATTCCGGTGGCCAAGCTACGTCGAGCAATGGAGGCGAAATCGTGACCGAGCAGCGCAAGAAACTCATCACCCAGTGGTTCCCGTGCGCTGCCGTGGACAAGGCCGTCGGCACGCCGGAGGGCTCAGGACTCAGCGAGAAGGGCCTCTTTACGTGGTTCGCTGCTCGGCCCGTAGCGCAGGCTCGGGCTGCCGTCCTGACCGCATTACTGCCTGACGATGAAAATATTCGGCCCCTGGTCGAGTGCGCGATCCAGGGTGACATGAACAGTCTGCGCCAGCTCGCCTCCCGGATTCAGCAGGACTACCCCGACGGGCGCCCAGTGCTACTGGACATGTTCTCTGGCCGAGGCATGATCCCTCTGGAAGCGGCGCGGCTTGGCTTTCCGGCCGTGGGATTGGACAACAGCCCCGTTGCGACGCTCGCCGGGCGCTTACTTGGCGATTACCCGTTTCGGCCCTGGGAGAACGAAGCCCTCCTCCCGTTCAGTCACGGACAAGTGGGGGGACAACAACTCGATGTCGGTGCCGATGCACCTCGCCTGATCTCCGACGTCCGTGACTTGTTGGCCGAAATCGGCGAGCGCATTGCGGTTGCGGTCGGCCCGCATTACCCGCTGGCCGCCGACGGCACCTACCCGTGGGGCTATCTCTGGGCAATCACAATTCCTTGCGATGGGTGTAGCCGCCGGTTCCCACTGGTTGGCTCGTTTGTCCTGCGCTACCCATACCGTCGGACTGGGGATGCAGGGCAAGCGTTCAGCATCGCAATCGACAGTGACGGTGAAAGTTGGCGAGTCGAGATCTATGACGGCGCACCAGTCCAAGCGCCCATCATCGGATCGACCGGGGGGAAGCGGGGTAAGAGCGCACGCTGCCCGTTTTGTCAAAAGCCTCATTCGCTCGACACTGTTAAAGCGAAAGGAACCCAGGGACAGTTCGAGGATTACCCGCTCCTGGCCGCCGACAACCAAGGCGAAGCAAAAAAGACATTTCGTTCACTCAGGGCGGACGAATTGGCCGCTGCGTTAAGAGCCCGACCCTCTCGGTTAGAAACCTTCGGTAGTCTGCGCGCGGTTCCCGACGAGCCTATCCCCGAAGGCAACCGAGACACCGTACGGGCAAGTGGGTATGGCTACAGCACTTACGGCGACCTCATGAACGAGCGTCAGACGCTCCTGTTTGTAGAGACAGTTCGCGCTATGCGAATGTGCCACACCGAGATGCTTGGGGCCGGACTATCGCCTGCCTACGCGTGCGCACTCACAAGCTATGCCGCTGCGAGTCTGGTTAGGAAGATTCGCCGGTCAACCCGCGGTGCAAAGTTGCAAGCGATGGGTAATTCTGACGGTACGGGTCAGAATCGCAACAAGGTTATTGACATTTTTTCTGACGAAAGCAAGGTGTCCTTTAGCTTCGACTTCTTCGAGACCGGCCCCGGGCGTGGGCCGGCCACGTGGGTCTCCATTGCGCAAACGGGAACTCAGGTCTTGGAGAAGCACCTGAGGCATCTAGACGGTAGGCCTGCCAAGTTCCGCCAGGGCTCGGCAATGGCGCTTCCGTTCCGTGATTCGAGTGTGGATGCCGTGGTCACGGACCCGCCGTATTACAACATGATCGATTACAGCGACGCGTCCGACCTGTTCTATGTGTGGCTCAAGCGCGCTCTGTTCGATGTTCATCCAGATTTGTTCGACGCGAGAGGGCTCCAGGACAAGACCGACGAGATAATCGTCAAGCGGGGCAACGCTCCTGGTGAGCACCGAACCGAGCAGTTCTACCAGGATTCTCTAGCTAGGGCGTTTGCTGAGGCAAGGCGAGTCCTGCGGGACGACGGTTCGCTTGTTGTGATTTTCGGTCACTCAGATCGAGATGCCTGGAGGCGCTTGCTTCAGGCCATCGCTGACGCGGGCTTCATCGTCACAAGCACGTGGCCTTCGAGGACCGAGTCCGGCAACACCGGGGTTGCATCGATCAAAGTGACCGTCACTATCGGTTGCCGTGTAGCGCCAGCAACGCGGCCAATGACGACCGTAGTGCAGGCTGACCGCGAGGTCGTGGACCTGATCAAGAAACGGGTACCCCACTGGGAGCGTTGGGGCCTGGCTCTAACCGACCAGCTTATGGCCGCGTGCGGTCCCGCGATGGAAGTCTACGGCCGCTATTCCAAGATCTTGCAGCCGGATAACACCGTCGCTCCCCTCGACCGCTATTTGACGATGGCACGGGTCGCCGTCCGCGACGCAACTGCGATGCGAGTGGACACCATTCCCTTGGAAACCTTCGACCCCATCACACGTTTCGCGATCTTCTGGATGCGCCTGTACGGTCGCGGCAATGTGAATAAGGGTGAAGCGCTCTTTCTCGCGGAGGCCGACCACCTGCGGCTGAACGACATCCGCAAAGGCCTGCTTGAGGAATCGAAGGCTGGGTTCAAGGTAACCCTCGACCCACCTGAGAAAATCACGGAGTTCTCGCCGGTGTTCGATGTCGTTCGTGCCATGACGGCTGCGTGGCCCAATGGCGTCGATGCGGTGGCTGAATCCATGGTCCAGAGCGGTCGGACGCCAGAAGATGAGCACTTGTGGGCTGTGGTGGGCGAACTCGCGCGCTTGCTCCCCGCAAGCGACCAGGATGCGAAAGCGCTCGCGGCGATTCAGCGAAACCGGGCAGTCGTCGTACAGAGCGTGAAGATGCTTAGTGGTGCGGTGAAGCGCGGTTCGCAACAACTGCTCCTTCTCGGCGACGCGGCGGACTGATGAAGGAGAAGCCATGAACTGGACTAACGTGCTCACGCTGCGCCCAGAGCTTATTGGTCAAGACGGTCAGCTCAGTGACCTGCAGATGTCTCTCTTCAGTGCTGTCTACCAGACGCGGCCCGTCCCATATCGCGATGTCGCCTACTACGGTGAGATTACTGAGCCGACGCCGCGCCTGGTGGGTTTCATGGCGGATATCGCCCGCCGCCTTGGTACGAGCGCGAATGTCAAAGCGCTGTACCACCTTGACCAGGGCATGGGCGGCGGCAAGAGCCACGCGCTTATCGGCCTGCATCACCTTGCAAAGAATCCGACGGCGTTCTTTCAAACCGAGATCGGCCGCCGCGCCCAACACGAGGCCGAACAGCGTACCGGCGGGGCGGTGAGCCTGAAACCGGCGCGCGTCGTCGTGCTCTCAGCAGACAATATGACACCCGGCAAGCCAAGCCCAGAGTTCGGTCCCGCGACAAGCCTCTTCGAGCGATTCCTCTGGGGCCTCTTCGACAGCGACCATGTCAAATACGACGAGTTCGTGTTGAAGGGCGCCGACAAAGCGGCGCTCGTGCGCGCGATGACCAGCTTCGGTGGGCCTCTACTCATCCTGCTTGACGAACTCATGGACTACGCCCTTGCACTCTCGGATCGAGCGCACATTGCGGGTATGCCCGGTGAACAGGCCTTCCTGAATGCACTCATGGACGCTGTGGACGAGCTGCCGCAGGTTGCGTTTGTGGTCGTCATGATCCGCTCGGATTTGGACGAGCGTGGCTACAACGAGAAAGCCGAGGGTTTCCGGGACTACGTCACTACCCGATTGGAGCGAAACGGCCTCACCGTCTCCGTAACCGAAGCGCCGGACTTTGCGGCCATCATCCGCCGGCGCATCTTCCAGTCGGCGGCGGAGCCACTTCCCATCGCGGAAGTGGCTGCCGAGTGGAAGGCCGGCAGCACCAACGGCTGGGAGAAGAAAGTCTTTGACCACCTGTCGAGCGAGCGGAGCCTGGTTGGATTCGCGGCCCGGGTAGAACAGACCTATCCATTTCACCCGGACCTGATGGCGCTGGTGCGCGACGACTGGTCACCCCACGCCGGCTTCCAGCGCGTTCGCTCCACAGTCGAGATTTTCGCAATGACGGCCTACTACTGGCTGCAGCAGCATCAGCGCGGCTGCTGGGTTCCTGAGTTAATCGGCGTCGGCGACATCCCGCTCGTGGCGGCCATCGAGCAAGTACTTTCCTCGGGTCTGCTCCACGGCAACGACAAGGCTATTCAGATGTTCCGCCAAGTAGCGGCCAAGGACGTGATTTCCCGCGACGGCACACAGGGCCGCGCTGTTGCCCTCGACCTGCGGTTCGCACAGGAGCATCCGGATGTAGAGGTCCAACCGCACCCGTGTGTCCGCGCGGCTACGGCTCTGTTCCTGTATTCACTGGTTCCCCGTGGTCGGGCTCATCGCGGCGCCACCAAGGAAGAGTTGCTCGCCAGCATCTATGAACCGGGCACGGGGTTGGGTTACAGCGAAGCCGAAGAGGTCTTCAACCTCCTGGTCAGCGATGACCAGGGTCTCGGCTCTCTGGAGATCATTCCCGGCGGCAATGGCTCGCCAGGCCGCTACAGGCTCTCGGTCACTCACACGCTGCGCATGTTCTTCCGCCAGGCGAAGGAGATGGTGGACGCCGAGCAGCGGGATGAGGACCTCTGGGAGATTGTCAAGACTCAAAGCAGCAAGGGGACTTTTGATGCGGTGATTTCGGTGGAAAGGCCGCGCAATTCGACCACGCCTCTCGGCACTGTGTTCGACAAGGTAGACGAGACGCTCAAGAACCGTCTCGTCGTGCTGGATCCACGTCGTTGGACGCTGCTGAACGGCAAAGACGCGACCACGCGGGCCGACATCACGGCCCTGTTTGGGCTCGGAAACGACGGACTCCGGGTGGACTACGGTGCTTCGTGCGTGGTCGCGTGCATGAACACTCAGCGCTGGGACACCGTGAAGAAGCGTGCGAACGACTGGCAGGCCCACAAGATTCTTGTCCAGAAGACGCTTGAACCGGACGACGACCTGTACCCCCAGGCTCAACTTGACCTCAAGAAGGCTCGTGACGATGTCGAGCGTGATGTACGGAATGCGGCCCAACACTTCGCCTTTCTCATCTGGACGGACAACAAGGTCACGACCGACTGGCGTCGGCTCGACGCGGAAGGTCAGAGTGCCCTCTCAGGCAATCAGGTCTGGGACGAACTGGTGAAGGCGCACCGCGCCGTGCGTAGCGGGACGCTCTCTGGGGATTACCTCAAGGTGCTCCTGGATGTAAGTCAGCGCAACTTCACACTCAAGGAAGTCGTGCGTAAGTTTTGGCAAGACCCCTCGTTCCCGCTTGTACCAACAGAGCAAGAGGTAAGGCGCGCAATCTTTGAGGCCCTCCGTGGGGAGGACCGGTGGGAGATTGTGGACGGCAAGGGCAATCCGCTTACCATCCTCTCGCCGGACCAGCTCTCTATCGGCTCGATGGAGCAGACCGTCAGGCGCGCGGCAATCGAGCCGGCAACGCAGCCACCGCTTCCGACGCCTGGCCCTGCGCCTACTCCTGGCGGCGGATCAGTCTGGATCAGTCCTCCCGTGAACGGACCTGGCCCGGTCCCGACACCGCCGAAGACCGTGGTGTACAAGCGCTTCACCATGGACCTGAAGAATAGGAGTGTGGCGGACCCAGTCGTGCGCCAACGAATTTCGAACCTGCTGACGGAAATCGCGGACCTCCTTGATCCGTCCTCGCAGAAGGACATCCAGGTGGTCAACCTGTGCCTCACTATCACAGCCGCGGATGGCAGCATGGCTTCCGGGGAGAGCAAAGCCAAAGATGCCAACGTGAGCTGGCGCGAGGAAAACGATGACTTCTAACCTGCTCTTGCAAGGCTGGCCACGTCCCGGGCAGAGTCACAGCCGTTGAGCGACGCCGGGCGCAGGATTCAGGTCGCGAAACGAGTCCGCTATGGCCAGAATTCGTGGATGCGCCTTGCGCTGTGCCTATCAGAGGCTTTTGGTGGAGGGGCTCAGCTCGATTGCTCGGGCGGTGTCGTGATGGTACCGGGCTGTTCGGCAGGCTCGTTGTCTTCGGATGCGAGGATGTCGCGTAGGTCCCGGTCGAGTGCCCTGAGCCGCTGCAGCGTGCTGTGAATGGACATGGTCAGGCGGTAGCCAGCAGTATCGGGATCGACCGCGCGCAGCACGCCAACGGCACGACAGGCCAGGAACGCCACGGCATCACGCACTTCCTGCTCCGAGGGTGGCGTGAGTTTCTGGTCCCGGCCTCCCAGAGCCCGCGATACAAGTACCGCGTGGAGATTGCCCGGGGTGGGCGTCAGCGGCGGGTCCATCCGGCTGAAGCCGTCGATCAAGCGGATGATGTCTCCGATGAGACGCCAGTGGCGCTGTAGGCTCTGTGCCTTCTGGCGCAAGTCGGCAATCACAGCGGACATTGGCCCGGTGGTCGAAAACAGCGGACGTAGGTCGCCCGCCTGGAACGGTGTGGCGAGATGCAGGCGCAGCACCTCAATCAGCGACTCTGTGTCGATGAGAGCGATTGAGAAGTCAACGGCGAAGGTCTGCAAGTTTCCACCAGCGAAGCGCTCACCGACGATAGCCGCGTGGTCGGCCGCCATGCGTTGCCGGTGTCCCGCCACTGCTGGCCAATTGATCTGATTCTCCGAAATCTTGCCCGACCCACTCGCTTTGGCGTCCAAAACTGCCCGGAAGCGGTCGTGGCCAAGCGGCGACTCGACAACCACATCGGTCTCACCCGATCGACCGTGCCACTGCGCATCAAAACCGAGGAAAGCGAACGCCTCTGTCACGGCCTGTTCAAACCGTTGAGGATGGGTGGCATCGCGCTGAGCTGCCTCAAGTTCGGCGACGAGATTGTCGAGCGGGGTACTGAGTAAGCGTGGGGTGGCACCAGAATCTGCTGTTGGCTCCTCGGGTGTGGCGCTCTGCGATGAGGCACCCGTGCTCGTCGTTCCATCGGAAGCAGTGCCCTCCGTGGACGCTTCGACATGCGTGGTGCTCTGGACCGCCATCAACATCAGTTCACCGTCGGCGTCGGCGAGCGGCGTCGGGGACCCCTGGAATCGAGCGTAGGTCTTCTTGATGCTGTCCGGATCGTAGAAGCTCAACTGTGGCAGTACAGGGGCGATGCTCACCTCCTGATCTCGGTCGAGGATGACGAGCGGTTCGGCTGGTACGCGGACGGGAAACTCCTGGCTCTTCCAGATACGTGGCTCGCGAGCGAAGTAGGACGGACCGGTCACACGCAGCGCGCCGACGAGCTTCTTCTCGCCCCTGACGTAGCAGATCAAAATGTCGCCGGGCTGAACCCGACTAGCTGTGACTCGCTTTGTCTCGCTGAACCCCGAAGTGCTGAAGCCATTTTCACGTGCCTCGACCCAGGTCTCGCGTGTAAAAACGTCGAACCAGTAGCTCGGCAATCTGTAGATGCCCTTCGCGCGCAAGGATAATTCACCCGCACGTGCAAGTTCAGCGCCGTAGCCTTCCTTTTTAGTGACGCAGAACGCATTTCCATCTGCCCGTTATGGAATACAGTTCCGAACTCATGTATTTCAGCGAGCGCGAACAGGGTCAGCGGCCTCGGGTCGATGAGGAGATTTGTGACCGCGTGTGGGGTGGTGTGGTGACGCTGATCAACACTCGTACTACCGATGGTTCACTTGGGTACGGCTACCCCAATGCGTGTCCTGAGGGAAGCGTTCCCGCCGGATGTGATACCTACGCTTTCCATACCGCCGTTGCAGCCGAGCATCAAGAAATCCCGACACCCCTTCGATTCGGTGAGGTACCACCGACACTCGCCATTCTGGACCTACTTGAATTCTGCTGGCCGAGGATCGGAGAGCCCAAGTCTCTGCGCTACCACTCGTACTACAAACATACGCACCTCTCCTGGGATGTAGATGCTGGCCGCGAGAAATTCCAGGCGGACGTGAATCGTCTCTTCGCGCGGAACGGGCTCGCATACGAGATGACCGACGGCGGCCAAATGCGTCGCGTCGGTCCCGCAGTGATACGCGAGGCGCTGGCGAGCACGACGTTTCGCACTGGCGACACGGAACTCAATCACCTCCTGGAACGAGCACGGGAGGACTTTCTCTCGCCCGGGCTGACCGCTCGAAGGGATGCGCTGCAGAAACTCTGGGACGCCTGGGAGCGGTTGAAGACACTCGAAATGCCGAGCGACAAGAAGCAATCCGTGCGTCTACTCCTCGATCGAGCCGCAGCGGAGCCGAACTTGCGCAAGCTGCTCGAAGAGGAAGCCACCGAATTGACCTCGGTTGGCAACACGTTCGGCATTAGACACAGCGAGCTGACCCAGGTAGTCGTGCAAGAGAGCGACCAGGTCGATTACCTATTTCACCGCCTGTTCGCGCTCATCCAACTCATGCTTCGGCAGACCCATCGCGCAGGCTGACGTTGCAGGTGACATTCAACATCTGGCGCGCCGGGAGCCGGACCACGCGCACGGAACTGGGGCGGCAACTTTGAATCGAGCGCCGACGAGTTGCGTAGCCCGACCGAATACGAGCTGCGGAGCCCGACAGGGGCGGCCATCCCAGACCGACCACCATCTGTCACGGATTGGCTACCGCTGACGACACTTGGGCCGCTGTGGCGCCTGGCCTGCCGAGCCACATCCAGCCTAGCAGGGCGACTTCTGCCTCTCCTGGCACGGCAGAAAAGAGACCGATGCGTGAGGTGGCTTCGCCATCGCGTCTCTCTCGAATTCCTACACGCGGCTGCACGCAGCCTCCACAGATATACGTCGTGCGCACCTAAGGCACGGGTCACTGTCGGCCGATACTCCGGCGTGGGCACAACCCGAGGCATTCAGACCGGTACGTGCCTCACGCGAGCGCTCAGTCTGATAATCGGCCAGCCGACCAGGGCAGGCACCTGTGTCTGAGGCGAAGGGTCACCTTTTTTTTCGAGCGCCGAATCGTTCGCTCGGCTTGGCGATCCGATTCCGTCGCGAGGCGCTCGACAACATGACGAGGAAGGATTTGGCGCGGCGAGCGAAGCTGAACTACAACTACCTTGGCGACCTGGAGGAGGGACGGAGAAATCCCACCCTCACGGTCTTGACCAAAGTGGCGCTGGGTTTGGACTTGCTGTTAAGTCAATTGCTGGCCATCGCTGAGCGGACGGCGGAGGAGCGCTGGGATGCCATCCCATACAACTTCGCCTTCGCGCCCGTGGTCATCCAAGCCTCTGACCCGCCTCCTCAATACCCGCCGTTGGAGCCAGATCCAGACGATGACGACATGTACGACGGGGAAGAAGAACAGCGGCTTCCGCGTGACGCGCAGCCCGAACCCACAACGCACGATACCCCTGGTCCGGGTGATGCCTCAACGCGCCAGGCCTGACTTCACGCTCGACCCTCGGCGTTCGACAAACGGACGGCTTATGGTTCAAATCCGTACAGACGGACAGCTTTTGGTTCAAACGCGAAAAGGCTAGGCCGGCTGGTCAAGTTCAAAAATGGCGGACACGAATTTGTCCCGTTCGGACAAAACTTGGTCGCAGTCATAAGATCAAACCGCGCCTGGGATCCCGGCGCTGGCGCTGGCAACGCCGCATCGGGCAAGGTGACGAGATATGGATTCAAAGCTCACAGATAAAGTCGCGCTGGTGACTGGCGGCGGGTCCGGTATTGGCGAGGGGGCGTGCCTCGCGCTGGCCAGGGCCGGGGCAGCAGTGACCGTCGTGGATGTGTTTGACGCACCGGCGCGGGCGGTGGCGGAGCACATTCAGGCCGAGGGCGGCCGGGCGGTGGCGGCGGTAGCCGACGTCGGTGCTGAGCAGCAGATACAAACCGCGATCGCCCGGACCGTCGAGGCCTTTGGTGGGCTGCACGTGGTGTTCGCCAACGCGGGCATCAACGGCATGCAGTGTCCAATTGAGGAGATGACCCTGGAGGAGTGGCACGCGACACTCAACACCAACCTCACCGGCACCTTCCTGACCGTGAAGCACAGCATTCCCCACCTGCGAGCGGCCGGCGGTGGCTCGATCGTCGTCACGTCGTCGGTCAATGGCTCGCGCCTTTTCGGGCTGCCAGGGTACGCGTGCTACTCCACATCCAAAGCCGGTCAGGTGGCCTTCAGCAAGATGGCTGCCATCGAGCTCGCGCGGTGGGGCATCCGGGTCAATGTGATCCTGCCCGGAGGCGTGCGCACGAATATCGGTGCGCGCACCTATCGGCGTAATCTGGAGCCGATTACCTACGGGATGAGTCTGCCCGCGTTGTTCCCCCCGCTCTACGGCCGCCCGGCCTCGCCTGACGAGATTGCGAAGTTGGTTGTCTTTCTCGCGTCGGACGACAGCTCGTACGTCACCGGGGCCGAGATCGTCATCGACGCGGCAGCGTCCTTGCTGCGTGGGTAGCGCCGCCATGCAGGACGCGCTGGCGAACCTCGGAGTGCGTCCTGACACGCTCACCCAGCCGGAGAAAGACAAGCTCGACGACGCGGGCTTCCTGCCGCTGAGCGGCATCTTGAGGGCAGATCACCTCTGCAGCTTGCGCGCCAGAGTGGATGAGTTGCTGCAGGCCGAGGGCGACCGGGCCGGCATGGAGTTCAGCCAGGAAGTGGGCGCCGAGCGCCTGTCGGACCTGGTGAACAAGGGCGCTGTGTTCGACATCTGCTTCACCCATCCGCGTGTGTTGGCAAGCATCGCTCACGTGCTCAGAGCGGACTTCAAGCTGTCCTCGCTCAACTACCGAGCGGCGCTGCCGGGGCAGGGCCATCAGGCGCTCCATACGGACTGGAGTGAGCCAGTGTCCGCCGGCCAGTTTCGGGTATGTAACTCGATCTGGCTGCTGGACGACTTCACGGCGGAGAATGGACCAACGCGCGTGGTGCCCGGCTCGCACCAGCGCGGCACGCTGCCACAGGCTGCGATGCCGGACCCGGCCGCGCCGCATCCGGACGAGGTCCTGCTGCTGGCGCCCGCCGGGACGGTGGTCATCTTCAACAGTCATCTCTGGCATGGCGGTACTTTGAACCGGACATCCGTGCGCCGGCGGGCGCTGCACGCGTACTTCTGTTGCCGGACCGAGCGTCAACAGGTCGATCAGCAGCGATTTGCCCGTGCTGAGACGCGCGCCCGACTGTCGTCTGCCGCCCGCTACGTGCTCGGCCTGGACGTTGGTTAGCGGCACGTGCCAGAGACGTCGTCGCCTGCCTGTAGGCAGCGGGTCAGCTCAGCCTCGGGTGGTGAGGCGGGCAACTGCCTCGGTCCGATGGCTGACGCCCAGCTTGCCGTAGGTGTTGGCGATATGCCGCTTGACGGTGGACAGGCTGATCACCAGGTGGTCGGCAATCTCCTGGTTCCGCATGCCCGCGGCGACGAGACGCAAGATCTCGAGTTCCCGGGCGGTGAGCGGCTCCGCGAGCCCGGTGACCCCGGACCCCGTCAGGGCGGAGACGGGCTGCGCGCGCACGTCGAAGGCAGCCAACAGGCGTCGAGCATAGGCGCCGCCAGTCCCCCTGGCAACGGCATGTCGCACGAGCTCACACATCGAGGCTCCTGCGTCGACGAAGGTCCGCACGTAGCCCTGGGCCTCGGCCAGCGCCAACGCGCGTTCCAGCGGGACCAGACCAGCGGACAGGCTGCCCCGCTGCTGCTGCGCCAGCGCCTGTAGCAAAAGGATGTCGAGGACACTGCCGGTCCGGCCACCCGCCTCCGCGGCTGCCAGGAGGCGCTCCAGCAATCGAGGCACCTCACGCGCAGCACCGGTGCCCCAGCTGGCAATGAGGACCTTTGCCAGGGTGATGTGTTCGAACTCGCGCAGGTAGTCGAGATCGTCGTCAACCGACAACTGCCGCGCAACTACCCAGGCGGTCGCCTCGGCCAGCCGGCGCTGCGCGATCCACAGCGACACCTTCAACGCCGCGATGGGCCGAACATTCGGAACGGGGCCGCGGACGTAGAGCCGCTCGCCCTCGTCCAGCAGGCGCAGTGCGCCATCCAGGTCGCCCTCGGCACGCCGGAGTCCAGCCCACGCGATACACCGGCGATAGGGTGTCTCCGGTAAATCGGAGTACTTACCCAGTTCGTCGGCTCGCTGCAGGTGCTGCATCGCGGCCGCCAGATCGTCCCGCTCACAGTCCAGCTGGCTCAGTCCCAGGTGCAGGTCCGCTACCCCCGGTAGGGCCGGATCGCCGTGTTGCGACGCGAGTTGCAGCGCTCGCGTGTAGATCCGCCGTGCGTCGGAGAGCCTGCCCCGTGCCTGGCTGAGGCCGGCCCCGTCATACGCGGCGCTGATGGCGAGGCCAATGTCGCCGGCTTTCTCCAGGCTGGCGATGCCCTCGGTGTGGATCTGCTGGGCGGCCTCGAGGTCCCCCGTTGTCCAGTGCGCCAGCGAGAGGAGCAGAGCGGCACCGCCGCGCCAGACATGGTCATCTGCCGGCAGGAAGTTCAGTGCCCGGCGCGCCTGCTCGACGGTTTCGCCGACATCGCCGAGCCCGTGAGCGCGGAACGACCGCGCGAGGGCGATCGTCCCCCGCAGCGAGCGGAGCTCCAGTTGATCGACCACCACCAGCGTGGCCGCGTCGACCCCGCCCTCCGATCCGCTCGCGGACTCGCTCCCGGGTCCATCGAACCATCGCTCCGCGGCATTCAAATGGGAGTCCGCGGCCTCCAGCTCGCCGGTGCCAAGTAAGGCGAAGGCGAAGTACGTGCCAAGCACCGGCCGCGCGCTGACCACGGCGCCCGGTAGCGCCCGTAGCCACTCGAGTAACCTGGCGGACTGATTCGTCCTGATCATCGCCCGCGCGGCCCGCTCGACCAGGCCTGCCGCGCACTCGAAGTCTCCGGCGACCAACGCGTGGCGGATCGCCTCAAACGGTTGACCGTTGCGCGCGTACCACTCGCTCGCCCGGCCATGCAGACCCGGTATCCGATCGGGCTGATCCGCAATCGAGCGCGACTGGAGGACGTCGGCGAACAACCGGTGATAGCGATACCAATGGCGCGTGTCGTCAAGCGGAACCACGAACAGGTTGTCGCGCTCGAGGGCTTCCAGCATCGCGCTGCCGTTCTCAAGGCCGGTGACCGCGTCACACAGCGGGCCGGTCAGATGGTCGAGGATGGAGGTTTGCAGCAGAAAGCTCCGGACGTGCTCCGACTGCCGCTGCAGGACCTCTTCGACCAGGTAATCGACGATATACCGGTCGTTGCCCGTGAACGCGCGAATGAACCCGGCCACGTCGTCCCGTCCCCGCATCGAGAGCGCCGCGAGTTGCAAGCCAGCGATCCAGCCTTCAGTCCGCGCCTCCAGGGCGGCGATGGCCGGTGCCAGGAGGCGCAGGCCCATCACCTCATTGAGAAACGCGGCGGACTCGTC
>Ga0209166_10001618_pt1 | contig 18393 bp, 16 predicted proteins | sample Coa_R1_3_FD_187151 | JGI IMG/M metagenome (GOLD analysis project Ga0209166, IMG submission 187151) | Surface soil microbial communities from Centralia Pennsylvania, which are recovering from an underground coalmine fire - Coalmine... | ecosystem: Environmental > Terrestrial > Soil >... | reverse complement strand
CAGAAGCGAACCTGGCGTCATCAGCTCGCGCGCGGGCCCAAATCGGGATTGCCCTCGATACTGAAAGCTGCCTGCCAGCACGATGACAATGGAAACGCGTGAGTGCTGCTCCTGGAAAGGCCGATCTTGCGGACCAGAGGTGCAGAGCACATCCGCCACGCTCCAGTCTTCGCCCTGGGCCAGCAGGCGCTGCGTCAAATCGCCCCGGCCTCCGTTCATGGCGCGACGAGCTAAAGCCTGTTCCAATTCGACCGCAATTTTTGCCAAGAATTTGTCTCCCGCGCCGCCGTATAACACCTCTAGCATACCGGAAGAGAGCAATCATTTTCATTCCGTAAAGCGGTCTGTTGTGTGGAGGATTAGGGTCATGCGCACACTCATAATTTTTGTTTTTGTCGCAGTCGTCTTCACTTCCGCAGTTGCTCAGAGCAGCTTTCCTGCATTGCTGGCGGAAAAACCCGCGTCTGAGCATCAGGACAAGCTGATGCTGTTCGGCCAATTTGTGGGGTCTTGGACTTTCGATGGCGTCGAGTACCGCGACGACGGCAGCCGTCGCACCGACAAAGGAGAAATTTATTTTCACTGGGTGCTTCAGGGCAGGGCGATTCAAGACGTTTTCCTGGAAACTGAGCGGAGCGATTCAGAGCCGAAAATGTACGGGAGCACGGTGCGCTTCTACGATCCTAAAAGTGACTCATGGTGGGTCACGTATATTGATCCGGTTTTTGGGGTTGTTCGTGCCCTGACAGGACGAAAGATCGGAACTGAAATCGTCATGCAGGGGAAGCTGTCCGATGGCTCGCCCATTCGTTGGATTTTTTCTGGCATCCAGCCCAACTCCTTCCACTGGTACGGCGAGAAACTTAGTGGAAAAAGATGGCACATCTATGAAGAGCTGTGGGCCCATCGCGTTTGAACGTGAGGTGTGCATCTAAAAGTGCCAGCATCATATTGTAGAAATCAATTCATTTCGATTGACTCAGGAGGTCTAACCATGACAACAATTGAAGCTCAAAAAAAAGAAGAGGATTTTTACGCTGTGCTGGCTGCTCCGGGCCGCTCGCCCGAAATCCCCGAATCAGCCGATGTATACGGCCGGCTGATCGGAAGCTGGGAGCTTGATGTACTCCACTATGGCGTTGATGTTTCCGCGCGCCGCCTCAAAGGCGAGGTCCACTTCGCGTGGGTGCTCGAAGGCCGCGCCGTGCAGGATGTCTGGATCATGCCGCCGCGCTCGGAGCGCACCGGGCCGCCAGACAAAACTTGCAACATGTACGGCGCCACGCTGCGCGTCTGGGACGCATCACTTCAAGCATGGCGCGTAACCTGGATCAACGGAGTAACCGGCAGCCGCGACGAACTGATCGGCCGCTGGAGCGGCAAAGATGTCGTGCAGATTGGCACGCATGCCAATGGCGCACCCATCCGCTGGATCTTCAGCGAGATCACGCCAGATTCGTTCCACTGGACCGGCGAATCGCTGCAGCCCGATGGCAACACCTGGAAGCTCGAAGGCGAGTTCCGCGCCCGGCGCCTGCGCTAGGTTTGGTCTCATAAAATTGGCTTGTGTCAGGGCACGGATTCATCCGTGCCGCTAAGCTACTGAGAATGAACAATTCCACTCTGGCGAAGGCTTGCGCGTAGCGAAGCGGAGCGCACAGAATAAAATTTTTTCCGCAATCTAACTTATTCGAAAGGATTAACAATTATGCCCAATGACAAATCTCTGCGCGAGCATCTGCTCTATCTGCTCAACGATGGTGGAGCCCACCTGAATTTCGACGCGGCCGTAAAAGACATACCGGCCGCTCTTCGCGGCAAAACACCCAAGGGCGCCGAGCATTCACCCTGGCAGATGCTGGAGCACATGCGCATTGCCCAGTGGGATATCCTCGAGTTCACCCGCAACCCCAAGCATAAATCTCCCGAATTCCCAAAAGGGTATTGGCCGAGCGCGTCGGCGCCGCCGAACGAAAAGGCCTGGGAGAAAAGCGCGGCTGCTTTTCGCGCCGATCTCAAAGCCATGTGTGATCTTGTAAGCCACGAATCCACAGACTTGTTCGCCAGGATTCCGCACGGTGACGGACAGACCGTCTTACGCGAAGCACTGCTCCTGGCCGATCATAACGCTTATCACCTGGGGCAACTCGTGCTGCTGCGGCGCCTGCTCGGAGCGTGGCAGTAGCCGAGAAAAAACCTGGGACGATTTTCAGTTTCGTGGAGCAGGAGGATTTTGAGCAGGATCTTTCTGGGATTCCTTCAGCATCGCGTCCATCTCCTGCTGGACGTGTTGCGTTACCTTCTCTACATGCTTACGTATCATGGGCATCATGACGTTCATCGCATCTGTCATAACTGCCGGCATTTCTTGCAATACCTTCTGTCCGGTTGGCGAGGAGTAGAACGCGATGAGAGCATCGATGTCGCCCTTGGTGAAATGCTTCTGGTACACGGGCACCATGGCCTGCATCATGTCATCCCACGGCATGTCTTGCATCATGTCATCCATCGTCTTGTCCGTGCGGGTTTCGAAGTCGGCAGGAAGCTTGTCTTTGTCCTTCATATATTGGTCATGAACCATCTTATGCATGGGCTGAGACATTGCTTCCACCATTTGCTTCATCATGTCATGGGAGTGGACTGCTTCGAGGTACTTTTCGACGTCTTCTGCCGTGGCCGGAGAGTCAGAGATGTTCTGTTGAGCCAGCCCGGCTGAGCAAAATGCGAAACACAAGGCGGCCGTAATCAGGATGCGTTTCATAATTGTTCTCCCTGCTATTCAGAGTACCCAATCGAATCAGGTTAATCCAGCAGTTTCGCGCTCGAACCCGCACCAAAGTCTTTAGGGGTTGAGTGCTGATTGCTTTTTACCGCCCCTCATCCATCGCCTGGTTTGCCAGTTTGTCGGCCTCGCGGTTGAACTCGCGCCGCACGTGCTCAATGTGGAACGACTCCAGCTTGCGTATCAGTGCGCGCGCCTTGTCGTACAGTTCGCGCAACTCCGGGCTCCTGACTTTGTACACGCCGGTGATCTGCCTGACCAGTAATTCCGAATCGCTGAAGACCTTCAGGGCCTTATGGTTATGGCTCACGGCAAACTCCAGCGCGGCAATCAGCCCGGAGTACTCCGCGTAATTGTTCGTCTGGATTCCCAGGTAGCGGCTCAACCCGGCGATCTTCTTTCCGGCCGCGTCTTTGAATATTGCTCCGTAGCCCGACGGCCCTGGATTCCCCCGCGCCCCGCCATCAATACTGACAGTCACCACGGGCAGGCTGGAAGATTTGCTTCCAGAGATGGAAGAAGATTCACTGCTATTAAAAAGCGCCGATTGAGAAGTAGTTTTGCGAGGAAGGGCCATGAGATTTCAATCTTTGATTGCATTCTAACAATTGCAGAATCTAAGCAACTCGAAACTTGAAACTGCTTTTTATCTTCCCTCGCTCAACCTTAATGCCAGCCTGTCGGGCAATTTAGCCGAAAAGATCCGCTCCTGCGCTTTTTTCACATCGTAGGGCACCCGATAAAACGTGATGCGGCCTTCCCCGGTATCGAGCAGGGCGCAGGCGGCGCGCCAGTCGCCGTCGCGCGGCTGTCCGGCAGAACCAGGGTTGATGAGGTACTTCGCTCCCGGCATGATGGCCAGGTCGCACGATTCCATGTCGCGCTTGCTGCGATACACCGGGCGCAGCGTCTCCCATTCTTCGCCATGATTGCAGAAGCCGCCCTGAATATGAGTGTGCCCGAAGAAAGTAATAGCGGCGTCGGTGGCGAGCAAGGGCTGGTAAGCGTCGCGCATCACAATAATGTATTCATCTTCATCCAGCGGGGAGCCGTGCACGCACTGCACTTTCACCGGCGGCGCCGGGCCATTATCCACCGGCCAGATATTTTCCAGCTCAATCGGCCCCTGGGGCAGGGCGCGCAGCCACTCCAGGTTTTCCGCGGTGAGGGTCTGCTGCGTCCAGATGGCCGCCATGCCGGCAATTGGATTAAAGTCGTCAATCCCGGCCAGTCCCGTGCAGGCCTTATCGTGGTTGCCGCGCACGAAGACGTGGCACAGCTCTCGCGAGCGGTCGCTCACCTCGTTGGGCGAGGCGCCGTACCCTACGATATCGCCAAGGTTCACGACCATATCGTGGTTCGTTACGCTGGCAACACATGCCTCCATGCCTTCCAGGTTGGCATGAATGTCGGTGAGAAACAGGATTCGCAAGCAGCTCTCGATTACTTAAGTCTCTTGAAGTTTATCTCAAAAAGTCTGGCCGATACGGGGGGCTCTTGAGTATATCAATTTGTGGGCACGCCCTGCATGAAGCATTTCCGCGCCGGTAGCCATGTCATCAATGATATTCGGAGCGCCGAAGTAGCGCTGGCGTCCCGCCGGCTGTCGTGTGGGCTTCTCTAGCTTTTAACTGAGGACTGGGTACCGGATACCTGAGTACTGCATCTTCACCGGACACCTTGCCCAATGTCCCGGCTCCGCCTCGAGCAGCGGCGGCAACTTCGTTTGGCATTGCGGAACGCGTATTTCGCAGCGCGGCTCAAACGCGCAGCCCGGGGGAAAGCTCTGGTGCGAGGGCACCGTACCCTCGATGGTCGCCAGCGGCTGGTCTCGCTTCGAGTGCAGCGTGGGCACCGCATGCAGCAACCCCACCGTATAAGGGTGGATCGCCTTCTGAAAAATTGTCTCGGCTCGCCCCATCTCCACGATGCTGCCGCCATACATCACCGCTACCCGGTCCGCCACATTGGCAACCACCGCCAGGTCGTGCGAGATGAACAGCATGGCCAGCCTGAACTTTCGCCGCAGTTCCGCCAGCAATTCCAACACCTGGGCCTGCACCGTGACATCGAGTGCCGTGGTGGGCTCATCGGCGATCAGCAGCCGCGGATGGTTCACAATCGCCATGGCAATCATCACCCGCTGCCGCATGCCTCCGGAGAGCTGGTGCGGAAAATCCCGCGCCCGCCGCTCCGCATCGCTGATCGCAACATCATTGAGCGCCTGCACCGCCTGCGCATAAGCCTGTTTTTTGGAAATCTTGGCGTGCGCCAGCACCGCCTCGGCAATCTGGTCGCCCACTCGCATCACCGGATTGAGCGCGGTCATGGGCTCCTGGAAGATCATGGCAATCTGCGTGCCCCGCAAGCGGCGCATGTCTTCGTTGGAGATCTGAAGAAGGTCCTGTTTTGCGAATTCCTTATGCTGCGGTTCTTCGTTCTGAAATTGGCCCTGAAGTTCGTTCTGGAAAAAGACGCTTCCTTCTATCCTCGCCTGCGCCGGCAGCAAGCGCATGATCGCCAGGCTGGTAACAGATTTGCCCGAGCCCGATTCCCCTACCAGCCCCAGCACCTCGCCCGGCTGCAGCGAGAAAGAGACATCCCGCACGGTGGCCAGCTCTCTGCCATCCGTGCCTCGAAAAAAGACATTGAGATTTTCAACTGAAAGCATGGGCTGCAACTGAATTCATTGTCTCATTAGATTGTGTCGCAAGATTAATGTGGCCTGGACTGTGTGGTCCCGTCACCGGCTGTGCCCCTGCGCCGCTCGCCAGAGCAAAGTAGTGCGCCCACCCCCCTTACGATGAAGGTTGTGAACTGAATCTGAGGACTGTCCCAGGGCTGAATGCTGACGGCTGAGTGCTGAATGCTTCTTTTCTTACCTCGCATTAACAGTGCATTCACACAACTTTTGCACAGCGGATTTCCGCGCGCGCAAAGCAACTTTTCAATTTGCACCATGAACTTCGCTGCAAAATTCGCGTCAATTTGCGTCGCTCGCAAAATGCAAAAAATCATCTGCACAAAAGCTGCGGCATGGCCCTGTGGATGGGCTGCATCCCGCTGAAAACAAAGGCGATAAAACCCTCAAAAATTGATTGACATTAAAAATGAGAGGCGTAGAAACATAATCGTTCTTTGACATTTTTCTAAGTTTTTCCGGTTGGTGGCGCGTCCGGGGCTCAAGCTTAGATCACCGCTCAATGTTCGATAGCGTAGCGGCGCTAACGGACAGAAAACCATCGGGTCCGCAAACTTGATGGGGGCCAGGCCGCAAGGCTTGGTCAGACAAAGCGGAGGGTCAGCAAGGGTCTATAGCAACCCGCTGGTCGAGGAGAACAGAAAACATCGTTAAAGGCAGGATAGAATCCCGAGGAGTTAACCGGATTTTCCCGGTTGGCGGTTAGCCCGGAGCCCGAGCATCATGATCGTGCGCAGTCAGGGCGGCGAAAGTCGCACAGTCTGCGAGTGCAGGTCAGCAAGGGTCTAACGCGAGCTGCTGGCAGAGGAGAATTGGTGAACCGCACCTCGGGATTCTTTGTTTTTGTGCTTCGGCATTTCCAACGTACCTTTTCATAGCATGGTTTTTAGCCCCTTTTCGGCTTCGTTGCTCGGCTTTAAAAGCACTTAGCAATTAGCACTTGGCATTTAGCCTCTTTGCTAACTTCTCCGGACCCTGGCTAGATGCTTCGAGCACCCAGCCTGTGCAGTCAGGATATCGCTATTCTTACGAGGCCCGTGGGCTCGATGCCGCCGGCCACGCCACCGGCTTTGTGCTCTATGTGGACCCGGTGTCTCCCAATCAAGGACGTCAGCATTTTTACCTGGACCAGAGCGGAGTCATCCGCCGCTCCGGTACGACTGCCGGGCCCAAAGCTCTCCCGTAGACAAACCGGAAGGCGACTCATGCGACCTGTAGGACACAGGCGGAAATGAATGAGGAAACCTGGGCAATTTTGTGGTAATAAATGGCGTGTTAATAAACACAGTGGTAATAACGCAGTGCCGGTTGCAGCCAACTAGGAAGGAACAGCCATGAGATTTTGCCCGCAATGTGGGGAGCCCGGAGCCGATGACCAGAAGTTCTGCATGAAGTGCGGCGCCGGCGTCAGCTCCGCGCCCGCCGCTCCCATGCCTTACTATCCACCCGTCAGGCAAGACAAATCGAACAAGACGGTGATTATTCTTGTCGTGGTGGCCGCAATCCTTGTGCTGGCGGTCCCCATGATTCTCATCATTGCCGCCATTGCTATTCCCAATTTCATACGGGCCAGGATTTCAGCCAACGAATCTTCGGCCGCCGCCGCCGTGCGCACCATTGTTACGGCGGCCATCCAGTATCAGACCGAATACGGCCATTATCCGCAGAGCCTCGATCAGCTCTCCCAGCCGCCGGGAAACTCTGCGCCTGATGAGAACCACGCTGGATTCATTGACGCTACCCTGGCAAGCCGTGCCAAGAACGGATACGTCTTCAGTTATCAGGCCTCGGATTCGCGCCACGACGGCAAAATGGATTCTTTTACGATTAACGCTGATCCTATTCAGCCCGGCCGCACAGGCAGTAAGTATTTCTTCAGTTCAGAGGATGGGGTTGTACGATGGGAAACCAGCAAGCAAGCCTCAGCCGAGAGCCCGCCACTGGAATAGAAAGCTGCCGGCTGCCAGTGCGTTGATTCGCCGCATTGCATCCTGCCGGACGTCGTTCAAAACATCTGGGCTTATAGGTCCCTGCATATTTGCTACAAAAAAATAAGGACGGCGCTCAGGCCGTCCTTGCTGAAAACCAGTCTTTGTGAAAAAAGAATTTACGCCGGTTGCTGTCCTGGCGCCATGCCCGGAGCGCGCTCCGGCTTGAGCTCCGGCTTCAGCACGTGCTGCGGCGCGCCGTCATTGTCGCTGGGAGCCGGTGGTTTGGGCAGCTCCTTGCCCTCGATTACCATTTTCAGCTCGTTGGCATCGAGCACCTCGCGCTCCAGCAACGCCTTGGCAATGCGGACGAGGGCCTCGCGGTCGGTTTCCAGCACGTTCTTGGCCCGCTGGTAGCCGTAGTCCACAATCTTGCGGACCTCAACGTCAATCTTCATGGCCGTCTCTTCGCTGAAGTCGCGGTGCTGCGCAATCTCACGGCCCAGGAATATCTGTTCTTCCTTTTTGCCGAAGGTAAGCGGACCCAGTTCGCTCATGCCCCACTCGCAGACCATCTTGCGCGCCATCTCGGTAGCGCGCTCAATGTCGTTGCTGGCGCCGGTGCTCATCTGGTTGAGGAAGATCTCCTCAGCCAGGCGGCCACCCATCATGATTGCGATCATGGTATCCAGATATTCCTTGGTGTAGTTGTGCTTATCGGTCTCGGGCAACTGCATGGTCACGCCCAGCGCCATTCCGCGCGGAATAATGGTGACCTTGTGCAGCGGGTCGGCATGGGGCAACTTGGATGCGACCAGCGCATGGCCTGCCTCGTGGTAAGCCGTGACCTTTTTCTCGTCTTCGGTGAGCAGCAGCGATTTGCGCTCTGCGCCCATCAAGACTTTGTCTTTGGCCAGCTCGAAGTCAAACATGGTGACCGTCTTGCGATTATTGCGGGCCGCCAGCAGCGCGGCCTCGTTGACCATATTGGCCAGGTCTGCGCCTGAAAATCCGGGTGTACCGCGGGCCAGAATGTTCAATTCCACATTGTCAGACAAAGGAATCTTGCGGGTGTGAACACGTAGAATTTCTTCGCGTCCGCGCACGTCCGGACGGCTTACCACCACCCGGCGGTCAAAGCGGCCGGGGCGCAGCAGCGCCGGATCGAGCACATCAGGACGGTTGGTGGCAGCCACCAGGATCACGCCTTCGTTCGATTCGAAGCCATCCATCTCAACCAGCAACTGGTTGAGGGTTTGCTCACGCTCATCATGTCCGCCGCCCAGGCCGGCGCCACGGTGGCGGCCCACGGCGTCAATTTCATCAATGAAAATAATGCAAGGCGCATTCTTCTTGCCCTGCTCAAACAGGTCGCGGACGCGGCTCGCGCCTACGCCGACGAACATTTCCACGAAATCGGAGCCGGAGATGGAAAAGAAAGGCACGTTGGCCTCGCCTGCAACCGCGCGGGCCAGCAGCGTCTTGCCGGTTCCGGGAGGGCCGACCAGCAACACGCCCTTGGGAATGCGTCCGCCCAGCTTCTGGAATTTTTGTGCTTCGCGCAGGAACTCAATAATTTCGCGCAGCTCTTCTTTGGCCTCATCTACGCCGGCAACATCTTTGAACGTAACTTTCTTCTGTTGCATGCTGAGCAGGCGGGCGCGGCTCTTGCCGAAGCTCAGGGCCTTGTTCCCGCCGGTCTGCATCTGGCGGATCATGAAGAACCAGAACGCTCCCAGCAGCAGCACCGGGCCAAAAAACATCAGATAGCTTTGCCAGTTGCCCGAGCTTATGGGCTTATAGGTTACCGAGACGTGCTTGTCATTCAGAAGGTCAACCAGGTGCGGATAATTAGGAGGAACGGTAGTATGAAAAGTGCTGCCATCGCGCAGTTGTCCCTGCGCTTCATAATTTTCCAGGGAAATGGACACTTTTTCGACATTCCCCTGGTCCACGTCGTTCACGAAGTCGGGGGAAAAGTTGATCTCTTTTTCCTTGGTACCCCCTCCTGATTTGATCACCTGATACAGCACAACGATAGACAACAGGATGACTACCCACACCACGATCGTTTTTACGGTTGAATTCACCACCAACTCCTAGGTTCCGCAGGGCCATGGCCCGGCTTGCAACTTCAAGGCGTCTGATAACTATGACGCTTCCTGATTAGATGCGTTACAGCCAATTTCGACGCTTGCGCCTGCAGGCGCAAAGCCATTAATTTAGATTCTAAACCCTTTTCGTCAAGATCGATAAGAGAACTCAAGGATTAGAACTCTTGACTTATTTACCCTAACCCCGGAAGTCAGCGAACTGTCTCGTCGGGCGGATTTGAAAACCGGCTGTTTTCAATGCGTACATAAGGCAGATTACGGTTGAGATGGGGCGATCCCAGGCCATAGCCCGCTACAAAGGACTCATCCAGAACAAACCCGTAATAATCGGGCCGAAGCGAGACCCTGCGGGAAGAGGACTTATCCAGGAAAGCCGCAAGTTTTACTGTGGATGCGCCCTGGGACTTGAAATGATGCATCAGGTAGTCACTTGTAATACCGCTTTGCACCAATCCTTCCACCAGCAGCACATGCTGTCCTTTGACCTGTACGGAAGGGCTGTAGTTGATCTCTTTACGGGAAGTGCTCCCGGTCGAAAGTTCATGCATATGGGGTTTGATGAACTGGCAGATCACCGGTACCTGCAGATTTCGCACCAGGTCGGTCATGAACATAAAGCCATTTTCCAGCACAGCGACCACGCAGCAGGTCCTGCCCCGGTAGTCTTCCGAGATCTGCCGGGCCAATTCCCGTATGCGTTTCTGGATCTGCTCTGGATTCAGCAGAATACGCTCTTCAGTGGTAGCGGTGGCGCTCAAGTCAATAGCCTCGTCGTTTTTCTAAAGGGTCTTTAAAGGGCCCACGCAGTCCCCGCCGAGCGGGACTGCTATGCCCTCGCCAAATGATTGCTGCTTATCCTGGGCGTTCACTCTCTGCTCAGGAAGTTACTCGTTTACAGATCTTCAGTTGCCAACTCTTCGATCAACAAAGCACTGGCAGAAGCAGGCGCGTCGGCAGGCAGACTGACGCGGGCAGGAGCTGGGAAGCCCCGCATCCAGACAATTTCGTCGCCACTGATGATCACTGGCCAGACCTTGCGTTCCGCCTCTGTTTTCTTTTGTAGCAGCTCTTTCACTTTCTTTGGAGACTTTGTATGTGCCGGCCAAAACCGGTCTCCCTGACGCCAGTTTCTCACAATCAGCCCGCCACCCAGGCACTGTGGATTGAGAAGCTGCGGCTGATTATAACTCTGGAACGGCATTTTCCTGCCCTCTTGCACAGTAATCAGGCGGGCGCGGATGCTCCGCCCGATCTCGGTTACATCCACCGATCCAGGCACTAAAAGGCGGTATTCATAATCTTTTCGTACTTCCTTGATTAGACTTCCTTTTCGCAAAACAAGTTCCCAGGCGCCGCCCCGTTCGGCGTGCTCGGCCAGTCCCCCGGGCAGCGCTACGCGCCTGGGCTTAAGCCCGGCGGGGCTATGGATCAGATGCCGTACAGCTTCGATATGTGCAAAATCTAATGTAAGCCCCTGGCGTTCAGCCGCGGCGCGAATCGCCCGCCGCTGCAAAGCCACAGGCAGTTGCAATAGCGGAGCGGCCTTCAAAAGGCCGCTTTCTGCCGTGTAAATCGTCTTCAACACCTCTTCCACCTGGGAACTCCAAAACTCCTCCTCAGCTTGCGCCATCTCCGCGTGTTCGGCCAATACCCTGATAATTCCCGGATTGAAATCTCGCTCCAGCAGGGGAATCAACTCGTGCCGTACGCGGTTGCGGGTGTGCTCGAGGTTGCAATTGCTGGTGTCTTCCCGCCAGGGCTGCTCAATGGTCCGCAGGTAAGCTGTAATCTCATGCCGGGTCACCGCCAGCAAAGGACGAACGACACAAGGAACACTGGCTGCTGGTGCCGTTTTGAGATTCTCGCCGTCCGTATCTGTGCCTGCGCGTGAATTGATCGTAGAGACGTAGCTTGCTGCGTCTCCCGGCGCCCGCACCTCGCCAATACCCATAGGCTCTCCGGCAGGGAAGATGCTGGTTCGAATCCCGCTTAGGCCGCGGGTGCCGGCGCCGCGCAGCAGGCGCATGAGCACGGTTTCCGCCTGGTCGTTTTGCGTATGTGCCGTGGCAATTTTATCCAGGGTAAACCCAGAGCCTGAACCCGCGCCGGTGGGAGCCCCGGCCTTCAGGCCGGGGGGAAGCGTTCCTGGAATCATGGGCTTGAGCCCCGGCGTGTTCGTCCCTTTCTCCAAGCCCAGCAGCGCCGCAAAATATTCATAGCGCAGCCTGCGCGCGGCCGCCTCAAGGCCCAAACCCTGTTCGCGGGCAAACGCAGGTGCCTCGGCCGAGCCGCAAAAAAACTGCAATCCGAATTTCTCCGCCAGCTCGCGCACAAATTGCTCGTCGCCATCGGACTCAGCCCCGCGAATTTTGTGATTGAAGTGCACCACCGCCAGCACGACGCCCAGTTCGCCGCGCAATTCCAGCATGACCCGCAGCAGCGCCACCGAATCGGCACCGCCCGAGACGGCGATGCCCAGACGGTCCCCGGGTTTGAGCAGGGCGTGCTGCTGGATAAATTTGGCCACGGCTTCAATCATTAGGGGCTGGCACTCCGGTGATAAGCAAATGGTATCGGAATCGCCCAGGAAATTCTCGCCGCAGAATAGTTGCCAGTTGCCGGTTGCCAGTAAGAGCAGTTGAGAGCTGATTCTGGGTGGGCTGGTCTGTAACCCGCCGAGGGGGTGGTACTTGAAACTCGAAACTTGAAACTCGAAATTGTCTTTGGGGGGTGGGGGGTATTACTCGAGTAATGAATTTGGCTTTGATGAGGGGGCCAAGCCTGCGTTGCCGGCGAAAATGAGGGGCCGGGGCGGGCATGGCTTGAACGGGCGGCGCGCCCTGGTCTGGTCTCGTTTTCTTTGTGGTCAGGCCTCATGCTCTGGCGCAGACCCGGAAGCAGCTGCGTAGGCAGCGGCCTCTTGCCTTTCCCGCGCGGCCCTTTCCATGGTCATCATCAGGACGCTGACCAGATATCCGAGACTTGTAGCCGTACGCATAGGCTCCGACTCAGGAATAATATTATCAACTCTGATCCACAGCATTTTGTTCTCCAACTCCTCTCATATCTTAAAAATAATGTGCTAATGCGAATACCTTGCATATTGAGGGTTAAATCAGACTTCATGGCTTTAGATAGCAGCTTTGGGCCAGGATGGACCACTGCTCTACAGGATTTATCAGAGTCTCTCCTCGAAAACCTGGAACCTGGAGATGCGAGAGAATATGTTCAGAGAGTTCCTGTCGAATTTCTATCTTCGGCCAAGAAGAAACAACTCGAGAAGCGAGATATTTATTGGGAAAGTATTCGGCAGGAGGCAAAAGCAGTCTTAAGATGGCACCAAATAAAGGGTGAACTGCCTGAAAATACGGGCGTTTTTAGAGTAAGCCTTCCATATTTTAAATTGGCTGGCGGCGATTCATTTGCGTTTCTACGTGTATGTGATTCGCAAGGAAAGCTTCAATTGTCCAAAATAGGACAAGGTCTTGCATACATTCCAGATATGCAGAAGAATCAAGGTTGGAAAGGAATGAGAATCGATGCTCGTGAAATACATAGAAGCAGTGCTATGGGCATCGTAGGTGTTTTAGAAATAGATTGGGAAAACCAGAATTGTGGCACAGTATCAGTGGACAGGAATGAACTGAGCCTTTCTGAACAAGGCAACAAGATCAATGAGTGGCTAATTGGGGTAGTTCAGCAGGAATGTAGTCGATTCGCAACTGAGAAACGCACAGGCTGTTATGGTTGGCTGAACTATCGGGTTATAGAAGGAATTCCCTCAGACGATGTAATTTGCTACTGGATAAGCAGGCAGAACCATGAAGGCAGCTTGGAGCATAAATCAGTTACTTGGGAAAGAGTAAATTTTCCAGCAACTGCGGGTCCCATCCACGAATTTCGAACAATTGCCAAACAAGCAAAAAATGAAGAGGTCGTTATTAACGAAATCTCATGGCTTAGTGGACCTTCGAATACCAGTCCTCATTGTGATCTGGGCTGGGTTCCAAGGAGAATGAAACCTGACAAAGTTCTTTTAGAGAGTTTTGATTCTAGGGTAGTTCCTATTTGGGAAGTCCATCCAACTCCAGCATCTTCGTCAAATCCGTTTCTAACTGCTCGATTTCCTTCGGAATGGCAGGAACTCTCTGGGATTCTGTTAGATGATTACGCAACGCCCACCAGTCCAACTGTAATTTGGAATGTTGACAATCGTCTCACCTCCTATTTTGAGGCAGAAGAATGGAAATGGGTAGATGAAACCTTCAATCCGCAAGTTGATGCAATCAGCCATAGTAAAGAAATCCTGAGAAATAAAGCTCGATGTGCAGCATGGATTGCGCTACACATGCTATGGCAGCATCCTGAACTCTGGAGAGGCATTCTTGAACGCGACGCTTCTTTCGTGAGAGCAGTCTGGCAGCAGATATTTGGGGTGCAATCAGAAGATACAAAAATAAAATTTTGGGTGCACCGTTCCAGGGCGTTGCAAATTATTTCTTTACAAAATTGGACCATTGACAAAGAAATCAGATGGCCTGATCGTCGAGATCGGAATTCCACAAGAAGGTTAAATGGGAACTTGTTACCTCAAGTGAGTTCGAAATGGTTAGTTGAAATCGAATAATAGAGGACTGCTGAACTGCTACTGCACTACTTCATTATCCGCCCGCGCCCACATCTGCTCAAAGTCATCGCTAAAAAACCGGATTTCCACGGGGTTGTTGGTAAAACGGGCATTATTGTCTTGCGTCTTTTCTCCCGCCGGTGACCAATTGGCGCTGCCATCGCGCAACAGGGCGCCATCGATCAAATAGGCCTTGAGGTGCATCAAATCGCGGCGTCCGCTGGCTTTCACGCGGACCTGAATATTGTGTTCCTCGCGAAACATGTCGGTGGTCGAAAGGTCATGATGCTGGGCAGCATTGCGCTGCTCGTTGTCATATTGTTCGCGGTCGCGATAGATGCGAATCTCGACGCCCTCGCGGGCCAACTTGATGAGTTCATCGGCCAGGGGTTTGTCGGTGAAGCTGTACATGGCAATATCCATCGAGAGCCGCGCGTGCTCCAGGCGGTAGAGGTCAAGGTGCTCCAGGTCTTCGGGCGGGGAAAAATGGTCTTCCGAGATAATCTCTCCGGGCTTGGCATCTTCAATCGCGGGCGCGCCGAAATGGCCGAAATGAAAGTGGCCGCGGAAATGGAACAGCACGGCCAGAGCGGCCAGCACCAGAACGATTGGAAGCCAGCTACGAAGACGGCGCAGCAAGAGGTTCAACTCATCGTTATCCATCAAATCTATGTATCTCCCATTCCGGACGAAGAAAAGTGTTCCCAGCCGCGCTGATATAAAGGTTCAATTCGACCGTCGCCATGCACGATGGTGAGCGGAGCAGCACCTGGTTTTTGGCGCACGATCTCGCCGATGCGGGTGATTCGCACTCCGGCGATTGCGGCTGGAATCTTTTGGGTGCGGTGTGCGGTAAAAAGCAATTCGTAGTCTTCGCCGCCGTGGAGAGCTGAAGCGAATATCAGCGCATTCTCTTCACGGCGTGCTGCAATGGTGCGCATATGAGACAAATCACGTGGAATGGCCTCGCGCTGCAGGACCGCCGCAACGCCGCTCTCGGCGCAAATATGTTCCATGTCGGTGGAAAGACCATCGCTAATATCAATCATGGCGGTTGCAGCGCGATGTTCGCGTAACCACTGGCCAACTTTAATGCGGGGCTGAGGGAAATAATGGGCGGAGGCGAATTCTGACGTCCTCGACATGCGGTGCTGATTACTCAATTCCGCAACTACCTGGATGGAGCGTCCCAAAACTCCGGTCACGTAGATCAAATCGCCCGGCCGCGCGCCAGAGCGCAAAACCGCTTTTCCTTTCCGGATCCTGCCGAGCACCACAATATCCGCGACGATGCCTTGCGGGTTGGTGGCGATGTCGCCGCCGGCCAGGGTTAGCGCAAATTGTCTTGCCAGGCGCTCGAAGCCTTTGAAAAATCCATCCACCCATTTTTGGGACAGGTGAGCCGGAAGACCCAGCGAGAGAAAGGCAGCCACCGGCTCGCCCCCCATGGCGGCAATATCGCTCAAGCCGCGCGTCAGGCAGCGATGTCCAACCGACGCAGGGGGGTGCCAATCGATCCGGAAATGAACGTTTTCAATGCAAAGGTCGGTGGTTACCAGCAGGTCGTGAGTTTTCGATGCTGCCAATACCGCACAATCGTCTCCGATGCCTTTGCGGATCTTGCCCAGAACATTGTCTGATGGGAGGCGCTTCGGGGAAGACCGGCCGGCTAAAGCCCGGATTTTCTCAATCAGTAATAGTTCCGGTAACGGCATTTGAGCCAATATACAAGAAGTTCATAGACATACGCCGCGCGCAAGACCTCCATTGCTCCAACTCCAATTGTGAGCAGGGCAACATTTGGTTACTAAAGTCCATCTGTCTATGTGTCACCCCGTTCAGAATGTCAATATGACTGATGTAACTACTTCGTCACGGCCAATTGATTGACACAGGCCAACCGCTTTGTTAGGTTTAGGGGGCCGTTTTCCCGGATAGGTTCTGTCGTATGTGCCCCTGGATGGTTTTACAGACCATCACCGATAGTTTCCTTGATGCTCAAGACCAGGGAGCATTGAATCGGTAATCAGCAGAGGGCCAATCGTAGTAGGTGTTCGAACCAGCACTCGTCCCCCAGAGTGGGGCGGAGGGGTTACATTTTGCGCAAGCGCTACTACATCTTTTTTGTTTGCCGCGACGCCGAAGGGCAGATTCGCAAGATCCCCATTCCAATTCATTATTTATACGTGTTTCTTGCCGGGGCGTTGATTGGCATGTTTACCATCACGGGAATGGCGGGCTCTTATACCCGCATGCTGACCAAAGTGGCGCGCTTTAATCAGCTAAGGACCGAAAAAGAAATCATTGCCACCCGCTATAACCAGTTGGAACAGGTTGCCCAGGAGAAAGATACGCAGGTAGCATCGCTGGGGTCGTTGGCGAGCGAGGTTTCGTCGCTTTACGGCCTTAAATCCGACCCCATCCTGGAAAATGCCATCTCGGGCTCTCTCAATAATGAGCAGGTCAGTAGCTCCCTGGACCAACTTTATGCTCTGCGCAATTCCGCGCTGACTGGGGTTACCTCCATTGCCCTCAGCTCGCCTCCGGTAAAGAACGCAACCACCGCCGACTGGATGAGGATGGCCGAGGCCCCAAATCTTTGGCCGGTCGAAGGAATAGTGACGGGATCGTTCGGAGAGCGAATTGATCCGTTTAATGGCGAGGGCGCATTCCACAGCGGAATCGATATTTCCAGCAGCTTTGGCCATCCGGTGATCGCGCCCGCCGACGGCGTTGTCACCATGGCGGAGGAAGTGGGCGGCTACGGACGCTTGATCCAGATTGCACATACTCACGGCATCAGCACGCGTTATGGGCATCTTTCCGCCTTTGCGGTTGTCCCCGGCCAGCACGTACAGCGGGGAGACGTAATCGGTTATGTGGGCCTCACCGGACGCAGCACCGGCCCGCACCTGCACTATGAAGTCCGCATCAACAACACACCGGTGAATCCTTACAAGTACCTGCGTACCACGCTGGCGCAGGCGGTTGTGATTGCCGCCGGCTCGTAAATTACTTCTTTCCTTTTTTTTCTTTTGGTGACGGGGCGGATTCCGCTTCTGCGGGTTGTTCCTTCAGCGCACTGGGCGCTTCGCGTGCCAGCTTTTTTACGAAGCCGATCGGGATATTCGCCGTAAAAACCGTGCGGCTTCCTTCCTGCATGACCTGCAAGCTGTCAAAGAAATTTTTTACGTCGGCATCGGGGCCTTGCGTTCCAATGTTGGTTTGCACCGAGCGAAAGAGGCTCAAGAGCGTGCCCAGGGTATCGGCAACTTTGCGCGCGTCTTCCTCGCTTGCGGTCAGGGCCTGCGCTTTCAGTTCGATGGAGCCGGCATAGCGCAAGGACGCAACCCAGGTGGTCTGGGCGGGAAGCGGAATATCGAATCCGCCGGGCAAGCTGAGATTGGTGCTGTTGCCGGATGAGGAATATTTCCCAATGGCCCATGCCAGGCTGCCGAAAGGAACATCTTTGTAGTGCTCGCGCACCAGCGCAGGCGCGAGGAACGGCAGTTTGGCCTCGGACGCGCGGTCAATCATTTGATGGATTACCTGGGGACTCTCCACATTGGAGACGGCAACTTTATTCGCACTCACAATTGCCACTCGCACCAGCCGGTTTTCGACAGGGATGGTGAAAATTTCTTTGCCGCCATAAATTTCCGTAGTCCGTGAAATTCTGCGGAAGTATGTGTTCACGCGCTCGCGATCAAAGCTCCCCTGGAAGACTTCAGAAAACCTGGTTTCCTGTGCCGCTGCTCCGGGAGCATTTCCGGCGGGCTGTGACGAGGCGGGTTGCGCCGAAGGAAGATGAACGGCAATGCCGACTTCATCCAGATCGCGTTCAAAGTCGAAGCCGGTTTGCTGGATGAAGTTTTCGTAGTCGGGGTCATGGCTGGTTTTTTGCAGGTTGGAGAAAACATTGGCCACACGCAGCGGCCTTAGGTTCAGGTATGCGACGGCGCCGGATTCCGGCAGCAGACGGACGCTCTCCGGCGCAGCATGCACCCACATCCACAGGAAGACTCCGATGACTACGGCCACAAGAAAGAAGAGAAAAAGCAGTACGTATGTTTTTTTAAATCGCATCGCGTGTCATGACTGGCGGAATAGGCTGATTTCCGCTAAAATTCATAGAGTCGGCATCATAGCATTTTGTCCTGTCGGCATAGTTACTGTTGAATAACACTGCGGCTTGCTGCCGTCATGGCCGCTGTGCTAACCTTTAAACTTTGTCCCTGGTT
>Ga0209166_10001615_pt1 | contig 18430 bp, 18 predicted proteins | sample Coa_R1_3_FD_187151 | JGI IMG/M metagenome (GOLD analysis project Ga0209166, IMG submission 187151) | Surface soil microbial communities from Centralia Pennsylvania, which are recovering from an underground coalmine fire - Coalmine... | ecosystem: Environmental > Terrestrial > Soil >... | reverse complement strand
CGGCTGGCGCTGGCACGGCAGATCGCGGCGCTCTACGCGGCGCGGCCGGGCGTGCGCATGATCCTCGTCGGCGGCTCGGTGGCCGCCGGCCGCGCCGACGACTACTCCGACCTCGATATCGCCGTCTACTGGGAGAGCGTGGACACCGACTGGCTGGAGGAGCCGCCGCTGGAGGCGCTGGGCGCCGAGCGCTTCACCTTCGTGCCGGCGGACGAGCACGGCGGCCGCCTGGAGCAGTACTTTCTCGGCACGCTCAAGATCGACGTGGGCAGCATCGCCCTTGCCGCCTGGCGCGAGCGGGTGGACGCCGTGCTCGAACGCGCCGACATCGACCCGGCGAAGCAGAAGGCGCTCTCCGGCTTTCTGGGCGCGGTGCCGCTGCACGGCGCTGCCGAGTGGCGGCTGCGCCACGACCGCATCGCCCGCTATCCGCAGGCGCTGGCCGAGGCGATGGCACGGGCGCACCTCTTCTTCTACCCGCAGTGGGTGCCGCGGCGGCTGGCGCTGGACCGCGGCGAGCTGCCCGGCCTCTACGACCTGCTCTGCGGCATGATCCGCAACCTGCTGGCGCTGCTGGCGGCGGTGAACCGCGTCTACTTCGCCACCGGGCCGGAGTTGAAGTGGACGGCTGAGACGCTGGCCGCCATGCCGAAGACGCCGCCGGCGACGTACGAACGTATCAGCGCCGTGCTCTCGGCACCGAACGATGAGACGCTGGCCGACTTCTACGGCCTGATCGCGGAGACGCTAAGCCTGGTCGAGCACGAGCTGCCCGCCGTGGAAACGCGCCGCACGCACGAAATCCTGGCGCTGGCGCTGCACGCCTCGCCGAGCCCCTTTCCCCCGCCCGTCTGAGGTCTGCGCCGGCGTCTCCGTTGCCGGCCGGGAGAGCGTTTGGCCCGGGCAGCGTCCAGGACGCGACGGGCCGTTCACGAACGGTCCCTACCATACCTCGCTAACTCGCCGCTCCCTGGATCGCTGCACCCAGGATCGCCCCGCCCCTAAGACATGGTTTCAAAACCGGCTCGATCGTCGTGTGCTGCGCGTGCATGACCACCAGAACGCCGGTTTTGAAACCATCTGTTAGTCCCGCCCATGCAGCCGGCGCTGTTCCAGCTCGAGGTCGCCTTCCACCATCATCGCGACAAGCTGCGGGAAGGAGACGGTGGGCTGCCAGCCGAGCGTCTCGCGGGCGCGGCTCGCGTCGCCGCGCAGCAGCTCGACCTCGGTGGGGCGCAGAAAGCGCGGATCCGCCGTCACGTACCGTTCCCAGCCGTCCAGCCCCGCGGCGGTGAACGCCGCCTCAACGAACTCGCGCACCGAGTGCGTTTCGCCCGTGGCGATCACGAAGTCGTCGGGCCGCTCCTGTTGCAGCATCAGCCACATGGCGCGCACATAGTCGCCGGCGAAGCCCCAGTCGCGCCGCGAATCCAGGTTGCCCAGCGCCAGCTCGTGCTGCACGCCCAGCTTGATCCGCGCCACCGCGTTCGTGACTTTGCGTGTGACGAACTCCAGCCCGCGGCGCGGCGACTCGTGGTTGAAGAGGATGCCGTTGACGGCATACAGGCCGTACGCCTCGCGGTAGTTGACGGTGATGTGGTGGCCGAAGGCCTTGGCCGCGCCGTAGGGGCTGCGGGGGTTGAACGGCGTCTTCTCGTTCTGCGGCGTCTCGCGCACCTTGCCGAACATCTCGCTGGACGAGGCCTGGTAGAAGCGGATCGGGTTGTCCTTGCCGCCGACGACGCGGATCGCCTCCAGCATGCGCAGCACGCCGAGGCCGCTGACGTTCGCGGTCAGCTCCGCCTGCTTGAACGAGAGCGCGACGAAGGAGATGGCGCCGAGGTTGTAGACCTCGTCCGGCTGGCTGTACTCGACCGCGGCGATCAGCGAAGACATATCCTGCAAGTCGCCCTCGATCTGGTCGACGTAGCTCAGTTCCTCGCGCACGGCGTTGCCGCGGGGATTGTTTTGCCCCGTGACGAGGCCGAAGACCTCGTAGCCCTTCTCGTGCAGGAACTCGGCCAGGTAGCGGCCGTCCTGGCCCGTGATTCCCGTGATCAGCGCTCTCGGCACGCGGGCTGCTCCCGTACGGCTTGCAACGCGGCACACCGCGCCGGGCGGCGTTTCCCGGCTCACCGTATAGAGAACGCTGCTTAGCCTCAAGGCGTTGCACGATTTCGCGGCCGCGCAGCAGCAATGTAAGCCGGGCGGCGTGGTCTGGCCACGCCGCCCGGCTCCAGGCCGCTCCATCGGCTGTCCGCCCGCTACGTCGAGAGTAACCGTTCGAAGAAGGTGCGGTAGCGGCGCAAGGCAACACGCAACTCCTCCGTGGAAACGTCGCCGCCGCGGTCCCACTGCTGCTCAAGCCTGGCGCGCTCCTGCGCGAAGGTTTCTGCCAGTTGCTTGATCGCCTCGGCCACCAGGCCGTCGGCCTGTTGCACCGCCTTGCGCGGCTCATCCACGAAGCTCACCTGCACATCCGTCCAGCGCCGGCGCAGCTCACCGGTGAAGCGGTCGTCCAGCAGCCGCCCCTGCTGATCCAGCTCGCCGCCCGCGGGCATCTGTGACGCTTGCCCAACCGAGGCGCCGTCGCCCGCCATGCCCGGCTGGCGCGGCTGCGCGGTGGTCGTCGGCGTCTTGGCCTCGCGCCGTTCGGCGGCCGCGGCCATGTCGGCGGTGCTCAGGTTGGGATCGTTGCTGTTCTCAGCCATCGGTTCCCCCCATCGGTTCCGTCTGCGTATCTCGCATCTGTCCGCACTCCCATGGTTGGGCGCTACGCTGCGAGCAGGTCATCGAACAGCGAGCGGTAGTGCACCATCGCCTGGCGCAGATCCTCCGTCGTCGCCTCGCCGCGTTCGTTGCGCTCGGAGATGGCGTGCGCCTGGCGGTAGTCACGCACCACGTTGGCGTGATCCACGGAGACATCGGCGGCGCGCTGATCGAAGTCGCCGACGGGATAGCCGCGCGCCGTCATCGCCTGCTGCACGAGCCGGTCGGCCTCGGCGATCGCGTGGCCGGGCTCGTCCACGAAGTGCGCCTGCGTCGCGTGCCATTCGTCCGCAAAGCGCCGGCGGTCGTTCGCTTCCAGCGGGTGGATCTGTAATCCTTCCACGCGCTGCCGCCGCGCCTGCAATTCGTCCTCGGCGCGGCGACGGTCGCCGTAGGCGTTCACCGTGCGGTCGTATTCGGGGCCAAAGCCCTCGCGCAGCTCGCTGGTCTGACGCCTGCGCAGCGCCAGGCTGACGATCGCGGCGATCACGATCAACACGGCCACCACGATCGCGACAATGATCACGATCCAAAGCCAGACTGGCATCATCTCCCTCCGCGTCACCGTGCGGCCGCGGCGCCATCGGCCCGCGCCCGCCGGCTCTCGCTTCAACATCCCGCCGGAATCCCGGCGCGACATCCCTCCCTGGGACAGGTCGCTCCTACGCCAAACGAACGTCGCGGTCGGCGCCGGCCACCTGTCCGGGCCATTCCGCCATTCCGCCATTCCGCCATTCCGCCATTCCGCCATTCCGCCATTCCGATGAGGGGAGATCCAACGGGCCGCCGGTAAACGTAGTGGGTGCAAGACCCCGGGCATGCCGCCGTGGCGGCGATCGTCTCGTCGCTGGACGAGATCTTGCTGCGGGGCCGGTTGAGGCATCACCCGCGAGGCCGTTGTCCGAACAACGGCGCGTGTGAGCAACGCGAAAGGAGTACCTGTGATGTGCATCCGTGGCAGGGTGCCAGGTCGAATCGCGGTAACCGGGTTGCTCGCGGCAGTGCTTGTCCTGGCCAGCGCCGCGAGCGTTCCTGGCCGCTCGGCGTCGGCCGCCACGATGTGGCAGGCGCTCACTGGCGCACAGAGCGGCGATCATGCGATCCAGGCGCTGGCCTTCCTGCCCAACGAGCTCACCGTCGATGCCGGCGACAGCATCACCTGGACGTTTCCCACGGACGAGGTGCACACCGTCACCTTCGCCTTCGCCAACTCCGGCGTGCTCCTCGGCGGGCAGCAGTTCACCGTCGCGTTCGCCACGCCGGGCACATTCGCCTTCCGCTGCCTGATCCACAGCCACATGACCGGCACCGTGCACGTCCAGGCGGCGGGCGCTCCCTATCCGCACGACCAGACCTTCTACACCCAGGAGGGGCAGCAGCAAGGCCAGGCGCTGCTGGTGGACGGACACACGGATCGGGCGCAGCAGCAGCAGGCGGCGGCCGCCGGGCCCGGCCACCAGGCGGCGACCGTGGGCGCGGGTGAGATCAGCAGCACCAGCGGCGGGCAGCAGTCGTTCCTGATCGCGCGCTTCCTTCCCGGAACGCTGGAGGTGAAGGCGGGCGACACCGTGACCTGGACGGCGCTGGACCCGGCGACGCCGCACACCGTCACCTTCGGCGCCTTGCCTGTTCCCTTCACGAACCCCAACCCGATCAATCTCAGCGGTCCCGGCGAGCAGACCACGCTGAGCACGCCGTACCCGCAGTTGCTCAGCGGAACGACGGTCAGCTCCGGCTTCCTGGGCGCGTTCCCGGGCACGCAGGGCACCACCTTCCAGGTGACGTTCACGGCGCCCGGCACCTACCGCTACTACTGCGAGCTGCACCACGATCTGGGCATGACCGGCACGGTTATCGTGCACTGACGCGGCCTCACCCCCCGGCCCCCTCTCCAGGTCTTTCCATCGCGCGGAGCGCGATCTCAGATGGAGAGGGGAGGCGGCGGTGCTGGAATCCGATGAGGCTGACGCCTCCCTTCCGGCCGGCGGCCGCGCCTGAGCGATCGGCGCGGCCGTTGCCGCTGGCTGTGATCGGGCGTGCCATTTTCGCCGGCGGCCGGCGGTGGTATACCACAGGAGCGGCACGGGTAGACTACCCTGTGCCATGTCCTGCGAGCCGAAGCATCCCAGCAAGATGCTGCGGCGCGGGCACGGCGCCGAGGAGGAGCAGCGATGGTCGCGGAGGCAACGTCAACCAGCTGGCGCACCCGCTACGCGGACAAGCTCGTCTCGCCCGAGGAGGCGGTGCAGGTGGTGAAGGACGGCGACTCCGTCTGGCTCGGCGGCTGGACGGGCACGCCCGCCACGCTGGCGAAGGCGCTGGGCAACCGCGCCGGCGCCCTGCGCCACGTGGCGATCGAGACCTTCCTCTCGCCCTACCAGTGGGACTTCAGCGGCCGCGAGCAGAGCTTCTCCGTGCGCACGTTCTACGCCGGGCCGCTGGACCGCGAGGGCACGCGCAACAACCGCTTCGAGTACATTCCCCTCTGCCAGTGGCGCGAGGGCGAGGCGCCGCCCGGCATCGCCGCGCCGCACGACGTGAGCATGGTCAACATCTCGGCGCCCGACGACGAAGGCTGGTGCTCGTTCGGCGGCGCCGTCTGGTTCGCGCACTCCGTCACGATGAAGGCGAAGACGATCGTGGGCGAGGTGCACGAGGACTGGATCCGCACCGGTGGCCAGAACCGCGTGCACGTTTCGCAGTTCGGGCGGCTGGCGCTGGCCCAGCCCTCGCCCGAGCCGCCGGTGATGGCCCGCAGCGAGGAGACGATCTACGCCGCCGAAGTCATCTGCACGCTGCTTGCCAGCGAGATCGTCAAGGACGGCATGACGCTGCAGATCGGCGTGGGCGACGTCTCCGCGGCGCTGCTCGCCTACTTGGGCGACAAGCACGACCTGGGCATCCATTCGGAGATGATTCCGGGCGGCATCGTCGATCTGGTCCGGAACGGCGTCGTCACCGGCAAGCACTACACGCTGCACCCGGGCAAGGTTGTCGGCTCGGCGCTGGTGCTGATGCCGCGCGAAGACCTCGCGTTCATCGACGGCAACCCCATGTTCGAGCTGTACGACTTCACGCACACGGATGACCTGCGCAACCTGCTGCGTATCGAGAACTTCTTCGCGGTGAACAACGCCATGGAGGTGGACATCACCGGCAACGTCTGCTCGGAGACGCGCGGGCCGCAGGTCTACAGCGGGCCGGGCGGTCAGCCCGTGTTCGGGATCGCCTCGTCCACCAGCTCGGGAGGCTCGTGCGTCGTGTTGCCCTCGTCGCAGCTCGTGGACGGCGCGCGCTATCCGCGCATCGTCTCGCGGCTGGAGCACGGCGCCACAGCCACGCAGCACCGCGGCTACGTGGACTACGTGGTGACGGAGCAGGGCATCGCGCGCCTGCGCGGCAAGACGCTGCGCGAGCGCATCGGCGAGCTGATCAGCGTGGCGCACCCCGACTTCCGCGCCGAACTGAAGGCGGACGCGCGCCGGCTCTACGGCGTGGACGTGTAGGGCGTCCAGCGGCGATCCGCCCAGGGAGATTGGTACGATTGGCAGCAAAACGTACCTATCCTGTTCACAGATCGGTCATAAGGTACCAATCTCCTCAGCCTGCCGGAGACGGAACCCAGGGAGATACCACGGCAACATAGCGCATACCTGCGGCTCTGGTCTGGATCTTCCCGAGCGCATGGCCCGCGGGCTTGCCGTAGTGGGTCTCGATATCAGCCGAGCGATGCTGAGCATTGCGCGGGCCGCCGTGCCTGCTGCCTCCGGTCGTCTGCTGTGTGCAGACATGCGCCACTTACCCATCGCTACAAGTTCCATGGATGCAGTCTAGGCCGTTGGAAGCCTGCACCATCTGCCCAGGGCGAATCTTGTGAGCGCAGTGCTGGAGGTGGCTCGCGTTCTGCAGCCCGATGGTCTCCTCGGCATGTCGGTCGAGCGAGGTGGCTTTCAAGGATTCGTTGAATACCAGGAAGGCGTGGCGGGCCGGCGCTGGTATTCCCATTACGAAGCGGAAGATCTGCGAGCTGCCGTCGAGACGGCGAACCTCCACTTCGTTGACCTGTTCGTTGGTGGTCCCAGCGAGCACTCGGCCGGCTTTGTGGGACTCTTGATGCGGAAATGACACCGGCTGAGGGACGGGCGGGGACCGATGTGCTGTGGGATCCTCGGCGTGCCTGCGCCAATTGGACGATCTGCGTGGCGAAGGGCGCTAACGTATGGTCAGTCGTCTTGCCATGTACAATATGTACAATTCCCTCGCGCCGCTGCGTAGAACGGAGGTCCGGCCATGACCCGACGCATCAGTATTGCCGACGCGCGGGCGTCGCTCAGCGATGTCACCGGCTCGGTGTACCACACCGGCGAAACGGTGATCCTGGAGCGGCACGGCAAGCCGGTGGCCGTGCTGATCAGCCCGGCCGAGTACGAGCGCTACCGCGAATTCTTGAAGCGCGATCTGTTTGAAGCCATGCGCGAGCTGCAGGCGCTGAACGCCGACAAAGATCCCGATGAGGTGCTGGCCGACGTGACACGAGCGGTTGAGGAGGTCCGCCGCGAGCAGCGCGGGCAGAAATAGGCTGCGATGAATGGAGTCGCCCGCCTGCTCCGCGTCGTGATTGATACCAATCTGTTTGTGAGCGCGCTGATTCGCATGGGCAGCATCCCCGATCAGGTGATTACCGCCTGGCTGGAGCACCGCCTTTGGCTTGTGACCACGCGGGCGCTGAACGCCGAGATCGCCAACGTTCTTGCGCGCCCCTGGCTTGGCGAGCGCTACACAATTGACTCGGCGAGACAGCGCCGCTTTGTAGACGGTCTTGAAGCAGCCGAGCCGGTGCAGCCGCTCGCAGTTTTGCCGCTGCAATCGCGCGACGTTGCGGACAACAAGGTCTTGGCCGCGGCGCTCGGCGGCCACGCCGACTACCTCGTCTCCGGAGACAACGATCTGCTTGCGCTCGACGGCGATCCCGCGCTCGGAGTTCTGCGCATCGTGACGCCGGCCGCGTTTATGGAGCGCCTCGCGGCCTGGGAGCGCGAGGACCGTGAGCTGGGAGATTGATGCTTTCGTGGCATAAAGTACCAGTCTCCCGGCGAAGGTGACGCGAAGCATCAATTGCCCGCCGCCGGCTGGGCCTTGGCGGCGCCCAGGACATAAAACTCGATCGCGATGCCGTCCGGGTCGCGCACGGTGAGGCCGGCGCCGTGCGACCACTCCTCCGCCGGCGTGTAGTCGAGGCCGAGCTCGGCCAGCCGCTGCTCCCAGGCGCGCAGTTCGGCGCGGTCGGCGACGGCGAAGGAGAGATGGTCGAGTCCTGGGCGGCGCACGTCGAAGCGCTCGCCCGTTTGCGCGAGGTGCTGCGTCAGTCCGAGCACGACGCGGCTCTGCGGCTCCAGCAGGGCGCGGGCTGTGATCTGCTGCGCCTCGTCGCGGCCCTCCCAGACACGGCGCAGGCCAAGCACCTTCGCGTACCAGGCTTCGCTGGCATCGAGATCGCGCACCGTGAGTTCAACATGGGCGATTCCCTGGAGTGCAGGCATAACTCACCTTCGTGATTGGGTGGTTGGATTGAGCGGCGCCCCGCTGCCCTTCACTTTTACATACCATCAGACTGTATGTAAATCGCTGATGCGTGCGCTGCGCAGACGCACGCCGTACGGGTCGCCCGACGCCGGCGCCGCGCTCAGAAAATCCGCGTCCCCGGCGGCAGGCCCAGCAGCGCCCGTCCGGCGACCTCGTAGACCGGCTGCTGCACCATCATGTGCGCCGTGACCACGTGCACGTCACGGAAGCAGCGTTCGAGCGGGCTGCTCTCGTAGATGCTGCTGGCGCCGCCGGCGTTGTACATCAGGTCCACCGCCTGTGCCGCCTTGTGGGCGCCGTCCGCCGCGGCGAGGCGCAGCAGGGCGCGCTGCTCAAGCGTCGCCTTGCGTCCTGCCGCGACATCGGCCCAGACCTCGTCGATCGTCTGGTAGAGCATGGTGCGGGAGGAGCGCAGCAACGCCTCGGCGCGGGCCACGTCGGCCTGCACGGCGGCGCGCTCGCGCAGCAGGTTGGTCTGCCCGGCCGGCGTCTTCGCCTGCGCCAGCTCCACAAGCGTGTCGATCGCGTGCCGGGCGATGCCCAGCGCCACGGCTGCCTTCGCAACGGCCAGCGTGGCGAAAAACGGGAAGGCGTAGAGCGGCCCCGGCTCATACGGCGCCTCGGGGTTGAGGTTCATTACCCGACCCTCGGGCACAAACAGGTCCTGCACGGTCCAGTCGTGGCTGCCGGTGCCGCGCAGCCCCGCCGTGCGCCAGGTGTCGACGATCTGCACCTCGACGGCGGGGATCAGCGCCTGGCGCCGCTGCGGCTCGCCGTCCGGTCCCGTCTCGTCGCACAGCACGCCGCCGCCCACAAACCAGTCGGCCTGCTGGCAGCCGCTGCCGAAGGGCCAGCGCCCGCTCACGCGGTAGCCGCCGTGCACACGGCTGAGGCTGCCGAGGGCATTGATGGAGCCGGCCAGGATCGGCGTCGGCTTGCCGGCGAAGGCCGCCCGCGCTTCGGCGGTGGCGGCGAACCCGCTGAGCACGCCGGCGTCGCCCGTCAGCATCACGTTCCAGCCGGTGGCGCCGTCGGCGCGCGCGGCCTCCTCGACGACCCGCGCCGCCGTGGCGATCGCGACCTCCGGCCCGCCCAGCGAGCGCGGCGCATACATGCTGTACAGCCCCGCCGCGCGCAGCGCCTCCACCACCGGCCGCGCCAGGCAGCGCTCGCGCTCCGTTTCGTCCGCGTGGGCACGGATCAGCGGCGCGAGCGCGCGGGCGGCGGCGAGCAGATCGGGGGCGGCCGTGGCGGTCATCTGTGTCCTCCCGGCCAGTGCTGCGACGGACCTGGCCAGGACCGATGTGGATGCCGGCTACTGTAGCACGCCGGCCACGGTCCCGCGGCCGGGCCGCGCCGGTTTACAAACGCGGCGCACGCTGTTACCTCTTACGCATGGCCCGCCGCGCCTGAACCGGCGGGCCGGCGAAAGAGGGCGTCACCATGCCGGCACCGCTGCGCTTCGGCATCTTCCTTGCGCCGTTTCACCCCGCGGGCCAGAACCCCACGCTCGCGCTCGAACGCGATCTGGAGCTGATCCAGCACCTCGACCGCCTCGGCTACGACGAGGCCTGGATCGGCGAGCACCACTCCGGCGGCTACGAGATCATCGCCGCGCCCGAGGTCTTCATCGCCACGGCCGCCGAGCGCAGCCGCCACATCAGGCTCGGCACCGGCGTCTCCAGCGTGCCCTACCACCACCCGCTGATCCTGGCCGACCGCATGGTGCTGCTCGACCATCTCACCCGCGGCCGGGCGATGTTCGGCGTCGGCCCCGGCGCCCTGCCCTCCGATGCCTACATGATGGGCATCGACACGGGCGAGCAGCGGCGCATGATGGAGGAGTCGGTCGAGGCGATCGTGGCGCTGCTGGCCAACGACGGTCCGGTGAACCGCCAGACCGACTGGTTCGCGTTGCAGGACGCGCGCTTGCAGCTGCGGCCCTACACCTACCCGCACTTCGAGATCGCGATCGCGGCCACGATCTCGCCCGCGGGGCCGCGGCTGGCCGGGCGTTTCGGCCTCGGCCTGCTCAACATCGGCGCCACCTCGGCCCTCGGCTTCGACGCGCTCGGCTCCGCCTGGCAGATCATGGAGGAGCAGGCGCAGCGCTACGGCAGGGCCGTCGATCGCCGCGCCTGGCGCCTGGTCGGGCCGATGCACATCGCGCCGACGGTCGAGCAGGCGCGCGAGGAGGTGCGCTACGGCCTGATGGACTGGCACCGCTACTTCGGCCTGAGCGCCGCCTTCGGCATGAAGCCGGGCGACAGCCAGGACATCGACAGCGTGATCGACGCGATGAACGAATCGAAGTTCGGTGTGATCGGCACGCCGGAGATGGCCGCGGCGCAGATCGAGCGGCTGCTGGCGAAGACGGGCGGCTTCGGCAGCTATTTGTTCCTCGCGCACGACTGGGCCGACCAGGCGGCCACGCACCGGTCGTACGAGCTGTTCGCCCGCGCCGTGGCGCCGCGCTTCCAGGGTTCGGCGCAGATGACCGAGTATTCGTGGAACTGGATGACGGAGAACCGCCAGCAGTTCGGCTCCGCCATGGCCAACGCGCAGAAGAAAGCCACGGAGCAGTACCTGGCCGAGCGCGCCGCGCTTGTGGGGAATAGGGAATAGACGTGGCGGCAGACAGTCCGGTGAAGAAGCGAGCAATCGCTACTGTGCTCGGGATCGACTATAGCCGGGACGCCTCCCGGTATGGAGCCTTCCCGGCGCTGAAAAACGCGGCACTCGCGCTCGATAACATCGTTCGCGAGTGCTACCCACACGATGCGCTGCATGTCGTGCAGTATTCGGCCTATGCCCGCGAGATCTGGCGCGAGCAGCTTGCCAATCTCAATTGGCATGAGAGAGTGCCCGGAACCAACCTCCACGCGGCCCTGCTACTGGCGCAGGCAATCCTTAGGGAGTGTCCAACGAGAGGGCGCCGCATCATACTCTTGTCGGGCAGCGAACCGACTGCCCACTTCGAACGCGGTCGCTCGTATTTCGCCTATCCACCGTCTCCGGTAACCGTGCGTGAGACCATTCGCGCAGCACAGTGGTGCGCCGCCAACGGAACTGAGCTCACCGCATTCTGGGTCGGCCATGGCTCGTTCAAGTACGCCAAAGACTTCTACGATCGGTTTGCTGCCGAGGCGGGCGTGAAGGTTATCCGGCCTTCGCTCGAGCCGCTTTCGAACGCGGTGATGGAGGCCTACGAGCGAGGACGCGGATCGGGTGGGGCGGCGTGAGCACGAACTGGGTGCTTGTAATTCCAACCAACCCCACCTGGGTGCCGGGCGCCGAGACCGCGGCCGCCGCTCTTGACCTCTATCGCACGCTCTTCCCGCTACACTCCGGCGATGGCGGGATTTGCGCCAAGGTCTACGACGAGATCACATTCGTTCACCAGGGCGCCAACTGGGAGGAACTGCGCTGTCCCGCCTGCGCAGCCATACTTGATGCTGGCTGGTGGCAAGAGCGGATGGACGAGGCAAATGCCATGAAGTTCACGCAGCTTGCTGTCTCCACGCCCTGCTGCGGCGCGCAGACATCGCTCAACGACCTTGCCTACGACTGGCCGGCGGGATTCGCCCGGTTCGTGCTTAGCGCGGAGAACCCGGAGCGCGGTTGGCTGAACGCCGAAGAGCTAAGCGCGATCGCCGCCGCGCTCGACCATCCGGTCCGCCAGATCCTCAGGCACATGTGAGACAGTTGAGATCGTGAGTGACCCGCCTGCCGTCGTCCAGATCCGCCGCATTCTGGCGCATGAGGGGATGCGGCTGCGCGAGATCCGCTTGCGGGCGCTGGCAGAGGCGCCCACGGCGTTTGGCAGCACGCTGGCCGAGACCGAGCAACGGCCCGACGCCGTCTGGAGCAAGCGCGCGAGCGGCGCCGCGGCCGGCAACATCGACGCGCTGTTCGTGGCCGAAGACGGCGGGCGTTGGCTGGGCCTGGCGGGCGGCGTGGTCGACGAGGAGACGCCGCCGGGCGAGGTCGAGCTGGCCTCGATGTGGGTCGATCCGGCCGTGCGCGGCCGCGGCCTCGGGCAGCAGCTGATCGAGGCCGTGGTCGCCTGGGCACGGGCGGGCGGCGCCGGCCAGTTGCGGCTCTGGGTCACGGTGGGCAACGCGCCGGCCATCGCATTGTACGAGCGCCACGGCTTCGCCTTCAGCGGCGACACGGCGCCGCACCCCTCGAACCCGGCGCTGCGCGAGGCGCTGATGCTGCGGCCGCTGCCGCCGGAAGCCTGAGCGCCGCTACTCCAGCTCCACCTGCATCGGCTCCAAAAAGCGCACCGCAAGGTTGTAGAAGCCGACGGCCAGCGCCAGCTCCACCATCTGCTCGTTGCCCAGGAAGGCGTGGCAGGCGTCGAACACGGCGTTGGAGACGCGCACGTCGCGCGTCACGGTCTCCGCGTAGCGGATCACGGCGCGCTCTTGCTCATTGAACGCCGGGTGGCGCTCCCACACCGGCAGCGCGTCGATCTGCTGCTCCGTCACGCCCACGCGCCGGGCGATGGCGATGTGATGGTCGTACTCGTAGACCGCCTCGGTCACGCGGCCGACGGTGAGGATCGCCAGCTCGCGCAGGTGCGGGTCGAGCTGCGAATGGTTCAAGATCGCGTTGCCGAGGCGCAGGAACTGGTGCAGCGAGTTCGGACTCCAGGCCAGCGTGCGGAAGATGTTGCCGACACGGCCGCCGTCGCGGGCCAGGTTGTCGAACAGGTAGCGGTACTGCTCGGGCAGCTCCTCGCGGGTGCGGTAGGGCAGGCGGGCCATGCGCGGACCTCCTTGGAACGTGTGGGAACGTGTGCGGACGGGAGACAGCGTACAGGATGCCGTCGCCCGCGGCTTGAGGCAGACGGCCGGCTGCGCCAAACTGTGCCTGCCGCGCCGCGCAACGAGCGTGCACGGGCCGGCGCGGCCGGCAAGATGGGGGGCTGCGCCACATGGGCGAGACAAGGCAGACGTCGCTGCTCACGGGCGAGGAGTACCTCGCCGGCCTGCGCGACGGCCGCCGCGTCTTCATCGGCGGCGAGCCTGTGGCGGACGTGACCGCGCATCCCGCCTTCCGCAACGCCGCCCGCTCGGTCGCCCGCCTCTACGACGCCCTGCACGATCCCGCGCAGCAGCAGGTCCTGCTCGGCGCCGACCGGCAGGGTATCACCACGCACAAGTTCTTCATGCCCAGCTACTCGGCCGACGAGCTGCTGGCGGCGCGCGAGGCGATCGCCGCCTGGGCGCGGCTGTCGTACGGCTTCATGGGGCGCACGCCCGACTACAAGGCCGCGTTCATGGCCACGCTCGGCGCCGCACCCGAGTTCTACGCGCCGTTTCAGCAGAACGCCGAGCGCTGGTACCGGCGCTTCGCGGAGCGGGCGCTCTTTCTCAACCACGTGCTGATCAACCCGCCGATCGACCGCAACAAGCCCGTGCACGAGGTCGATGACGTCTACGTCCACGTCGTGCGCGAGCGCGACGACGGCATCATCGTCAGCGGCGCCAAGATGCTCGCCACCGGCTCGGCACTCACGCACGCGACCTTCGTCGCACAAAACAGCGCCGCGCATTTGCAGCAGGGTAAGGCCGAAGATTATGCGCTGGTCTTCATCGCGGAGATGAACACGCCCGGCAAGACGCTGATCTGCCGTCGCTCGTATGAGCAGACGGCCGAGTCGCCGTGGGACAACCCGCTCTCCAGCCGCTTCGACGAGAACGACGCGATCGTGATCTTCGACGAGGCGTTCATTCCCTGGGAGAACGTGCTCGTCTACCGCGACGTGCAGAAGGCAACGGGCTTCTACCCCGCCTCCGGCTTCATGAACCGCTACACGCTGCAAGCCGGCACGCGGCTGGCGGTCAAGTTCGACTTCGTCTGCGGCCTGATCGCCAGGGCGCTGGAAGCGAATGGCACCGACGGCTTCCGCGGTGTGCAGGCGCAGCTCGGCGAGCTGATGGGCTGGGGTAACCTGCTCTGGGCGCTGACGGCGGCGCTGGCGCTGGATCCGCAGGAGGGGCCGGGCGGCATGGCGATTCCGAAGGCCGAGTTCGCCGTGCTGGTGCGCCTGTTCGGGGCGATGGCCTGGCCGAAGGTGGAAGAGGTCGTGGCGCAGACGCTCGGCGGCAGCCCGCTCGTCGTGCCCTCGAGCTTCCGCGACCTGCAGAACGCCGAGCTGCGGCCGCTGATCGATCGCTTCTACCGCGGCAGCGGCGATGGCGGTGACGCGCACGACCGCATCAAGCTGTTCAAGCTGCTCTGGGACGCGGTGGGCAGCGAGTTCGGCGCCCGCCACACGCTCTACGAGCGCAACTACGGCGGCAACCACGAGCAGGTGCGGCTGGACGTGCTCGGCTTCAACCGCCGCCGCGGCCGGCTGGAGGAGATGCAGGCACTGGTGGAAAGCTGCCTGGCCGAGTACGACCTCGACGGCTGGAGCGGCGAACCCTGGCGCTGATCGGCGCCCGGCGCGGCGCCGACGTGGGCCGCGCCGACATCAAACGGCAATGCAGCGGCGGCGAGGCTTGTCTGCCTGCCTCGCCGCCGCGAGCAACGTTGCTGGGTCTTACGTTCCGGTCGCGGTGATATGCACCACGCCGATCGGAATGCCCTGCTTGAAGATGCTGACGCCGAACGTCTGGTTGAGGGCGCTGGCGGCGGCGCTCGAAAGCTCAGCCACTGTGCCGTCCAGGTGCACCATGCCCTGGGCGTCTTTGGTCACCTTCACGTCATGACCGTCGAGATCGAGCAGTTGCACCTGCTGGCCGCCGACCGTTGCCGTCAAGGTGGAGGCACCGGGATCGACGACGAAATTCGTCGCGGTGAGCGTCTTATCGCCGGCCGAGAAGGTCAAGCCACCGGAGTGGCTGACGCTGCCGCGGATGAAGGGTAGGTCGTTCTGCGGGTAGATCGAGACGTGGCCGCCGGTGATCGGGAAGCTAACGGCGGTGGTGCCGCCGCTCGGCGCGGCCGTTGCCGGACCGACGGGCGCCACCATCACGTGGTTGTCCGCAAGCACTTTGGCCGTGTCCGGGTTGAGATCGACCACGGTGCTGACACCCGACAGGGTGCTGATCGTCGCCGTCGGCTTGGCCGCCGTGTTGGCATTGTTCTTGCTCGAGCAGGCGGCAACCAGCACCGCCACGCCGATCAGGATCGCGACGCTGAGCATGCGTATCCGGCTGGGAAACATCGATCGACTCCTTATGCGATATGCTGAATTAGGAGAGCAGCAGCGATGGGCAGGCTGAATCGTGTGCAGTCGCCGCCGATTGCACACACGGGATTGGCGGCCGCGAGAACTGAACCGGTCACCCCTAGTACGGAGCGCAGGCGGCCTTGGCTCACCGCCGCGCTGCTTCCTTCGGCCCATCGCGCTGCGCGGCGGCGGACAGGGTGCGTGCGTGCGCGCTGTGCAGCGGCCGCCCGGGGCAGCGTAGGGCCCTGGTGACATCCGTCCGGGCGTCACCGCCGCCACGGCTTGTTGCGTACAATCGATACAACCGGTGCTGGCGGTGCGAATGGCGTGATCAAAGCACCAGCACCCAGGGGGCGCAGATGCCCGACTTCGGCGTCGACCAGGCGAAGCAGCGCGTGACCGATGCGCTGCGATCCGGCAACTGGCAGAGCGTCGACGCCCAGGTCACCGCCTACGGCGCCGCCGTGCGTGCCGAGGCGCGCTGGCAGGCGCTGCAAGAGGCGATCGCGGCCCTGCAGGACATCGCCGAGAAGGACGGCGGCAGCGTGGCCGACTGCCTCGCCGCCGTGCGCCGCCTGCAATGAGCCGCACCCTGGGCCTGTCCGACGGCGCGCTGCTGTTCCTGACCAACCCCCGGAACGTGATCTCAGGCGTGCGTCGGCACGCCTCGCCCGTTCCGCTGCTTCTGCTGCTCGCCGCGCTCAGTCTCTCGCAGATGCCGGTGCAGGCCGCGACCCGACAGGAGGTGCCGGCGGCAACCATCGCCGTTATCCGCGCCGGCGACCTCTTTCTGCTCGATACAGCGACGGGCCGTCAGATCCGGCTCACGACAGACGGCGATAACCTCGACCCGGCGTGGGATCCGAGCGGCTCTGTGCTCACCTTCGTGAAGAGCCGTCCGCCCGACCCCGCAGCGGTCTGGCGCTGGACCGCGGCCGGCGGCGCCGAACAGGCCGGCTTTCCCGCGTTCTGGGGCGTTGTCTCGCCCGACGGCGACTCGTGGGCCTACCCCGACTACGACCGCAGCGCCCCGAACCCCCACTGGGCGCCGGCCATCGCCTGGATCACCGAGCATCGCCTGCGCGGGCCGATCTCGCCCACGTTCGAACCGAGTGTGACAGGCAAGGTTGGCGTGCACTGGGAGCCGATCGCCTGGTCGCCCGACAGCCGCGAGCTGGCGCTGGCACGCTTCAACGCGCTGCCGTCGACGCCGCTGCCGAAGGATTTCAACTACACCGCCGACACCACCCTCTGGCTGACCGTTGGCGATCCGCTCGCCGGCAAACGAACGCAACTGCAAATGCCGAACGACTGCTGCGGCCAGCTCGGCGTGCCAGATGTCGCCTGGTTCTCGCCCGATGGCCGCTTCCTCACGGTCGGCGTTGGTCCGGCGATGCCGTGCAGCTCCTGCCGCGCCGATGGGCTGCCGTTCTACGCCGTGCCGGTGGATGGCGGCGCGCCGATCGCCCTCGGCAGCGGGCTGGCTCGTGGCACTGTGGCGTGGGCGCCCGACGATTCCTTCGTCGTCCTGTCGGGACCGCTCGGGCGTTTCGCCTACACCGACAAGCATCTCTACCTGACCGAAACGGCAACCGGCGCCCAGCGGCAACTCACCAACGACCGTACGGCGGCCGATACCGTGGCCGCCGTGTCGCCTAACGGCCGGCTGATCGCCTTCGTACGGGCGCACGACCCCGGCAGTGCCGCCGGTGGCCCTGTCGCTCCCTCCGCCGCACGCCGCATCTGGCTGGCGACGCCAGACGGCGGCCTGCGCCAGCTCGACCCCGGCGCGGACGGCTGGGGCGATGATGTACCGGCCTGGACACCGGATGGCCGCTGGGTCGTCTTCACCCGGTCGCGACCCTCCGACGGCACGCTGGAGCTGTGGGCCGCGCCGGTTGCCGGCGGCCCGCCGCGGCGGCTCGCGAGCGGTCTCGGCCCGCCGCCAACCGGACCCGTGGCGGGTCAGCAGCCGGTCTTCCTCGCCTCTGATTACTTCGCGGTTCAGCCCAACCCGGCTGTGCGGGCAACACGGCTCGCGCCGCTTGGCAGCGGCGGCGCACCACGCCACGGCCGCGCACCGCTGCTTTCGGTTTGCGCGGGGCTGGCGCTGCTGGGTGCCGGCCGCGGTCTGCTGCGGCTGGCGCGGCGCGCTGATGGCAGCGTTGCGTAGTCCGCTTGCCGGCACGACCCGTGCAGCCGATGCATCGGTTGGACCCAGCGTGGCCCGCGTCCGTATCAAAAGTGGCGGCCGACGGCGTAGCAGGCGAGCAGGTTGCCGGAGCTTTCCCAGGTTCGCGATTCGATCAGCTTCAGCGATACGCCTGGCTGACCCATGACCAGCGGCGTGCCTGCACCGGCGATCACCGGGGAATAGGTCAGGTGCAGCTCGTCGACGAGGTCGTGCACGAGCAGGTCGTTCCACAGCGTGCGCCCGCCGAGGATGAGGATCTCTCCGCCGTCCTGCTGCCTGAGCGCCCGCACCTCCTGGTGCGCGTCCGCTCTACTCGCGATGCGCGTGTTGTGCCACGGCGCCAGCTCATCAGCGCCGAGCTGATCCGAGATCACGACCTTCTCGATATCACGCATCAAGCGCGCGATCTCTTGCCTGATCGCGGTGGCCGGCGCGCCGTCAAGGATTCCCGTCCAGTACTCCTTACAGCTCAGGAAGAAGGAGCCGCTGCCGATCAGCCAGGCGCCCGCGCTGCGCAGGCGCTCGGCGTTGTAGTGGTCAAACCGGTCGTCGCCGCGGTAGTCCGGGTGCGTGTAGCGAAACAGCGCGCCGAGACTCCTGTTCTCCCCTTCGTAGAATCCATCCAGCGAAACCATGTTACTGACGATGACTTTGCCCACGATGCGGAACTCCTGGAGCATGAGAATAATCGCGGC
>Ga0209166_10001614_pt1 | contig 18432 bp, 18 predicted proteins | sample Coa_R1_3_FD_187151 | JGI IMG/M metagenome (GOLD analysis project Ga0209166, IMG submission 187151) | Surface soil microbial communities from Centralia Pennsylvania, which are recovering from an underground coalmine fire - Coalmine... | ecosystem: Environmental > Terrestrial > Soil >... | reverse complement strand
GCAAGACCAGGCCCGCACCTCGGGGAACAGCCCAAAGCACCGCCCCAGCACGGCCAGGCTCCAGATCGTGAAGACCGTGCCCAGCAGCACTACGATGCTCGAGGCGAGCAGGCTGGTCGCCGACGTGCTGTCCTCGACGGGCAGGAAGGCCACGACGTTCAGCAGAAACGTTCCCAGGAGTGCGACCGCGCTCTGGCCCAGCGTAGCCCGTTGGCCCTTGAGCCCGCGCCGCCGAATCGCGAACAGGACAACGGTCAGCGCCAGGAAGGCGATCGTCGCAACGTCCTGCAACAGTCGCAGCTGGCCGTCCAACGACCCGACGCGGATGCTGCCCGGCAGCCCCAGGACGTGCGCGCCGAGAGCCATCCCAAACAGGTAGGCCGGCCACACGTTGCCGAGCAGCAGGTCACCCCAATGGGTAGCCTCGATCGCCTGGTACATACCAACCAGGGCGTGCCACGCGCGCACGAACGGACTCAGGACCCCGAACTGACGACTGAGCAGCCTACCGACTCCCCTGATGAAGTGCTGCTGCGAGAATCGTGCCGCTCCGCTTCGCCGCAAGCCGAACTCAGAACCGTGATGCACTCGGAGGGACATCTTGGCACGGCCGGCCCACGTACGAGCCTGCCACCGCGGTCCGTCAGCTGGACCGCTTGGCACGGCCCGCCCCACGTACGAGCCTGCCACCGCGGTCCGTCGGCTGGACCGCTTGGCACGGCCCGCCCCACGTACGAGCCTGCCACCGCGGTCCGTCGGCTGGACCGCGTCACCCCGCCGCAACTTTTACCCAACCGTACTTGTGCAGCAGTGCAGCCTGCTCGTGGTTTAGACGCCCGGCGCGTTCGTGTTGGCGAGCGTGGGCCAGATCGGGCCCATGATGACGACGCACAGTGCGGGAAAGATGAAGATCGCCAGCGGGAAGATCAGCTTCAGCTGGAGTTGCGCGGCTTTTTCTTCGGCGCGCTGGCGACGCACCACGCGCATCTGCTCCGCCTGGACGGTCAGCACTTTGGTCACGCTGACACCCAGCTGTTCGGCCTGCAAAATGGCGCCCACGAAGTTATTGAGATCGGACACCTGGGTCCGCAGGACCAGGTCTTTGAGTGCGTCGCGCCGGGAGCGACCGACCCGCATCTCGGCCAGCATGCGCGCGAACTCGGCCGACAGCGCGTCGTCACGTTTTTCCACCAGGCGCTGGATCGCCGCGTCAAAGCCGAGACCCGCCTCGACGGTGATGACCAGCAGGTCGAGCGCGTCTGGGAGCGCCCGCTGGATGCGCTTCTGTCGGGTGCGCGTCTTGCTCCGCAAGAGCAGCTCGGGGCCAAACCAGCCGAAGGCCACGCCGATGCCACCGAACAGGAAGGCGTAGCCAGTTTCGCCGCCGATGGTCATCAGGAAGAACAGCACGCCCCCGAGGACCAGGGCGGCGAAGGCTTTCATGCCCAGGAAGTCGGCGGGGGTCCAGCGGTAGGGATTGCCGGCCAGCGCCAGCTTGCGCTGGATGGCGTCCATCCCTTTGACCGTCGTGTCCTTCGGGTTTTTCGAGCGGGACTGCTGGAACCTGCTCAGCGCGTCGGCGAGTTGGCGGATGAACGGCCGAAGCACGCGCTCGGCGAAGGGCTGGCGCAGCTCGATCTCCTCGAGACTGCTGGGGCGCTGTTTGAAGGCAGCCAGGCGTTCGGCGATGACGTCCTTGCCGGTGCGCGGCAAGTACAGGCCAACGACGAGCAGCACGACGCCGAGTCCAGCAAGAAGAGCGAACAGCATGATTGAGCTTTCTTAGACCTCGATGGCCACGAGCTTGCGAATGGTGAGCGAGCCCATGACGATGCCGATGACGCCCGCGACGGGCAGCACCAACCATGGACCGGGGGTGAACAGGGCACCCATGTACGACGGCGCGATCAGCATCAGCATGCCGCCGATCGCCACAGGCATGCCTGACAGGACGTAGCCTGCCATGCGGCCCTGAGCGGACATGGTGCGGATCTCGCCGTTCAGCTTGACCCGTTCGCGGATGGTGCCCGCGATCGAATCCAGAATGCGGGACAGGTTGCCGCCGATCTCGAACTGCACCAGGATGGCGACCACCAGGAGTTCGAGGTCGTCGCTGTTGACGCGCCGCTGCAGGTGCAGCAGGGCTTCCTGAGGTCCGACGCCCAGGCCGATCTCGCGGACCACGCGCTGAAACTCGTCCGCCATGGGCGGCTCGGCCTCGCGCGAGATCATCTCCATCGATTGCACCAGGCTCATGCCTGAGCGCAGCGAGTTGCTCATCAGGGCAATGGTGTCGGCCAGCTGGTTGTTGAACGACTTGAGCCGCCCCGCCTGACGCATGCCCAGCCAGATTTTGGGGATGAACCAGCCGAAGGCACCGAAGACGCTGCCGACAAAGATGACCCCCGAGATGAGCCACGCCAGGGCGCCGATCACCACCGCGGCAGCGACCTGCAGGATCAGGAATTCGCCCAGCGTCAACTTCAGGTTGGCGCGGGCGAGGTCAGTCCGGAGAGCCGCGGCGAACGTGCGGCCTGAAATGGACGCTTCGACCCGCTTGGCCAGCATTTGCGTGACCTGGACCGAGGCGGCCTGCTTCTGCTCGTCATCGGTGAGCTGGTACGCCCGCCCGCCGTACCGGCGGAGGCGCTTGTCCAGCAAGGTGCGATCGCGCCGAACGGCGCGCTCGATGCCCCAGATAAGGCAAATGAGCCCGGCGCTGGTCAGGATTGCTAACAGCGCTTCGATAGACATGGTCTAAAAGAACCCCGGAGCGAGGCCGAAGATGGACGGCGGCAGTTGAATGCCCGAGTCTTCGATCTTGGGCATGAACTTGGGACGAACGCCCGTCGGCTTGATGGAGCCGATGACCTTGCCGTTTTCGTATGACTCCTGTTCGAACAGGAACACGTCCTGGAGGGTGACCTTGTCGCCTTCCATGCCTTGCACTTCGGTGATGTGGGTCAATTTTCGGGATCCGTCGCGCATGCGACTCTGCTGCACGATGACGTCCACCGCGGAGCTGATCTGCTCACGAATGGCCCGAATCGGCAGATCCATGCCTGCCATCAGCACCATCGTCTCGAGGCGCGCGAGCATGTCGCGCGGCGTGTTGGCGTGGCCTGTGGTCAGCGAGCCGTCGTGGCCCGTGTTCATCGCCTGCAGCATGTCCAGGGCTTCACCGCTACGGCACTCGCCGACGATGATCCGATCAGGGCGCATGCGCAAGGTCGACTTCATGCAGTCGCGGGCGGAAATTGCACCCGTCCCTTCGATGTTCGCCGGGCGCGTCTCCAGACGGACCCAGTGATCTTTGGCCAACTGCAGCTCAGCCGAGTCCTCGATGCTGACGATGCGTTCGTCGTCGGGGATGAAGTTACTGAGCACATTGAGCAGGGTGGTCTTGCCCGAGCCTGTGCCACCTGAAATCACGATGTTCAATCGAGCGACGACGCACGCGCGCAGGAACTCGGCGATCTCGGGGGTCATCGAGCCGAACCGGATCAGATCGTCCACCCGCAGCTTCTCTTTGGTGAACTTTCGGATGGTGATGCACGGGCCGATCAGCGAGATGGGCGGGATGATGACGTTGACGCGCGAGCCGTCTGGCAGGCGGGCGTCGACGATCGGGCTGGCCTCGTCGACGTGTCGGCCGAGGGGTGAGACGATGCGGTCGATGACGCGTCGAACGTGTTCGTCGTCGTCGAACTGCACGTCGCTCAAGAGCAGGCGGCCCTTGCGCTCGAAGTAGATCTTCTTGGGGCCGTTGACCATGATCTCGGTAACGGTGGGATCGATGAGCAAGGGCTCGATCGGCCCGAAGCCGATCACGTCCGCGGCAAGCTCTTCGAAGAGGCGCTCTTTTTCGGCCCGCGTGAGGACGAGGTTCTCGGCCTCGATGATCTGATCGAAGAGGTTCTTCAGCCGGTGACGGACCTCATCGATCTCGTTCGTATCGGTGGTCGGGTCGAGCTCCGAGATCAGCTTGCGCTTGACCCGCTCTTTGAGGCTCCGCTGGGCCTCGGTTGCCTGCGACTGGATAGGCGTCGCGCGAAAGGTGGCTTCGACCGGCACGGCCGGCGAACCACCTGGTGTCGCGTCGCTGGGTGGCGGCGGGGCGGGATGCGCGGGTGCAAGGGTCGCACCATGTTCTAACCGCTTGAGGAGAGACATCAGTGGCTCTTAGTGACCCGCGGCGATCGGCAGGGTCGGTGGCGGCGCGAGGTTGTATTTCTGCTGCATGTAGTTGAAGTTCACGACCAGGTTGTTGTCGGCCTGTTGATCGTCGGCCGGCGAGCGCAGCACCATCTCGATGTTGCTGCTCTTGTAGTAGGTGGTCGCGTCCTTGAGCCACTTCAGGACCAGTGCTTCCTCGGGCTGGACGATGAAGATGATGTTCGCGCCAGCCATGGACGGGGCCGCGCCTTTGCCGCTCGGATCGCCCGAGGCGGGCACCAGTGAGCCGTCGGCAGCGTAGCTACCGATCTCCTGGATGCGCAGGTCCTGGAGCATGATGCGCGTCTGCAGGTACGGGATCGGGTTCGCCAGCACCGCCTCGGGGCTCAGGCCCTGGGGCGCATTGATGGTCGTGTACAGCAGATCGACGCGGTCGCCTGACCGAAGGGCGTTTACCGTGGCCAGCGACAGCGGCTGGCTGCCAGCGAACGAAACGGGCATGACGTACATGACTTTGCCCTTTTCGATGCGGAAGGACGGTGCGTTCTTCACGGCCACGGGCCCGATTTTCTGCGTATTGATCACGGCACCCTTGGTGATCGCGTCAGGGCTGAATTTGCCCACGACGTCCTCAATTTTGGTGGCCGCGCCAGCCTGGACCAGATCGTCCGGGACGGTCCGCACATTGACCATGGACGCGGCGATCTCGGTGCGGGCAAGGATGTCGCCCGTCGCAATCACGACGCGAGCTGTAGGCAGAGATGCCTTGACGTGCTCCGCTTCGGAGACCTGCGAATAAACCATGACGCCGACGGACAGCGCCATAACAAGGCCGCCGCCGATCAGGATGTAACCAAGTCGCTTACGTTGCACGCCGTACTACCTCTCGCCTGCCACATGGGGGATGATTACAAAGAGCATCGACCATCGGGGGGCGGGCCATTATAGGGAGGCGTGAGATTAGGTCTGATTACAACGGCGTATCAGAGGGGCGGACCAATCTGCCACATCACCCCCCTGGAAGGGGGAGACACAACAAAAGGCCCGACCTCCGCAAGGAGGTCAGGCCTTTTGTGAATCCTGATAGTGACGGCTCTTTTAGCTTAGACGGAGCCGCCGAGCTTGCTCAACAGGCTGCTGACTGCCGGACCGAAGACGATCAAACCCGCAATTGCCAACACGGCGACGAGCGCGATGATCAGGCCGTATTCGACCAGGCCTTGAGCTCGCTCTTGAGCCCGCTCGCGTAGTTCCAACATGTCAATCATGTTCAGTGTTCTCCCTTGCCCGATTCACGACTCGCAAAGTGGGGGTTCTGCGACCGCGGTATCAACGACTGAGCGGGTTGCAAGAACCACGCCCATGAACAGGAGCAGCAAGGGCTGTGCCGTTATGCGGCTAGGAGGCTGTGGCTTCCATGCGGATCCAGCCGTTGCGCAGCGCATACACGACGGCTTCGGTTCGATCGTTCACTTCGAGTTTCCGCAAGATTGCGCTCACGTGGTTCTTGACCGTTTGATCGCTGATGCTCAATTTGCGGCCGATAATCTTGTTGCTGTTCCCGCGCGCGACCAGGTCTAGAATTTCGATCTCACGCGGCGAGAGCTTGACAAACAGCGGGCCGAGCGGCTCCGCGTCGAGCCGCGGGACCGGCAGCTCGGACGGGACCGGGGCAGCGTCGACGGCAGAGTCCTCGCGGAAGTGGGCCAGGATGCGGCCGGCGACCGCTGGAAAGCGGACGACCTCTTCGTCGATCGGAAATTGGCCCGCGGCGGCCCGGCGCAGGGTGGCCACAAAGAGATCCACGTCCGTGCTGGCCCGCAAGTAGGCCGTCGCGCCGACGCGGGCCGCCTCGAACAACTCGGCCTGGGAATACGCCCGGGTCACAAAGACGACTACCGTCTTGGGCTGACGGACGCGAAAGAATCGCGCCAGCTCGACGGCGCCCGGCTCTGGCAGCGTGCTCTCGATCAGCACCATGTCGAGCGGTTGATCGCGCACCAGTCGGGTGGCTTCGACGGCCGAGCCGACGCGACCAACGACCGCGAACCCGGGCGCGTGACCGAGCCGGGTGCGCACCTCAGGCGTGACGACCGGCTGGTGTTCGACGATGAGCAGACGTACAGGGGAATTCTGGGCAGCGTGCATGAATCGCGTGTGTTGCCCAACTCCCAACCACAGTGTAGGCGCTCGTACACTCTGTCATCACGTGATCATGCCTTCGACCGACCGACCGGCGGCCCCTATTCAGCGCGTGCGTGGCACCAATGACGTCCTGCCACCTGAAGACGCGCGTCTGCGCCGTCTCGAAGCCAATCTGCGCCGGAGCTTCGAGCGCTTCGGGTATCAGGGCATTCAGACGCCGATTCTCGAGCCCCTTGAACTGTTCCTCCGCAAGTCGGGCGACGAGATTCTGGCGCGAATGTACGCCTTCTCGCACTGGAATCGGCGTCTGTGTCTGCGGCCGGAGCTCACCGCCAGCGTCATGCGCGCGTTCGTCGACAGCATGCAGGGCCACGGGCTGCCAGTCCGTCTGCACTACGCCGGCCCGAGCTTCAGATACGAGCGACCGTCCCGCGGTCGGTCGCGCCAGTTCACGCAAGTCGGCATGGAGCTCATCGGCGCCGCCGGTCCCGCGGCTGACGCGGAGGTACTCCATCTGGCGTGCGCCGGGCTCGAGGCGGTCGGCATCAAGAAGTACCGACTCGTCGTCGGCCATCTCGCTTCGACGCTGCAATTGCTGGCCCAACTCGGCATGACCGATCACGCCCAGGGGCTCGTGCTTGATCAGCTCGAGCCCGTTGCGCGCGGCCGGCTGGACCTCGACGGTGCGGTCGCCCGCGTTGTCGACCGGCTCGGCGGCGGGCGGATGAACGGGTCCGGTGGCGATGCCCCGCCAGGGCTGCCCTCGGCCCTGGCGAGCCTGCCGCCGGACCAGGCGACGGCGATCGCGTCTGACATCTTGAGTCGTGCCAGCCTGCCCATCGAAGGTGGCGCCCGCCAACCCCACCAGATCATCCAGCGCCTGCTCGCCAGGGCCAATCGCCCAGACCCGACCGACCAGGTGCGGGCCGCTTTTGAATTCGTGGCCGAGTTGCGCTCCGCCGCTGGCCAGCCAGCCCGCCTGGAACGCGAGCTGCGGCCGGTGCTCGAGAAGCGCGGGCTGAGCACCACCCCGATCGACGAGGTGTCCGCCGCGCTCGGCTTTCTCCAGGCGTACGGGCCGCTCTCCGATGAAATGGAGATCGAGGTCGACCTCAGTCTGGCGCGGGGTCTGCGGTATTACACGGGGCTGGTGTTCGAGATCTACGTCGACGCCGAAGACGGTCCGCTGCAGGTGTGCGGCGGCGGCCGCTACGACGATCTGGTGCGTGCCCTCGGCGGCCGCGAGGCGGTGCCAGCGTGTGGCTTCATGTACGGGCTCGAACGCGTCGAGCTGGCCCTGGGCACCGCTGAATCGCCGCGGCCGCCCCGTGTCCTCGTCGTCGGCGTCGACCCGGACGATCATCCGTATGCGTTGAAAGTCGCGCATGAGCTGCGCAGCGTGCCGCAGCTGATCGTCGAACAGGACGTGCGATTGCGCGGCGTGAAGTCGGCGCTGCGATACGCCGACCGGGCCACAATCGACCTGGTCGTCATCGTTGGCCGGCGCGAGCGCGACGATGCGACTGTCGTGCTGCGGGACATGCGTTCGCGCCAGGAGACGGTTGTGCCGCGTGGTGAGCTCGTCGGCGTCGTCCAGAGACAGCTCGCGTGAGCGCGCTGCGGATCGCCCTGCCCTCAAAAGGCTGGGAAGAAGTCACGCTCGATTTTCTGGGCCACTGCGGGCTGCGCGTCGATCGGAGCAACCCACGACAGTACCGCGCCCGCATGCGCGGGCTGCCTGGCGGCGCCGCGGAAGTCGTCTTCCAGCGCGCGACGGACATCTTCGACGAGGTCAACGGCGGCACCGTTGACCTGGGCATCACCGGCTACGACATCGTCGCCGAACACCGCTCGGAGGAAGACGAGATCGTCGTCGTGCACGGCGAGCTTGGCTTCCGCCGTTGCTCGCTCGTGCTGGCAGTGCCCGAAGGCTGGGTCGACGTCACGTCGGTCGCGGATCTGGCCGAGGTCGCCGTCGAGCTGCGCTCGGCAGGGCGGGCGTTACGCGTCGCCACGAAGTATCCCAATCTCGCGCGCCAGTTTCTGTATGACCGTGGCATTACCTACTTCGAGCTGGTCGAAGTGAGCGGGGCGATCGAGGCCGCGCCGATGCTCGAGACCGCCGACATCGTCTGCGACATCACCTCCAGCGGGGTCACGCTGCGCGAGAACCGGCTCAAGAGCGTCGCGGGTGGCGTCGTCGTCGAATCCCAGGCCTGCCTGATCGGCCACCGCCGCGGGCTACTGTCAGATCCCGAGCGACTGGAAGCGACGCACGGTCTCCTCGAGCTCATCGAGGCGTACCTGCGATCGCGGCAGCAGGTTTCCATCACCGCCAACATTCGGGGCGAGAGTGCCGAGGGTGTCGCGCGACGCGTGCTCGCCAGCGGCGTGGTGGCTGGCCTGCGGGGGCCGACCGTGGCGCGCGTTTTCCCCAAAGACGCGGCCGCCGGCGACTGGTTCGCACTCACCGTCGTGGTCGGCGAAGACGTCCTGCTGGCGGCGGTTGAATCGCTGCGCCACGCCGGGGCGAGCGAAGTGACCGCGACTCAGGTCCGGTACGTTTTCGAACAACAATCGTGGACCTTCGAGGCCCTGAAGCGACAGCTTTACGGCCCGGCGGACGACAAAACCGACCTCGAGAAGACGACGGCCTGGTCGTCCTCATAATCGAGGCGCCAACCCGGATCGATTCGCACATCCGCGATCAGGTCCGGGCTGTCGTCCGTGGCCAGGGCCATGTACTGGATGTCGTACTTGTCCAGCAGCGTCCGCCAGCGCGTGCTCGGAAAGACGATCTCCAGGTAGTCGAACCAGACCTGCGCCGGATGGAGCTCGATCCGACCGTCCAGGAACACGCGGTGACGTGGCCAGGTCGCCCACTCCAGGTAGCCGCCCCACTTCTGGGTGTTCAGCATGTTGCCCGACGGCGGTGGACCGTGCGATCGCAGGTACTCGCCGAGCCGTATCGGCATCTCCTCGGCCAGAATCGTTTGCTTCCCGGCGGGCAGGAACGGCACCAGGGTCTTCGTCCACGGCAGGCTGAATCCCGCCACGACGACGATGCCCGCCATGAGGAGCGAGTTGACGACTGGATGGTTGCGCCCTTTACCCAGGGCCCGATTCGGCAGAACACTGGCTAACAGCCGCGCCAGGATCGGGGCGATGAGGAAACTCCACCAGGCGATCACTCGCACCGCCGACCAGGCCAGGTAGCCGAACGCGAGCAGCGCGAGGATCTCGACCGCCGTCAGGCGCAGCGACGACTTCAGCATCAGCGCCCCCAGGACGACCAGGGACACGAAGAAGAAGATGCCCTCATGCCAGCTCACGGTGGTCGGCGCCCATTCCGTGACGAAGTCCCGAATGATGGGGTTGTTGCCGATCGTGGCCACGTACACCAGGGCGCCCGGCCCGTACGGGTTGAGCAGGCTGGCCAGCAGGCACGCGCCGAGCGCCACCAGATACGGCCTGGCCGGAGCCACGCGTCGAGTGGCCACGAGGCGACCAAGCGCGGCGCAGCCGAGCAGCAGGAAGCCGGTAAAGAACGATCCGTGGATATTGACCCACACCGCGGTCGCCGGCGGCAGGAGCCACAGCCAGCGCGTGTCCCTGCGCCATTCAGCCCGGGCAACGGCCAGGATGAAGAGTGCGAAGAACGGATAACTCAGCGTCTGGGGTCGTGGCGACAGGTTTGATGCCGCCGGCACGTACACGAGCCAGACCGCCAGACAGCTCAGGCGCACATGGCCGCTGGCGCTGATGGTCGCGTACAGCAGGAGCGCATAGGTCAGGGCGACCGCGAGCGCGGTCCCCGTGATCACCAGTGGTAAGCCGCCGAGCGCGTCGAGTCCGTAAAAGGCGAGGTCCGCCAACCACTGCACGTTGACCAGTGGCCCCGCCACGTGCGGCGCACTGGTGAAGGGATCGGTGTCGAGCAGCGTCCCGTGGCTGGCCATCCAGTCGCCGCGCAGGAGCGACCACAGCACATCAGGGATGCCGATGGGCGTGCTGGCTGGCCCCATGAAGGCGGCCCCGACGGTCATCACGATCCAGATGTGCTCGATGCTCGCGGCGCGTGCGGTCACGGCCCGGCTCGCTCGGCGACCAGCACACCGCCGACGTCGTACGTCACCCGCCAGTCGGGCGAAGCGCGTACCAACGCGGCCGCAGGCAACTGCGGACCCTCGGACTCGACGACCAGCGTGTCGACGTCCAGACGCTGCAGCAGGTCGGCCCAGTGCTCGTGGCCCTGGCCGATGCGCAGGTAGTCGAGCCAGAAGTCGGTCGGCTCTGTACCTGGCCCGCCCGAGGCGAGGACGGCGCGACCACTCCCTAGCCGGCCTTGCAGCTCACCCGCCCAGCGCCAGCTGGCCAGGACGTTGCCCGCGGTCGATGGCGCCTGGCGCACCGCGGCGACCGCCGCTGGAGGCAACTCGGGGGGCTGGGTCTGCAGCAGCGTGAGCCCCGCCGCGGCGAGGCAGACGACCGCGACCATGCCGAGCACGGCGGGTTTCAGCCTCAAACACCCGACCTGGCGCGCCAGCGGCAGCACCAGCGCGGCGGCATCCACCCACAGGTTGCCCACGCGCGCCAGCGCCGCGGCACCACCGATCAGTACCAGCGCTGGCTCCCACATCCCGAAATCGCGCCGCCAGTACGCCAGTGCGAACCACGCCAATGCCAGGCCGACCGCCCAGATGCCTCCGGGACTGCGCACGGACAGGGGCTGCTCGAACTGACTCAGGGCCGCCAGCACTGGATCGGTCATGGCTAGTCGGAAGCCGCTCCACACCTCGGGCGCCAGAAGTGGCAACACCGCGCATATGGCCACCACGTAGGTCATCGGCCGTGACCCTCGACCGTTGACCACCGACCACCGCGGCGTGACCACTCGCCGCGCCCCCTCGACTACCATGCACTCGAACTATGCAGCACGCGCCCATGCCGCCACGGACCGCTCACGTGCGCCGCGAAACTCGCGAGAGCCGCGTCGACGTCGTGCTCAACCTGGACGGTGGCGGCCACGGCGACATCACCACCGGCATCGGCTTTCTGGATCACATGCTCGACAGCCTGACGCGGCACGCGCGCTTCGATCTGACCCTGCGGGCCGAGGGCGACCTGCACGTCGACCAGCATCACACCGCGGAGGACGTCGGCATCACGCTCGGCCAGGCGCTGAATCAGGCGCTCGGCGAGCGACGCGGTATTCGCCGCTTCGGCGACGCGGTCGTCCCGCTGGACGAAGCGCTCGCGCAGGTCGCGATCGACCTGGGCGGTCGTGGCTGGGCCAGTATCGATCTGCCGTTTCATGGCCCGATGATCGGCGGCCTGAGCAGCGAGATGATTCCGCACCTCCTGCAGGCGTTCGCCATGGACGGCCGGTTCAGTCTGCACGCCCGCCTGCTGGCGGGCGAAAACGACCACCACCGCGCCGAAGCCACGTTCAAAGCCCTGGCTCGCGCCCTGGACGACGCCACTCGCTTCGACCCCCGTCTCGGTAGCGAAGTGCCGTCCACCAAAGGCGTTATCTGATCGATCTGCACGTCCATACCACCGCCTCGGACGGGCGGCTCTCGCCCACCGAAGCGGTGCGGGCCGCCGCGGAGCGCGGGCTCTCGGCAGTGGCGATCACTGACCATGACGTGCTCTCGGGGCTCGAGGAGGCGGCCGCGGCGGCACCAAATGATCTCGAAGTGGTACCAGGGATCGAGATGACGGCCGAATGGGCAGACCGTCGCGCCGTGCACGTGCTGGGCTATTTCATCGACCCGGCCAACGCGGCGTTGTCGAGCGCGTTGGCCCGGGCCAGAAGCCTGATGGCCCTCCACGTCGATCGTGTGCTCGACGAAATCCGCAAGGCCGGCGGGACGCTGGAACTCCAGGACCTTGACCGCTACCGCCATCGCTACGCCGGCGGCGCCGCGCTGATTCTCGGGATGATCCAGCGCCGCGTGCTGGTCGGGGCTCCGCCTGGAACGGGCTGGCGCTTGCTTCGCCAGGCGGCTTACGAGCCGCGCGCGTATTCGGTCAGTGACGCGGCACGGCTCATTCATCAGGCGGGCGGGGTGGCCTCATTGGCCCACCCGGCCAAGATCAAGCGCGGCCAGCCACTCCTGGGGACGGACGAGCTCGCCCCGCTCATGGCGACCGGCCTGGATGCCATCGAAGCCTGGCAGTGGATCCCCGGTGGCTGGGGCAGCCAGCACTACCTGGCGGTTGCACGCGATCTGGGCGTGCTCGTTTCAGGCGGTTCGGACGATCACGGCAAGCGCGCCGCGGATGGACGCATGCGGCTGGGCGCCCAGCCCGTGCCGCCAGTGGTGCTCGACGCGCTCAGGGAACGCGCGCTGGCAATTCGTCGAGCGTGAAGGCGAAGGTTTCGATCACCGGGTTCGCCAGCAGCTGCGTACCCATCGCCTCGATGGCCGCCTCGGCGGCGTGCCGATCGCCGGCGACCAGACGCACCTGAATCAGCTTGCCAGCGCGCACGTCCTGGACGCCAGCGAACCCGAGCGTCTGCAGCGCGCTGCGAATCGACAGGCCCTGTGGATCGTTGACCGAAGGCTTGAGCAATACCCGGATCTCCGCGCTCCACGCTTTTTCAAGTTGCGCGCTCATGCCGTCAACCGCGCGAGTGCCACTCGGTAGCGGTCCGCCGTGCCGTCGATCACGTGCTGGGGCAGCCGCGGCGGCGGCGGCTGTTTGTTCCAGCCACTCGCGTCCAGGAAGTCACGCAGGAATTGCTTGTCGAAGCTCGGCTGGGGCCCGCCCGGTCGGTACTGGTCGGCGGGCCAGTAGCGCGACGAATCCGGCGTCAGCGCCTCGTCGATCAGCAGCGTCTCGCCGTCCAGCGTGCCGAACTCGAATTTGGTGTCTGCCAGAATCACCCCGCGGCTCAGCGCGTGCCCGGCGCCCGCGGCGTAGAGTCGCAAGCTCAGGTGCTCCAGCAGTTGCGCGCGCTCCTGGCCGAGCATTCTGGCCAGGCGCGCCCGGGAGATGTTCTCGTCGTGGCCGGACTCGGCCTTGATGGCCGGCGTGAAGATGGGCCGCGCCAGGCGCTGTGACTCGACCAGATTGGCGGCCAGCGGTTCGCCCGCGACCGTGCCCAGGCGCCGATATTCCGCCCAGGCACTGCCCGCGAGGTACCCGCGCACCACGCACTCGATGTCGATCCGCTCGGCGCGGCGCACCAGCAGCCACCTGCCGAGCATGGCCCGCGCAGCGTCCTGAACTGCCGCCGGCAGGTCCTCGAGGCGGTCCGAGATCAGGTGATTGGGCACCAGGTCGGCCGTCTTGCGAAACCAGAATGCGGACAGCTCGGTCAGCACCGCTCCTTTGCCAGGGACAGGCTCGTCCATCACCACGTCAAACGCCGAAACGCGGTCCGAGGCAACCATCAACAGTCGGTCCTCGCCCACCGCATACATAGCCCGCACCTTGCCCGTCCGAAACAGCGGCAGCGGCAACTCAGGCGCCGAGACGCGAGTCATCGTGAGAGCCCCCACGTACCGTGTCGCCCGCTTCGCGGCGCTCGCTCCTGTGAGAACGCTTGCATGCAGCCAGCGAAGCGATGCGGATCGGCACGCATTCCCGCGCCAGGCCGCCGCTCAAAGGCGCGCGTCGCAGTCACGTTCAGCCCAGGCCCAGGCGCGCAAACGCCACTTCGATACCTCGCAGGTGGTAGTTCGCGTCGAACAGGCTGGCCAGTTGCTCGGAGGTGAGCCGCGCGCTGACGCGCGCATCGGCCGCCAGGTGCGACTGCAGATCTCCGTCGCCGGCCCACACTTTTCGGGCGGCCGACTGCACCAGGTCGTACGCCTCGCCGCGCGCCATGCCGCTTTCGACCAGCGCCAGCAACACCTGGCCAGAATAGATCAGGCCGCGCGTCAGCTCGAGATTGCGCGTCATCGCTTCCGGGCACACGTCCAGCCCGTCGAAGATGGTTTTGAGCAAATCGAGCATGTAATCGAGCGCGATGCACGCGTCCGGCAGGATGATCCGCTCGGCCGACGAATGGCTGATATCGCGTTCGTGCCACGTCGCGACGTTGTCGAGCGCGGTGACCACATGCCCGCGCAGCAGCCGCGCCAGCCCGCAGATCCGTTCGCACAGCTCTGGGTTGCGTTTGTGCGGCATCGCACTGGACCCCTGCTGGCCGCTCGAGAACGGCTCGAACGCCTCGCCGATCTCCGTGCGCTGCAGCGCCCGAATCTCCGTCGCCTGCTGTTCGAGCGTCGCGGCGATCACCGCCAGGGACGCGACGAACTGCGCATGGCGATCCCGCTGCAAAATCTGGGTAGCCGCTTCAGCGGGCCGCAGCCCGAGCCGCCCGAGCGCCGCCTCTTCGATCTCCGCCGGCAGGTTGGCATGCGTACCGACGGCGCCGGACAGCTTGCCCACGCGGAGCTCGTCGCGAGCCTGCTCGAGTCGCTGGCAATCGCGGCGTATCTGGGCGACGAACACGGCCAGTTTGTGCCCGAAGGTCGTCGGCTCGGCGTGGATGCCGTGGGTGCGTCCGATCGTCAGCGTATGCTTGTAGCGCACGGCCAGCTCGGACAGGACCGCCTCGAGGTTGCCCAGATCCTCGGCCAGGATGTCGGCGGCTGCCTGGATCTGCAGCGACAGCGCGGTGTCCAGCACGTCGGACGACGTGAGCCCGAGGTGGACCCAGCGCCCCGGCCGGCCGAGTTGCTCGGCAATGGCGCGCGTGAACGAGATCATGTCGTGGTGGGTCTCGCGGAACAGTTCGGCCGAGCGCTCGCCCTGCACCGTGGCGCCCCGAATCGCCGCCATGTCCGCCTCGGGGATCACGCCCGCGTCTGTCCAGGCCTCGCACACGGCGAGCTCCACCTGCAGCCAGAGCTGCATGCGGTGCTCGTCCGACCAGACGCGCCCCATCGCCGGCCGCGTGTACCGCGGAATCACCGCCCGCCCCGGAGGAGAGATGTGTGGGCCCTCTCCCGCGGGGGGCTGAGGGGCTCCAACTCAGTGCCGATATCGCCGCGGAATTGCTTCCCGTCAAAGCGAATCGCCTTCGCAGCGGCATAAACCGCATCACGCTCGAACCCGACTACAGACAGCACCCTGCCGCCAGAGGTAACCAGGCGCCCGTCATGATCGCGGCGCGTCCCGGCATGAAACACGAGCACGTCCTCAGAGACATCAGCGAGGCCGGCGATCGCGCCGCCGAGCCGAGGCGCTTCGGGATACCCCGGCGCGGCAAGCACCACGCCACACGTGCGGCCCACGTGCCACCTGATCTCATCCGGCCGGAACTGCCCCGAGACCACCCCGGCGCAGACGTCCGAGAGCCGGCTTTGCAACAAAGGCATGATCAGCTGGCATTCCGGGTCACCAAACCGGCAATTGAATTCGATCACGCGCGGGCCATCCCGAGTGAGCATCACCTGGGTGTAGAGTACGCCGCGATACGCCTGCCCCTCCGCCGCCATGCCGGCGAGCGTCGGCTCCAGCACCCGCGCCTCAATGTCGTCCAGCACCTCGCGAGTCGCATACCCGGGCCGCGCGTAGCCGCCCATGCCGCCGGTGTTCGGCCCCAGGTCACCGTCGCGCAGCCGCTTGTAGTCGCGGGCCGGCGGCATGAGCGCGAACCGCTCGCCGTCGGTGAACGCGAGCACCGACAGCTCGGGCCCTTCGAGGAACTCCTCGACCAGCACCTGCTCCGCCGCGCCGCCCATGGTCTTGCGACGGAACAGTTGATCGAGCGCGTCCTCGAGCGCACCTTCGGTAAGCGCGACAAACACCCCTTTGCCCGCCGCCAGGCCGTCCGCCTTGAGCACCACCGGTAACCCGAGCCGCTCAACCACGTCGCGGGCGCCAGATTCCGACTCGACGACCTCAGCGGCGCCCGTCGGAATCCCGCGGCGTCTGAGAAAGTCTTTCGTCCAGGCCTTGCTCCACTCGAGCCGGGCGGCGCCGCGCGTCGGACCGAACGCGGCCAGCCCCTGGACGGCAAACACATCCACGAGCCCGAGGGCGAGCGGCGTCTCGGGTCCGACGATCGTCAGGTCGACGCGCTCGCGTTGAGCCAGTCCGACCAACCCGTCGACGTCAGTGACCGGAACCTCTGCTGTCTCCGAGATGCCGGCGTTTCCCGGGGCGACCAGCACCTGCACGCCTTCGCCGAGCAGATGCCACGCGAGCGCGTGCTCACGCCCACCCGAACCCACGACGAGGATCTTCATCGCTCGTCGCGGATTCTAGCCCTCGATCAGTCGGTTGCCGCCGTCACCCGGCCGGCGTCTTGCTGGTGCGCAATCCGAAGCGCGATCGCCGCGATCAGGCACAGCGTCGGCACGGCCCGGTTCAGCGTGTCGCTCCCGGAGTGCGCGTCGTGGTCGGCCCAGGCGAAGACCGCCATTTCGAGTCCGACGGCCACCACGGTGATCGCCCAACCTGGCCAGGACACCGGCCGCCAATTGCGGAACCAGCCACCGCGCGCGGCTGCCGCGTGGACCGGCAGCGTCAGGACGGCCGCCGCCGCGAGCAGAACGCCAATCTGCACCAGTGTCGACGCTTCCTGGCGGACCGCGATGAAGAAGCGCGCGTAGTAGAGCGTGAGCAACGTGCACCCGATCGCGAGCAAACGCAGGGTCTGCATGTGTTTCTCCCACCTGGCCTCGAGCAGGTGATCGTGAATTTCGATCAGAAATCGGTCGCCGCCTCGGTTGCCGAGCGCCCGGCGCACGGCGGCCAGGTAGGTGTCGATCACGCCTCGGTCACCACGGCCTGAACGGCCCGGGCAAAGAGCGACCAGTCCTGGCGCTGCTGAGCGAGCGCGGTCCTGCCGCGCTCGGTCACCGCGTAGATGCGCCGCTTCCGGCCGGTTTCCTCGGACCACTGGCTGGCGAGGAGCCCCTGGCGCTCGAGCCGGTGGAGGGCGGGGTAGACCGTGCCCTCGGGCAGGTCGAACGCCCCGTCACTGCGCCGCCGCAACTCTTCGATGACCGCGTAGCCATGGGATGGCCGGGCCAGCACCGCGGCCAGGAGCAGCAGGTCGACGTGCCCCTTGAGGATTTCGGTGCGCATACCTAGCAATACTATGCTTTGCCAGACTAGGCTGCAAGCGACCCGCCGCTACGTCGCGTCGCGGGTCGTTCGAATCAGGATCGCGACCCCGCCCACCGCCACCATGCCCGCCCCGAGCAGCGCTAGCAACGGGCTCACGCCAATCTGGTCGGCCAACAGCCCGGCCGTCGCGTTCGAGATCATGAACGCCGTGAACGTCAGCATGTGGCGTACACCGACGACGCGCCCGCACATCTCGGGCGGGGTCTGCTGCTGGACCAGGGTGATGCTGGGCACCAGGAAGAGCATGTTGCCGGCGCCCGCGAGCGCGGCCAACGCTACCGCGACCCACAGCGAATCGGTGAAACCGACCGCGAACACCGCGCCGCCCATGATCGCGAAGCCCAGCGCAATGGTGCGGCCTTTGTTGAACCGCCGCGCCAGCGACTGGAGAACCCACAGACCACCGATGGTGCCGACGGCGGTCGCGCTCTCAGTGAGGCCGTAACCCCAGGCATCGGTATGCGACACCCGCCAGGCGAAGCCGATCCACAGCGTATTCAGCGACCCGAGCAGCAGTGGCCCGAAGACGAAGAGCACCGTATTGGCCCGCAGGTGCGGGTTCGACCACATGTATCGCAGGCCGGCGAGGATCTGCTGCCGCAGGGCGTCGACGGTCAGCCTGGCCCGCACCGTGGCCCGGCGGACGAACGGCAACCGGTAGAGCAGCAGCGCTGAGGCGACATACGAGACTGCGTCCAGAGTGAACGCAAACTGGGTCCCACGGTATGGTCCGAACTGAGCCACCATGAACGTCACCAGCGCGGCACCCAGCGGGAAGACCACCAGGTCGGCGAGGTACGAGGTCACCTGGAACAGCGAGTTCGCCGCGGTGAGTTCGTCGCCGGTCACGAACTCGGGCACCGCCGCCTGTTCGGCCGGATTGAAGACCATGCTGGCGCAGGTCAGCAGAAACAGCAGCGCGAACACCATGGGCAGGCTGGTGGCCGCCGCCAATGGGATCAGCAGGACGATCACGGCCCGCACCAGATCCATGGCCAGCAACGTGCGCTTGCG
>Ga0209166_10001611_pt1 | contig 18442 bp, 14 predicted proteins | sample Coa_R1_3_FD_187151 | JGI IMG/M metagenome (GOLD analysis project Ga0209166, IMG submission 187151) | Surface soil microbial communities from Centralia Pennsylvania, which are recovering from an underground coalmine fire - Coalmine... | ecosystem: Environmental > Terrestrial > Soil >... | reverse complement strand
CAGACTGTCCGGAAAGAGGCGAAACAGAGCACGATAGGTCTCGACCGCCTCGGGCCACTGTTGCATCGCCTTTTGATATTGTCCTTGGACCAAAAGGCGCTGTTCCTGCGAAAGATGATTCGATAGTTGTACCGCCCGGTTCGCTTCTGCACTACATTTCGGATCGTTGCCCGTGTGCCAAAACACTTCGGATAAGGCCGAATGGGCGAGAGGGTAGTCCGGATCCGCTGCGATGGCTCTGTTCAGCAGATCGCGGGCAGCGGTGTAGTCGAATTGCCACATCTTGGCTCGTCCTTCGGCGTAGAGTCGAGCGGCCTTTTCGTTCGAGGGGAGCGCCGCTCGTGTGGCAATCGCGGTATCTTCCGAGACGGGAGAGGCACCGAGATTTCGGCGTAGTTTTTCACCCAAATCCGCTACCAGATTGAACAAGTCATTCTCATCGCCCGAGACGGCTTCTTCTGCGATGGTCTCTCCTCCAGCCGTGTCTTGAAGGCGCACATCAAGCCGAATCCTACGTTTGGGATCAGCCGGAATCATCGTGTATGAGCCGACGACGACAACATCAGCGCCAGGGTTGGTTCGCAAACGCTGCAAGGTCGATTTCCCGAGCGAATCTTCGGGACTGAGTGGCAATTCAGTCTTGGCCCGCGCTATATCCTCTCCGGGTACCATGCGGAGCTCTCCCCCTGCGGCCAGTTCTGTATTCAACATTTCGCAGAAGGCCGAAGAGAGCCAATTGTCCTCTGGCCGGCCGGGCAAATTGCGGAAGCCGAGCACTGCGACCGAACGACGCACATGTATTCGAGGGTTTGAGGTCCCGGCTTGGGCTGTCGAGCGCGCGGCCCCATGCCTCGCGTGGAGAAGATAAAAAGTCGTGCCAACCAGCAACAATACGAGAGCGGCGATAATCAACCCGTGCTTTGTCGCAGGCAGACTAAGGTGGGATACAGAGCCAGTTGGCGCCGCAGGAGTTGGACGGGTGGAACCACCAACGTTTGCGGTCTCGACCTTAACGGGTGCGATGAACCGGTAGCCACGGCGAGGAATGGTTTCGATAAATCTGGGATTACTGGCATCATCCCCAAGAGCCTCTCGAACCTTTAGTACCGCCACTCCCAAGCTTTTGTCGAATTCGACGAAGGTGTTTTGTGGCCAGAGTCGATTGCGAATCTCTTCCCGCGAAACAATTTGCCCGGCACGTTCGACAAGCAACAGCAAAAGGCGGAAAGGCTGTTCCTGGAACCGCACACGCACCGAAGCGCGCGTCAGTGCGCCATTCGCCGGGTCAAGCACGTAAAGCCCGAAACTGTAGGTGATTTCCGGGGCCGCAGAATGATCTGGAGCAGATGCCTTCATACGTCAGCCGAGATTTTGAGCGTCGAGTTTAGCACGAAAGCGAGCTAAAACGAGTTAGTCAGCGTTCGTAAGCCTGCAGGAAATAAAGGATTAGCAGTTAAAGCGCAATTTGCCCACAGTTGGTTTGCTATTTCTGCCATTTGCAAGCAAATTCCCGTCGTCGCAGCCGATCGACCAAATTCAATTTCTGCGGAGGGAGAGATGAGCGCTTGCCAATCTTGTGGTACCGCGTTAGCCGCTGACACTCGCTTCTGTCAGTCGTGTGGGTCGCCGACAGAACTCAGGCCAGATGTCTCTGTTTCTGCGCTCGATAGTCCGACTGCAGTCGCAGTCATGCCTCCGCCCGGGGAGACGGGATCGAAAACGATGGATACGAATCTCGTGGGAGCGCTCACCTACTTCGCCGGCTTCATCACTGGAATCATTTTTCTTGTGCTGGATCCCTATAAGTCGAACTCCTTCGTTCGCTTTCATGCTTTCCAATCCATCTTCTTCAATGTCGCATGGATCGGCTTTTGGATTGTCTGGATGATTCTCTCGGCTGTGCTGACACCTCTGACCGCCGGAGTCTTTGGCTTAATCGCGCTGCCCCTAATGCTGATTTTCATCCTCGTAGGATTTGGAATCTGGATCTTTCTCATGTACCAGGCCTACCAACAAAAACTTTTCAAGCTGCCGATCGTTGGCAAATTCGCCGCGGAGCATGCGGGCGTCAGGTTGTGATGTCCGGTCCGATTTCTAAGTGCAAGACGAGGAGAAAACGTTGACTCACGTTTTCAACTGACAGCGGTGTCGGTCCTAACACAACGGCGCTGCCGCCTTTGGGTAATGGCCTCTTCGTGAATCCGACTTGCGAGTCAAGCAAACGTCAGGAGGAAATATGAAGCTAAGCTCCAATTGGTTTACCGGCAAGACCTTATTCCTGCTGCTCGCATTGGCACTCAGTTCCCTTTGCGTGGAAGCTCAGCAATTGAATCCCGCCCTGGCATCGCGGATTGCGATTCATCGCAGCATGTCAGGAGGCACAATGGGTTCGATGTACTTCAAGCCGCCGGTGGAGGCCGAATCTCCGGGAGTGACACTCAGCTTTGGCCGCGTCGACTATCCTCGTTCGCCCAGCGGCACTGCCTATGGTCTGAACGCCAAGGGAGATGTCGTGGGAGTATGGGGCCCGATCTCGCCGATCGGATATTTTGCAAGCTTTGGTTACTTGTTGAAGGGCAACACATTCCACGACTTCAATTACCCGGACGCAGTGGCCTCGGGGCCCATGGCAATCAATGACAAAAGACAGATCGTTGGGTACTACGACCCCAATGGGGACGGCGACTTCCATGCGTTCCTGTACAAGGATGCGCAGTTTACCAACATCGATTATCCCGGCTCGACTGGGGGCGCAGCATATGGAATTAACGACTCTGGCGAGGTGGTAGGAGTTTACGTTGACGCCCTCAATGCGCAACACGGTTTCATTCTCCAACAGGGTGTCTACAGCACAATTGATCCTCCCGCGTCGGTCAGTACGGAGCCGCTCTCACTTAATTCATCTGGAATAGTGGTGGGCGACTACTACGACTCTAACCAGCAACTTCATGGCTTCATTTACCAGAACGGGCAGTTCACGACCGTGGACTATCCGGGTTCGCCAGACGCCATCCTGACCGGAATCAACGACGCGGGACAGATCGTGGGTGGCTACGGCGCCGACACGATTGTTGGTGGCTACGATTGGCGCACGCCAAACATGTTCCTCCTTGACCAGGGACAATTTACGCCACTGACTCTTCCGGTCGATAACGCACAAGTCACGTTGTCGTACGCATTCAAGGGAGATTTGTTAGCTGGGTTTTATGTGGACAGTCTCGCCAACCTTTATGGCTATCAGATACAGCTTGGTGGCATCGCGTTGTGTCAGCAATCGCGAGGGACAAAATGACTCATCGTTTCAAACTGGTGGCAGTGTTTGTCCTTTTGGCACCGATTGCCTTCGCGCAGCCTTCTGGCAAGATCCGCACCTACTACATTGCCGCCGATGAAGTGGACTGGGACTACGCTCCCGGCGGCGTAAACAAGATGATGGGTATGAAGTTCGAGGGATACTCGACGGTTTTTACCGAACGAGGGCCACACCGGATTGGAACCGTATACCGCAAGGCTATTTACCGCGAGTACACGGACGAGACCTTCGCTCATCTGAAGGCTCGCTCTCCTGAGTGGGAGCACGCCGGCATCCTCGGGCCCATTCTTCGCGCCGAAGTGGGTGTCACGATCAGAATTCTGTTCAAGAACAATGCAAGCCGTCCCTACAGCATGCATCCACACGGTGTCTTCTACGACAAAGACTCGGAGGGCGCCCCTTACGACGACGGCACGTCGGGCAAAGAAAAGGACGATGACGCGGTGCCGCCGGGGAAAACGCACGTCTACACCTGGCAAGTGCCCGAGCGGGCAGGTCCCGGGCCGAATGATCCAAGCTCCATTGTCTGGCTCTACCACTCACACACGAACGAACTGAAGGACGTAGAGAGCGGTTTGGTCGGCGCGATGATTGTCACCCGGCGGGGCATGGCTGATGCGGATGGAAAACCGAGGGATGTGGATCGCGAATTCGTGTGCCTTTATTTGCTGTTCGACGAAAACGCGAGTTGGTATCTCGACCACAACATTCAAACGTTTACAACCGATCCGAAGGGTGTGAAGAAACTCGAATTCGCTCCCGTGGACGACCAGGGAAACTTCTCCGGCGTGGGTACAGGATTCGTCGTTGCCAATGCCAAGTTCGCGATCAACGGCTACATCTACGGGACCGGACCCACCATGACGATGAAAAAAGGGGAGCGCGTCCGCTGGTATCTGGTTGCCCTCGGAGAGCAGTTCAGCGTTCATACACCTCACTGGCACGGCAATGTGGTCTTGCACGACGGCAAGCGCACGGATGTCGTTCCTCTCATGCAGGCGCAAATGGAGACTGTGGACATGGCTCCCGACAACCCGGGCATCTGGATGTTCCATTGCCATATCGATGACCACATGGATGCGGGAATGGTCACGCTGTACAAAGTTGAGCCGTAAGTTCGAGTTCACCGGCGCGGAGAACAATAGCAGAACCATTTTTTGACAAGGAGAACTTCATGTTTCGCAATTACCTCTTCACGCTTTTCGTCCTTTCATTAATCGTGATGGGGCAGGCCGTGACAGCACGCGCGGCGGATAGCGCCGCGCCCTCATATCCTGACTGGGCCGCAGCCGTTGTCCCTGCCTACCCTCATGCCCGCCCCTGGAGCAGCTCTATCGCCGCGCGCGTGCAATCGAAAATGTATGGACTCGCAACGACCGACCCAATGCCGACGGTGGTGGCATGGTACAAAGCGCGCGTGCACGCCGCATGGTCGGAAAGCGAAGGAGGAAATACCTGGTCTGTAAAGAGCGGTGGCTTAAGAATCCAAATCTCAGCGAATTACTACGACCAATCGGGCGAGGAGAAACCAGGGACGCGCATTGCTCTTACGAGATATCACTGACGGGAAAAAGGCCCGAGAGACAGGGTCAGATTCGATTAAGGAGAACCTCATGTTTCGCAAGTACGTTTTGGCGCTTTCTATTCTTTCACTGCTCGTGATGGGACAGACTGTGACAGCACGCGCGGCTGATGCCTGCCAGCCGGTCTACAACGCCCTGGCCAAAATCGTCACCACTCCCAGCCATAGTTATTCCACCCAGACGGCTCCGCTTGTAAATGGGCAGCAACGCAAAGTCGAGACCATCTACGTCCAGGGAAAGACCTACATGCTCGCAAGGGGTAAATGGATGGTCAGCCCCGCAACCCCGAACGATGTCTTGCAACAAGAGTTGGAGAACGAAAAACAAGGGAAATCCACCTGTGAATTCGTGCGCAACGAGTCCGTCAATGGAGAAGCCGCGGCCGTCTATTCCATGCGTCGTGAAACCGAAATTGCAAACGAAGACGGTCTGATCTGGATTTCCAAAACGAGCGGACTGGCACTGAAGAAAGAAGTTGATATGGAATACGGCGGAAAGGTGGGGAAGATGCACCTGATCGCGCGTTACGAATACAGCAATGTGAAGCCGCCGATGTGAGCCGACCAACCTCCGAACCTTTTAAACAGTGGATGATCGGGAGATTCCTATGGCCAATTTTTGCGTCAAATGCGGTGCACCGTTGAGTGGTGGCCCTTTCTGCGTCAAATGTGGTGCAGACGCCCGCAATGCTGCTGTACAAACTCAATCAAGGCCAGAATCTCAAGCAACTCAACCCACAACACAGCCCATGGCTTCCGCCCCACCCACTACCGCTCAAACGAAGATGAGTCCGCTCGCTAAACTCGGGATCGCCGCGTTGGCAATCATCTTCGTCGGCGGCGCTGCGGGGGCGGTGGGAGTTTATTACGTCGCCCACCGTGTCAGCCAGAAGATCCATCAAGCTACGGATGGAATTCTCGGATCAGATTCCACTTCAGGCACAACTTCCCATGGGGATGACTCCGGTCTGGGGAGATCGGAGTCTGGGCGCTCAGCGGAAAGCGGCACCATGGGGGATGTGTGCCGCTTGCTGAGCAAGCAGGATGTAAGCAAAGCCGTTGGCGTCGCGATTATCCGCACAGAGTCCAAAGACAACGGATGTTCATACCTGGCCAAGGGCACGCAGCAGGACATGGCCGCGAAACACCTGAAGGCGATGGTCGCCGACAAAGGCGCGGACAAAAAGACGCAGGAGATCGCCGAGAAAATCGCCGGCGGGATGTTCAACGCCCTTCAGACCGAGACGCGAGCGTCCGAGCAAAACACCTCAAGCGAAGTGCCGGTATTCGTTTTCTCCCTCGATCAGCATAGGGCCGAAGAACAAATGCGGCTCAACGCAAAGGTCCTTGGCAATCTGGGCAACGAGCAAGGGCTTCCGGGCATTGGCGACCAGGCGTTTGTCTCAGCGGACGGCGTGATCCTGGTCCGCAAAGGGAAAACACTCGTTCGAATCATGTACCTCGCCTGCCCCTGCGGCATAGAACAGGTAAAACCGCTGGCGAAAGAAATTGCTGACGCACTGTAAGAGACGCGAGGAGAGACGATGCGAGTGCCAATCCGATTGACGCTGTTGACATGCATGCTAGCGATCGTGCCGGGCTGCCACAAGGAAAACACCGTAACGGTGACGATAGATTCCAGCGATCCGGTAGTTCGCCAAGCATTCTCACCTGCAGCAATGGAAGGAGGAATCGTTGGGCATGCCGGCGACCCACACTCGTTAAGCAAGACAGAATTGCAATACGGCCGAGCCCCGCAACCAGCTCCGGGACTTATCTATCAAGACGGCATCGTGCTGATGGAGCGTGGCGACAAGGCAATCCGGGGCATGAGTTCCGATGGACTGACGTGGATCATCGATGCGAATGCTCCACACGCCAATGAGATTCAAGTGGACAAGATTGTCTTCGCAACTGAGCGTTGCGTCGGGCGAGTTCTCGACCTGCAGCGCACCGGCGACGAATTGAAAGTAGTCCTTGGACCAGTGCAGATCACAGATCTAATCAAACAAGGCCACTTCGTTTACAGCCAGCCGATCGATCTCGACAATTTCATTGCGATTTCGGCCTCGGATTATCCGGGTGCTCCTGATTCCGACGCTGCCCAGAAGATGAATGCTTCCGGACAGACCTCGAGCCTGCGCGAGCGCCCGAGAGTCGAGTACTCGATTGTTACTCCATCGGGCGAATGGAAGCCGATGAGGACGGGTTCAGCTTCAGGCGAGGCTCATTTAGTCCAAGCCTCCTGGCACCCACCTTCTTTTGTTCGGAGTATCCCAACACCTGCTTCGCTGCGCCTTCCAAAGATGCCCGGCGGAACCCGGCCACTGTTGCAAGTGGGAAACTACTTCCCCAACTGGCCAAAGGTTCCGCAAGGCCCACTTCCAACGATTGGGGGAGTTCCACAGGTCAATCTTCCAAGTACGAAGATGCACCCGTGCTTTCTGGATTGCGGCGGCCTGGGGCTGCACCTCTATACCGAGAAAGCAGGAAATAAAGCCGACCTGTGGGCGATTCTTTACATGAATGCACCGAGCCTCACGTTCAACATTGACGTGAGTCCGGGATATGTGAAAACTGCCGCCATCCAACTCAGCGGCGGCGCCGGCTTTAGCGTCATCTTCGAGGCCGGAACCGATCAGGCTTTTCAGGCTAATCTCCACCAATTCGGCCAGGTTCCACTTGAGATCGACTTTCCTGTGTTCGGGTTGGGCGTGCCACTTTCAATCAAACTCTTCAACACTTTTAAGCTCGACACTGGTTTCAGCGCCAAGACTTCCGTGTTGAAAGCCCGAGCAGACTACACAGCCGGCGGAGCACTGAAAGTCGGTTACATAAACAACAAGTGGGGCGCGACCGGAATGAAGATGCAGACGAAACACAATCTTGCCGACTCGGTCAGCGGGGTGTCTGTGGGAATCAATTCGCTCGTGTTTGGTGTGAACCAGACTCTGATGATCGGGTTGGGAGCGTTTGGATTTTCGACCGGTCCCTATGTTTCTCTGGTTTCGACCATCACTGCACTGGACCAGTCGTCCGTAGCCCTTCGCCCCTGCACCCAAGGAACATTCAATATGGGCGTCTATGCCGGCATTGGATGGAGTATCCCAAAAGTCGTTCAGGGGATCATTAACTTTTTCCTTAACCTGGTCCATGTGAAACCAGTCCCGGCTTCGGGTGACATCGCACGAATGAAAGAGCAGGTCGTTCTGGCCGACCGTAGAGACGATACGCCGGTGGGTTGCGCAGGGAAAAGAGTATCACCATGAGCTACTGCGGAAATTGCGGAACACAGATTCAAGAAGAACAAACCTTCTGCGGCAGTTGCGGAGCCCCGATTAGTGAACCAAATGCCCCAACTCAACAGTCGACAGAAGCGTCAATTGAGAAAACCGCTACGCAGCAAAGCAGTGAAGTCGCGTTGCAGAAACTCGCGACACTCAAAGCGCAAGAGCCGCCTCCGACGAAAAGCCCCGGCAAGAAGATTCTGATTGCCGTGCTCGCCATCTTTCTCATCGGCGCGATCGCCGCTGTCGCCGGAGTTGTTTATATCGGGTATCGCGCGAAGCAGAAAGCCATCGCGGCGCTGGACAATCTCGAAAGCAAATCAGGCGCGCACAAGGCAACGAGCAAATCGGATCCAAGCGATCCTAAGAAAACCAACCCTGGAAATAACAGCGACGGCTCATCCCGCGGAGATGCCGACAATCCGCTCGCGGCGGTGCTCGGCAAGTTGAAAGGATCCGATGATAGCAGCGAATCAACTCCGATGGGCAACATGGCTAAGGACATCATCGAGGACTTGGGAGTCAGGAATCCCGATATACCTCCAGACCTGGTTCGCAACATTCCGTATTCGGCATTGACCAACCCTCTGCCGTGTCCTGCGACTACCGATCAGATTGATCCGGCAAAACTGGCCAGCGGAAGAATTCTATTCAAGCCCGGAACGATCCTGACAGACTCATGGTCGCTACCGTTAGCCGACGCCGAGAGCGACAACATCATCCGATCGGCTTCTCCAGCATCGCTGGTCTTTGAATATAGCGGCGTCGCTGCACTCGGCTTGGATATGAAATACAAGAGCCGCCCCGATTTCAATGAGACTGTCTGCGCTAAGGACATCGCCGAAGGTGAAGCCTATGCCACCGGCTGGATGACAAAATCGCTCGAAGAGCCTATTACTCCGGGCCTTTATCCGGGTGTCGCGCGCCTGCTTGTCCCTACCACGAAGTTCAACGAGTTGAAGTCTTCCGGCTCAACCAGGATGGTCTTTGTTTACTACGACTACATGAATGCACTCACCGAATGGGAGTTACTTGCATGGAAGGGCACGTTCAGCCGCGTTGACCCTGACGACGTTCCATTCCCGCTGATCATTAACGACGAGCGCATCAACGTACCCACTATCCATGTTCGCGCGAACATGAAGGTCATCGAGACCGCAGGACGCTTCGGCCAGCGTGACCAACCGGTGGATGCGTACATCCTGGATGATCCCAACACGCCAGTCATGCTGTCGTGGATGATGGGCGTCGACATGCACCAGGACGATTCATTCAAAGTCCAGGTCATCCGTGTCACCTATCCGCGCGACACACCAACCATCGAACAGCAACTCGCGAAGAATCGCAAAGCGATCACGTGGGGAATCAATTTTGATTTCAACAGTGACGTAATTCGGCCGGTATCGGAACCGGTCCTCAAAGAAATCGCTCAGGCCATGTCCGATCGCCCCGATTGGAAATTAACCATCACCGGCCACACGGACAACATCGGCGGTCACAAATACAACATGGACCTTTCGCAACGGCGCTCCGCGGCAGTAAAGAAAGCTCTTGTCGAGCGCTATCACGAGGACCCAAACCGCCTTTCAACTGGAGGAGATGGAGATTCAGATCCCATCGATACAAATGACACGCTAGAAGGTCGCGCGCGAAACCGTCGGGTGGAACTGACGTTGGACTGAGAGTGCACGGCTCGTACAAACACAATAATTTTACAGATTAGATTTCAGAATGGAGAAATCAATGAAAAACAAATTGTTAGCAGCAGCAATCTTGACCTTCTGCCTGGCGAACGCTGCCGGCCAGGGAAAGGTGCTTACGAACGATCCGCTGACGGGCCTCCCGCTGATTCCCGCCACTGTCCAATTTAAGAATGTAGGCAATGAGCCTGACAAAATGCCGGATGCTCGAGTTTGCAAGAGCAAAGTGCAGGGCGATGTCTATTCTCTCTCTAACGTAATGAATCCGGCGAACGGAGTCAAAATGGAGGCCGCGGCGGCATGGTATGCATCGCATCTTTCCGGGTATAAGAAGGTCCAAGGCTATGCAGATGGCCGCTCGCAAATTGCTTTCTACAACTCCAATGGAACCATCGTTGTCTTCCTGACAGGGCAGCTAGGCGCGCAGGGCGAGAGCGCGGATGCGTTTTCCGTCACTTATGAACGCTCTCAGCCCGGCATTTCCGAAAAGACGATCACAAGCTTGACCGAAGGGAAAATCGTCTGCCAGTAACCAAGGCTGATCGAGCAGAAAACCAATTTCAGAACGAAAGAATGTTCACGACCTGGAGCCAACATGAAGAACGTTTCTCCGATTTCGCTCGGTGTTCTGGCCGTTTGTGCAATGTTTATCATCAGCGCAAAAGCACAGTCACTAACGTCGTCCCCGCAACCTTCGACTGAAATCAAAAGCCTCACCAAAGCGCTCACAGGGGAATGGTCACTGAGTGTGAAGTTTGAGCCCACGTCATCGGCGCCGAGTGGCCTCGTCAACATTGGCGAAGAAACCTGGCGTCATGGGCCTGGTGGATTCACGTTGCTGGAAGAAGAACATCTGCGCATGCCTGAGGGGGATCTCTTCCTTCTCGGAATCATTTGGTGGAATTCCGAGACCAAGAGTCTTCACGGCATGGAATGCCAGAACCGCCTGCCGTACACCTGTGACGTCAAGGGTGCGCAGAATGACATCACGATGAGTTGGGATGGCAAGCAGTTCGTCATCGACGAAATGGAAACATCGAAAAGCGGTAAGAAATCCATCTGGCATGAGGTCTGGTCAGAGATCACTCCCAATTCCTTCACACAGACCGGAGAATACGGCGATCCAGGTGGGCCAAGAAAGCGCTTATTCACGATTCACGCGACGAGAGTTACCAGCAACCAGATCAAGAACGATCAGTCACAGTCCAATGACGCAGGGCCGGCACCGGAAATGAAGAGCCTTGCAAAGGCCCTGAAGGGCCACTGGTCAACAACGTATGAGTTTGCGCCCGGCGGTATCTCTGCTGCAGGAGGAACCAGCACGAGCGGGGAAGCTTGGCGAACCGGGCCCGGTGGATACGTGTTAATGGAAGAAGAACAAATCCATGATCCTTCTGGAGAAGTATTTCTTATCGCGTTTCATTGGTGGGACAAAACCACAAACAGCCTGCGCGGAATGCTCTGCAACAATTCCGGTCCGGCAGCTTGCGATTTCAACACCTACTCCAATAGTTCCCTGAACTGGGATGGTAAAGAACTAAAGATTGACATGGAATTCCCGCAGAAAGGCAAGAAGATGATTTGGCATGAAGTCTGGTCGGGCATCACAGCGACTTCCTTCACGCAAATTGCTGAGATGGGTGAGATGGGTGGCCCGTTGAAACGGGCAGTCACAATTCATGGGACTAAGGTCCAGGAAGCTGGGACGGACCAGGGGCGGTAACGACTCTTTGACGAGGTCTTGCACGGAAGAATTGTCAACGCATCGCATAAGCCTTTGGCTAACAAGCTTCTGAGGGATTCTAAAAAATGAACATTCGAATCAAGGCGATTTCCACCCTCTTCGTTCTATTCCACCTTGTATTGGCATACGGTCAAGCGCCCGCCCCCGATCTGGTTCTCGTCAACGGCAAAATCTTTACCAGCAACACAACTCAACCATATGTGCAAGCACTGGCGATTCAGGGCGATCGTATCGCAGCGATAGGAACCAGCGAAGAGATGAAACGTCTGGCTGGGAAAAATACGAGGATCGTCGATCTCGGCGGGCGCACCGTGATCCCAGGTATCAACGATGCGCACAATCACCTGGGAATCCATCCGACCAATTGGGTTCAACTGCAACTCCAGGGACCAGATCCATCCTGGAGCGAACTGAAGGCCGCCATTTTGAAGGCCCCAAAAAACGTAGGGCTTATGGCCGATATTGGGCTGAACGTGTTTTATGACACTGACGTAGATCGCCATTCGCTGGACCAGGTGTCGCCCGATCAACCAGTGATGTTGTCGACGCTGACGTACCACGCGGCGATCCTGAATAGCGCTGCGCTTAAAGTAGCTGGAGTTCGCGAAGACCAGGCAGATCCGATGGGCGGGCGGTATGAGAGGTCCCCGGACGGAAAGCTGACGGGCGTCCTTCGTGAGTACGCGGCTCGTTCAGCTTTTCGTAAACTGACTGACTTGACGAGCGACGCCGATGCCTTGAGCGAATTGCGCAAGAAGTTTGATGAGTTCGCGAGACTTGGCATCACTTCGATTCAAGACATGTCCAATGAAATTGCGCCGGAACATTGCGTAACACTCCTGAAACAAATCCCGACGCCGATCCGGGTTCGAGTGATCCGAATGCCGAACACGACGCCAAAGGGGCGCGACACGGAGGAAGGCAGATCACTTCCCAATCATCCGGCTCCGCTGATTGCCGTCAGCGGTATGAAGTGGATGCTCGACGGAGTGCCGGTGGAAAACACATTCGAACCGCGCCAGAAAGTCGCCGGGCAGCCCCCCAAGCAAGTGGAGAAAGCGGTTGCCGAGTTGGGCGTGACTTTTCCGAAGGAGGAGCTCACGGCCATGTTGCAAGAGTCGCTCCGGAACCACGACCAGTTGCTGTTACATGTTGGTGGATATCCGGCGTCCGCGGCCATGCTCGACGCGATGCAGGCCGCGGGGGGTGAGAAGGTCTGGGCAGGGCGACGTGTGCGGTTTGAACACGGCGACGGCCTTTTCCTTGACCTGGTGTCACGGGTTAAGGAATTTGGAATTGTGGTTGTGCAGAATCCAGCCCATCTGAATGCGAGGATGTTAGCGCCTGAACTCTTCCATGGAAAGCCGATGGAGAAGTCGCAGCCGCTTCGATCGCTCATGGAGGCTGGTATCCCCGTCGCTCTTGGGTCCGATGGACTGGTGAATCCCTACTTGAACATCTTGCTCGCCACCACTCATCCTGATCGACCGTCGGAAGCGATCACACGAGAACAAGCGGTCATCGCCTACACAGCGACCTCCGCTTATGCCGAGTTCGCCGAGAAGGACAAGGGGACCCTCGAACCTGGCAAGCTAGCCGATCTCGCGGTGCTTTCGCAAGACATCTTCACGGTGCCACCATCGGGTCTACCCAAAACCGAATCAATCCTGACCTTAGTTGGCGGCAAGGTGGTGTACGACGCGAAGGTGATCAACTAATGAAGGAATGGTCTGTACCCAATAGCAATGGATCGTCGGGAGCCATTTGAAGGGATGCCCATGAATCGGAGAGATATACTCGCAGCAGGCGCAGGACTGACACTCACCGGGTTTCCTTTCCGTCTCGCATCTTTGTTAGGTGCTTCGGGCGAATACAATCGTGCATCAGATCAGGAGAGCAATCGACTTCCCGTGCTCGTCCGCTCTGGATTCACACGTAAACCCAACGGCGCCGATGAGCGCGCGCCCTCGCCATCAGGCATGTTCGACACCGAGGTTGTCCGCTCCTCTGACTCTGAGGGGCGACTTGCAGTCTTCGTCTTTCCACCAGGTGATCATCAACCCTATCGGGGCGCCCCGCTTCACGTGCATCACCAACAGGATGAGTGGATCTACGTCATGACAGGTGAATTCGTCGCCGAAGTTGACGGCGAGCGCGTGCGTCTAAAGCGCGGCGACTCCTTGCTGATGCCGATGAAAGTCCCGCACCGCTGGAGCGTAGCGCAGGACTCTCATTGTGGCGCAATTCATCTCTACACACCGGCCGGATTAATGGAGACAGAATGGTCGTCGGTTGCTCAAAGCGAAGATTCGAGGAATCAGGAAGCACGCAAAGCGGAGTTTGAACGGCATGGATTGACATTGCTCGGAATCCCACTCAGCAAGGAAGAGATTGATCGAATCCTCTGATGACATACGCAACATTGTGATGATCGAACCAAAACGCAAATCCGAGCACAACACTAAGAAACAACTTTCCTTTTTGTCCAATCTGACCGCCACCGTCACCATAACTACATTGTTCGTTCTTCTGACAGTCTCCGGTGCATCGTCCGGGACTCCACAGAAGATTGGACCGGGCTATGAGATCGAAATGAGCCGCATGATTCCGACGCGAGAGGGTGTCGAACTTGAGGCCTGGATCTTCAAACCTTCCCACCTGACGGCCAAAGCGCCGACCGTGCTCGAGTTGACGCAGTATGACATCGACGGTGGGCGCCATAGAGATTTCGAGGACTTTGTCAGTCGAGGCTACGTGTTTGTGCAAGCGCTCGTTCGTGGCCGTGGCCGGTCCGGCGGCGTGAAGAGCGACAACCTCGGGCTGCAGGTTGGCCGTGACGGCTATGACGCAGTCGAGTGGATCGCGAAGCAGCCCTGGAGTGATGGTCACGTCTTCATGTACGGAGGTTCCTTTATCGGCATGACCCAGTGGCGCGCCGCAGCCCAGCATCCGCCCCATCTCTCCGGAATCGCTCCGTATGTGCCCATCTATCCCGGCTGGGATATACCGAACACGAATGGAATTCCACAGGCGTGGACAGCCGTAATTTTAGGCTATGTCTCTGGCCGCTCGCTGAATCTTGATTTCGTTGCCAACCCCAATTATTGGCAAGGCAAGATGCTCGAACAATACGCCGCCTACCGGCCATTTTCCGAATTGGATGATGCTATAGGAAGCGCGAGCGATGATTGGTGGATGGCCGACGAACATGGGCAAAAACTCTCTCTTATGAAGGAGTGGTTGAACCACGTGGGTGACGAAGCCTTCAATCTTGCCGCCCAGCCTAAATCGCAGGACTATGCAGATATGAACTTCCCAGTTCTTACCGCCACCGGCGACTTCGACGACGACCAGCCGGGAGCGCTTCGTTATTACCGCAACTACGTCGCTCATGCGCAGCCGACCGCACTTGCGAAGACCTTTCTCGTCATCGGTCCTTGGGACCACCTCGGTACACAGCACCCCGAGAAGGAGATCGACGGGATTTCGATCCCCCCGGCGGCGGTCATCGACATGAACAAGCTGCACGCGGATTGGTACGACTGGGTTTTGGGACGTGGGCCACAGCCCACGTTTCTGCGAGAGCCTGTCGCGTATTTCATGATGGGAGCGGGCGAATGGCGTTACGCGAAGACGCTGGAAGCAGCGTCTTCCGGAGCAACGATTAATTTCTTCCTCTCGGCGTTGGAAGGCACGCCTAAGGACGTATTCCATTCAGGCTCACTATTGCTAGAACCTCCCGGGAGCGAGCCTCCTGCCACCATCGTCAGTGATCCCCATGAACTTCCCGAGCTAGCGGTTGCGCAGTATGCTACGAACGAGGATCTCACGAGCCAGTTTCGCGGTTTCGAGAAGCGAGCCATCAGTTTTCACTCCGAACCTTTCGCCCAGGATACCGAGGTAGCCGGGCAGATGCGTTTGAAACTGATCGTGCAAGCCGATGCGACTGATTTCGACCTTTGGGCCCAGGTTCTGATGGTTCGCGCGGATGGTTCAACGGAGAATTTGGGAGAAGATATCCGAAGGGCGCGGTTCCGTAATAGTGTTTTTAAGGCAGAACTATTGAAGCCGGGTGAGGTCGTCGAAGTTCCGTTTGAATTCAACTGGAAGGCGCGAAAAATTCCTGCTGGGGCCCGGCTACGCCTAACCATTGCTCCCCTCAACTCCCCGAATTACCAGAAAAACTACAACACGGGCGGCCGGATCGGGTATGAGAAGTTGGAGGATGCGCGCGTTGCGAATATCAAGATTTTTCACGATGGAAAGCACGAGAGCTACTTGACGCTACCGCTGGCAGCTACTCACTAAAGCCAGGGCAATCATTTTTGCGCAAGTCGAGCCATGAACCGTTGCATTGAACGCTTTATCGAACCGACTCTTGTGAACGGACTCAAGTCATGAAGAATTCAATACTAGTGCTGGTCTATCTCCTTGGCGCCTTTGGTGTTCTCACCGCGAACCTCCACTCACAAGAGGGAACATCGGCCAAACAGCCCGTCGCGCCCACCCGCCCCGTCACCGACGACTATTACGGGACGAAGATTGTTGACAACTACCGCTACATGGAGAACCTGAACGATCCGGAAGTACAGGAATGGTTCAAGAATCAAGATGCCTACACCCGAGCGACGCTGGCCAGCATTCCGGGCCGCGACAAATTGCTCGCCCGCATCAGGGAACTCGACACGTCCGCGCCGGTAAGGGTCACCGACGTCCAACGGCTTCCCGGCGACCTCTACTTCTATCAGAAGCTTCTCCCCGGCGAGAGCGTACCCAAGCTCTACATGCGCAAAGGATTGGGCGGCGAGGAACGACTGCTTGTGGATCCCGAGAAAGTCGAAGTCGCACTCGCGAACGGGAGCAAGGGACGGAACGCCCTAGCGTTCGTCGACATGTCTCAGGATGGCAAGTACGTGGCCGTGGGGATCACGCCGGGCGGGTCGGAGAACGATACCGAGATCCACGTCTTCGACGTCGCGACCACCCATGAAACGGGCGACGTCATCTTCCGTGCGCTCCATGGCGACCCTCAATGGCTGCCCGATAACCGATCGTTTGTGTTCGGACGTTTACAGGATCTTCCTCCAGATGCGCCGAAGACGGAACTCCGGCAAAAGTACCGCGCCTACCTGCATGTCCTGGGAAGGGACGCTAAGAAAGACCCTGCCGTGTTCGGATACGGCGTTGTACCGGCAATCGACGTCGACCCAAAAGAGTGGGCCAGTGTATCGGCATCGCCTGGCTCCAAGTATGTGATCGGGGTCATCGATAACGGAAATTCTCCAAATTCCCGTTTCTATATCGAGCCGGTCGATGCGGTCGGCACGTCCAACTCAGCTTGGCGCAAACTTGCCGACTTATCGGATAGCGTCAAAGACGTCGCTGTTCACGGTGACGATCTCTATCTGCTGACGTTCAAGAACGCGTCGCGCTATAAGATCCTGCGCACCGACGCGCGACATCCCGATCTGTCGTCCGCGGAAGTGGTGGTCCCTCCGACGGACGTCATCGTCGAGACCATGAGCGCCGCCCAGGACGCACTCTATGTGCAAGTGCTCGACGGGGGGATCGAACGGATTCTGCGCGTGCCCTACGGCCCCGGCCCAAGGGTTGAAAACGTGTTTCTTCCCTTGGAGGGGACAGCGATTCCACAAGGCTCGGATCCGCGCGTGCCCGGTATCATTCTTCGCCTGGAGTCGTGGACGGATGCGGGCAATCTGTACTCCTATGATCCTCGGACGAGACAGACCGCCAACACCCAACTTGTCCAGTCTGGCCCGAATTCTCATGATGACAACAGCGAGGCGGTGAATGTCAAAGTCAGGAGTTACGACGGGACGTTGGTTCCTCTGTCTATTCGTTATCCGAAGGGAATCAAACTGGATGGATCACACCCCACGCTTCTAGTTGGATACGGCGCATACGGCATCGTGAATGTTCACCCGGCATTTGTTCCGGACGCGGCTGCCTGGTTGGAAAGGGGCGGGATCCTCGCGGATTGCGGTGCGCGTGGCGGTGGGGAATACGGCGAGGACTGGCACTTGGCCGGAAAAGGGTCCACTAAGCCGAACACTTGGCGTGATTTCATTGCCTGCGCTGAATATCTGGTGGACAAGAAATACACGTCGCCCGCGCACTTGGCCGGTGACGGCCGGAGCGCCGGCGGCATCCTGATCGGGCGGACCATCACCGAGCGGCCGGACCTCTTCGGCGCGGCGATTATTGTGTCGGGTGTACTGGATGCGTTGCGGTCCGAGACGACCGCCCATGGATTGGGCGATATCGCGGAGTTCGGCAGCACCAAGACGGAAGACGGCTTCAAGGCGCTCTTTGCCATGAGCGCCTATCACCACGTCAAGGATCGTACGGCCTACCCGGCAGTGCTGATTACCGCCGGCATTAACGATCCACGTGTGGATCCGTGGGAATCGGCCAAGATGACGGCCCGTTTGCAAGCTGCTACGTCGAGCGGAAGGCCGGTGCTGCTTCGCGTGAACTATCGGGGCGGCCATGGTCTTATCGGCGCGACACTGCAGCAGGTACAGGAAGCGCGGGCCGACTCATGGAGCTTCCTGCTTTGGCAACTGGGCGACCCGGATTTTCAGCCAAAGGCGGGGAAATAATGCCCCCTGCGCGCAGGCCGGAAGTCGGCTTTCAAAGCCGAATGCTCGAAAGTCCCCAGCTCTTCATCCGGCCCTAGAGGCAAACGCAACAATCCGAAAGACTGTTTCTGCATCTTCCTCGCACCTACTCGGGGCTGCATTCCCATACGAAGCGCCAGACTGTTAGGACGCTGCGGGCTAATTACATCACTCG
>Ga0209166_10001610_pt1 | contig 18446 bp, 16 predicted proteins | sample Coa_R1_3_FD_187151 | JGI IMG/M metagenome (GOLD analysis project Ga0209166, IMG submission 187151) | Surface soil microbial communities from Centralia Pennsylvania, which are recovering from an underground coalmine fire - Coalmine... | ecosystem: Environmental > Terrestrial > Soil >... | reverse complement strand
AAGCTGCGTGAATACCAGGCGCGCTACCGTGGCGCGTTCCTGCACGGCGGCGCCACACCCGAGGAAATGATCCTGCCCGTCGCGCTGCTCACGCCGCGCGGTACGCGTTGATGAAGCGCGGCACGCGGCTGCTGTCACTGCTTCGGCCATACACCCTGACGTTCGTCGCTACCATCGGCGCCACGGTGGTGTCGTCCGTGCTCGACGGCTTCACCTTCGTGCTGCTGATCCCGTTTCTCCGCACCCTCTTCGGAAACGCGGCACTCCCGGCGCAAGGCGGGACCGAGGTCGAAGCGGTCCTCAACAAGATCGCCGGCCCGTTCTTGCAGGCCGGCTCGCCCGAGTTGGCGCTCCGCAACGTCGTCATCGTGCTGCTGGTCGCGCTGCTGCTCAAGAACATCGCCGCGTATTTCGCCTCGCTCGGCAGCGTCGCGATCCAGGAAGGCGTGGTCCGCGATTTGCGCGTGCGGCTCGTCGAGCATCTGCAGACCCTCCCGCTCGGCTACTTCCAGCGGACGCGCGCCGGCCAGACGATCGCGCGCGTCATCAGCGACACCGATCAGGTGAAGACGGCGGTGAGCGCCGCGCTCGCGTCGCTGCTGCAAAACGTGGTCGTCATCATCGTCTACGTCTTCATTCTCTTCGGCCTCTCCGTCCGATTGACGCTGCTGTCGCTTCTCCTCGCGCCGCTCTTGCTGCTCATCATCCGGCCGCTGATCAACCGGCTGCGCCGCCGCTCGCGCGAGCTGGCCGCCGAGCGTGGCGAGGTCACGAGCCACGTGGGCGAGATGATTGCGTCGGCCAAGCTCATCCGCGCCTACGTCGCCGAGGCGTTCGAGCGCGCACGGTTCGCGGAGCTGTCGGAGCGCTATCGCAAGCGCGTGATGCGCGCGCAGCGCTACTCGAGCCTGACCAGTCCGGTCAGCGAAGTGTTCGGCGGCTTCATGATCGTGCTGATTCTCGTGGTCGGGACGCGGCTCGCGCTTGGATCGTCGCTCGATCCCGCCGTGCTGATCACGTTTCTCGCCGTCAGCTTACGCTTGATGTCGCCGATCAAGTCGGTCTCGAACTATCCGACGGTGATGGCGACGGCTGTGGCATCGGCGGAGCGGGTGTTCGAGGTGCTCGACATGCCGCCCGCCGAGGGCGACCGGCCGGGCGAAACGACGGCGGAGTTCAACGAGCGGATCGAGTTTCGGGACGTGTCGTTCGAATACGAGCCCACGGAGGCGGTGCTCCGCGACGTGAATCTCGAGGTGAAGCGCGGCCAGATCGTCGCCATCGTCGGGCCATCGGGCGCGGGAAAAACGACGCTGGTCGACCTGCTACCGCGTTTCTATGAGCCGACGCGCGGCACGATTCTGTTGGACGGTGTTCCCCTGACGCGGTTCACGCGGACATCGCTGCGGAAGTTGATGGGCATCGTGTCGCAGGAAACGGTGCTGCTGAACGACACCGTGCTCGCCAACATCGCCTACGGTCTCAAGGACGTCCCGCTCGATCAGGTACGCGCCGCCGCGCGCGCCGCCAATGCGGACGACTTCATCATGCGCCTCCCCGAGGGCTACGACACCGTGCTCGGCGAGCGGGGCACGCGGCTCAGCGGCGGCCAGCGCCAGCGCATCGCGATCGCGCGCGCGCTGCTGCGCGATCCGCCGATACTCATTCTCGACGAGGCGACGAGCGCGCTCGACACGGAGTCCGAGCGGCTCGTGCAGGAGGCGATCGATCGCCTGATGGCGCACCGCACGGTGTTCGTGATCGCGCATCGCCTGGCGACGGTGCAGCATGCCGATTTCATCGTCGTGCTCGCGGAAGGCCGCATCGTGGAGCGGGGCACCCACGGCGATCTCCTGTCCGCGGATGGGCTGTATCGCCGCTTGTACAACCTGCAATTCCGCAGCTGACGTGCTGTCCGGCTTCACGCTCATTCGCAACGCCGTCAATCTCAACTTCCCCGTCGTCGCGAGCATTCGGTCGATCCTCGAAGTGTGCGACGAAGTCGTCGTGAACGTCGGCAAGTCGGACGACGCCACGCGCGACCTGGTCGCCGGCATCGGCGACCCGCGCATCCGCATCATCGACACGGTCTGGGACATGAGCAAAGGCGACCGGACGCTGGCCGCCGAGACTGCGCGCGCGATGGCCGCGTGCCGCGGCTCCTGGGGCCTCTACATCCAGGCCGACGAGGTGTTGGAGGAATCGGGGGCCAGGATTCTGAAAGCCAAAGTCGCCGAATGGGACCGCGAGCCGATCGTGGAAGGACTGCTCGTCGAGTATCTGCATTTCTACGGCGGCTTCGAAACGATCGCGACCAACCGTCGCTGGTATGCCCGGGAAGTGCGCTGCATCCGGCTCGGCAAAGACATTCATCCGTACCAAGGCGCGCAGGGATTTCGCGTCGGACCGGGGCAGCGAAAGATTCGCGCGCGGCCGACGGGCGCGGTGATGTTTCATTACGGCTGGGCGCGGCCCGCACCCGCGATCAACGAAAAGCTGCAGATCACGCAGACGATGTATCCGTGGGCCGCCGGTCGCCTCGAACAGGCGCGGCAGCGCGAGACGCTCGACTGGATTCCGCTGCTGCGGCACTTCTCCGGCAGCCATCCGGCGGCAGCGCGTGAATGGATCGCGCAGAGCAAACAGCAGCCGCAGCTCGCGATCGCAGCGCCGCGGTTCAACGCATCGCATCTCCGCTATTACATCTCCGACTGGATCGAGCGCCTGACCGGGGCGCGCCCGTTCGAGTTTCGCAATTACGTGATCGTGTAGGGGGTCGGCCGGCCGGGCGGCAGCGACCCGGTCGCCATGAGGTGGCGATAACAGCGAACGTACTCTTCCGCCATGATGACGTGCGTGAAGTAGCGCAGCGCGTGCGCGCGACACGCCTGCGCCGAGCGCGACTGAATCGTGCGCGAGGCCTCGATCAGCTCCTCCAGCGAGTCGCACAGCGCGCCGACGTCCGGCGTGACGATCTCCGGTAACGAGCCGCGATGCGTGCCAAGCACCGGCGTGCCGGAGAACAGCGCTTCGATCAGCGTGAGCCCGAACGGCTCGTCCCACAGCGCGGGCATCCAGAGACAGCGCGCGCCCGCCAGCAGCTCGCGCTTGCGATCGCCGTCCACTTCGCCGACGTAACGAATCCCGCGACGAAAACTTGGCCGCCATCCGCCGGCGAGCAGCAGCCTGCGGCCGGTACGCCGCGCTCCCGCAATCGCCCAGCGATAACCCTTCACGCTATGAAGCCGGCCAATGAACAGATCGTAATCGGCCTTCGCGCTTCGGAACGTGAATGTCGCGGGATCCAGGCCGGCGTAGACGAAACTCGTGCCGCCGTGGCGCCGCGCGTGATTCTGCGACAGGAAGACGTTGTTCGGCGGCACGACCGGATTCGACCCCATGTTGCCGTACATGGTCTGCAGAAATGGAATGCCAGCCGGTAGGCGCTGGATCGGATAGTGCGCGTGCAGGACATCGGCGTCGCCGGGCACCCGCGCCACGAGATCGTCGAGCGGTCCGAGCAGCACCTTCTGTGGCACGTCGATCCACGTCGCACCCGGAAGCTTCGTTTCGGGCGGAGCGAGCAGGCTGACGCGGTGGCCGAGCTCCGCGAGTCCCTGGACGAGCGCCGCCACGATGCGCTCCGTGCCGCCATACCCGCGGATCGGCAGCGCATGGTGCGACAGGATGACGACGTGCAGAGCTAGCGAGCCTCGCGGCCGGTCGGCAGCTTGCCAGAGCTGATCAGCGCCTGGTACATCCGCACGTATTCGCCGGCCATCACGAGATGCGTGAACCACCGCTCCGCGCGCGCGCGGCAGGCGCGCGGCTCGCGCGTGCCGATCGTTTCCGCGGCCGCGAGCATCTCATCGAGCGTGCCGCAGACCGCACCGACGTCGGGCGTGATGATTTCGGGCAAGGCGCCGCGCTTGGTGCCGAGCACCGGCGTCCCCGAGAACAAGGCCTCGATCGTCGGCAACCCGAACGGCTCGTCCCACTGCGCCGGCATCCAGAGGCAGCGGGCGCGCGCCAGCAATACCGCTTTTCTCCTTCCCGCGACTTCACCGACGTACTTGATCACGCCGGTGAAGCTGGGCCGCCAGCCGCCGGCGACGATCAGCCGCCGGCCCGAGCGCTTTGCCGCTTCGATCGCCCAATGATAGCCGCGATCGCTGTGCAGCTTGCCGAGGAAGAGGTCCCACTGCTCCTTGCGCGGGCGGAAAATGAGATCCGCGGGATCGAGCCCGTTGTAGACGAAGCTGTCGCTGCCGTGGCGTCGCGCGTGGTCGTGGGAGAGAAAGATGGTGTGGGGCGGCAGCGCCGTTCCCGGTTTCCAGTTGCTGTGCAGCGTCTGGACGAACGGGACGCTTTTCGGGCCCTGCTTCAGGGGAAAGTGCGCGTGGAGGATGTCGGCGTTGTCGGGCAGGAACGGCGTGAGGTCGACGTTGTTCTTCAGCTCGCGCGCCGGGATTTCGATGACGCGGGAAGCGGCCGGAAGCCTGGTGCCGGGTTGGGCGAGCACGGTGACGCGGTGGCCGAGCGTCGCGAGCCCCTGGACGAGCGCCACGACGACGCGTTGGGGTCCGCCATAGCCTTCCACCGGAAGCCGGTGATGGGATGCGACCACGACGTGCATCGGAGTCCCAGTATAACTAGCTTCGCACCATGCCGCCTCGGTCGCTGACGGTCCTGCAGCTCACCTACGAAGGACACGGCGCGGGATCCACCCAGTCCATTTTCAGTCTGAGCCGCGAGCTGGCGGGTCACGGGCATCGCGTGCTGGTCGGCTCGCCGCCCGAGTCACTGCTCGCGCGCATGACTGCGGCCGAGCCGTCGCTCACGCACATCCCGCTGGACTTCACGCGCGTGCGCACCGTCGCCGGCGCGATTGCCGGCGTGATCGCGCGGCATCGCGTCGACGTCGTGAACAGCCACGCGACCGGCGACCGCCGCGCGCTGACGTGGCTGCGGTGGCGTGGGCTCCTGCCGCAAGCGTTCGTCGTCACACGGCGCACGATGCCGCTCACGTCGCCGCCCGAGCTCGTCGCGGTCGCGCTCACGGCCGATCGCACGATCGCGGTGAGCGCCGCGGTCGCGCAGTCGCTGCACCGGCGCCTGCATCCCGGCGCTCGGCTGCGGATCGTGAGCAACGGCATCGACCTCGCGCGCGTGGACGCTGCACCATCGGCGCAGCATCTCGCGCAGGTCTCTGCCGCCCTGGGAAACTCGGGGCGACCGATCGTCGTCGTCGTCGCGCGCCGCAAGGATCAACAGATCCTCGTGCGCGCGTTGCCCGCGCTCGAGCGTCCGGTCACCGTCGCGTTCATCGGTATCGTGCCCGACGACGAGCTGAGAGCCGCGCAGGCCGCCGTGCCGTCTCGACACCGCATCGTGTTCGTGCCGTTCACGGAGCGCCCGCTCGCGTTCTACCGCTTTGCCGCCGTCGCGGCGCTGCCGTCGCGGATCGAAGGGTTGTCGCAGGCGCTGCTCGAAGCGATGTCGCTCGGCGTGCCGGTGATCGCGTCGGCAGCGGGCGGCAATCCCGAGCTGGTGTATCCCGGCGAGACCGGGGTGCTCGTGCCGCCGCTCGATCCCGAATCGTGGGCGCGGGCGCTCGAACGCCTGCTCGGCGACGACGGATTGCGGCAGCGGCTCGCGCGCGCCGGGCGCGATCTTGCGCGCGGCGAATTCACGATGGAACGCACCGCCGCGCGGACCGAGGCGGTCTACATCGAGGCGCTGCAACGGCGGCGATTGCTCGGCGGGGAAAGGTCCCGTTAAGATTGGGAACATGCCTCCATCGGCGCCTGTGACCGCGGTGATTCCGACATTGAACGAAGCCATTCAGATCGCCGACTGCGTGCGCGCGGTGCGCTGGGCGGATGAAATCATCGTCGCCGACGGCGGGTCGAGCGACGAGACGCCGCGCGCGGCGGCAGCGGCCGGCGCGAAGGTGTTGCAGGGATCGTGGCGCACGATCGCGGCGCAACGGAATGCGGCGATCGCGGCCGCGCGTAACGACTGGGTACTCGCCGTCGACGCGGACGAGCGCGTCGGCCCCGAATTGGCCGAAGAGATCGGCGCGACGGTGGGCGCGCCGGAGCATCGCGCCTACGCCGTGCGCCGCGCCAATAGCTACGCGGGACGGACGATCCGGTTCGGTGGCTGGGGCGACGACTGGGTCGTGCGGCTGTTCCGTCGCGATCGCCGCTACGTAGAGCGTCGCGTCCATGAGCACCTCGAGCACGGCGACGACGTCGGCAAGCTCCGCGCCCCCCTGCTCCACACTCCCTATCGCGATCTTTCCCACTACGTCGAGAAACTCGACCGGTACGCGACCTGGGGGGCCGAGGAATTGGCGGAGCGAGGCCGCCGCGCTCACCTCGTCGATGTGCTGCTCCGCCCGCCGGCCCGTTTTTTTTCCATGTACATCCTGCGCCTCGGGTTTCTCGACGGCTGGCGCGGCGCAGTGCTGTCGGGGCTCACGGGCGTGAGCGTCTTCCTTAAGTACGTACGTTTGTGGGAGCTCGGGCGTAACAGCGATGGTTAAGACATTCCTGCTCACCGGAGAGTTTCCGCCGATGCAAACGGGCATCGCGCGGATGATGGGTGAGGTGACGCGCCGCTACCCGCGCGGCGAGCTGCTCGTCTCCACCGGCCAGCATCGTGATTCGCAGGACTCCGACGTCCGGTTCAGCGGCGCCGTCGTCGACCGCCTGCCGGTACCGAGCAAGGCGTTGCGCAATCTGGCGGGGCTTCTCTTTTGGTCGCGCCGCGTCGCGTCGCTCGCGCGCCAGCACCAGCCGCGCTTCGCCTGGTGTGATTCAATCCGGCCCTGCACCTATCCCGCGAAGTGGATGCACGAGCGCGTGGGCACGAAGTACGGTGTCTTCGTGCATGGCGGCGATCTCTTGAAAGAGCTGCACGCCATCCATCACTCCCGCTTTGCGCGCAAGACGGCGAAGGCGCTGCTCGGCTCGGCGGTCGCGGTCGTCGCGAACAGCCAGTGGACGCGCGAGCAGGCGCAGAAGGTGTTGCGCGAGCTGGGCCTCGATCCGCTCGCCGAAACCGTACGCCTGGTGCCGCTCGGCACCGACCCCGAGCAATTCCGGCCCGGCATCGACACGCGCGCCGTCCGCGAGCGCTACCGCGTGAACGGGGGATCGTGGGCGCTAACCGTCGCGCGACTCGAGCCGTACAAGGGCGTCGACATGGCGCTGCGCGCGGTGGCGCAATGCCGCACTCAAGGCATGGACGTCAATTATCTGATCGTCGGGAGCGGCAAGAAGCGCAAGGAGTATCAGCGGCTCGCCGCGGAGCTCGAGATCGCCGATCACGTGCGCTTCGTCGGCAACGTGCCGGAAGCCGAGCTGCCGGCGGTCTTCAATCTCGCGAACGTCTACCTGGGCGTCTCGCGTCGCGCCGACGGCTCGCGCGTCGAAGGCTTCGGCGTCGCGCTCGCCGAGGCGAGCGCGTGCGGGCTGCCGGTGATCGCGGGGCAGTCGGGCGGTTTGGCGGAAGCCGTGCGAGACGGCGAGACCGGCTTCGTCGTCGATCCCGATGAGCCGGCAGCGGTCGCCGCCGCGCTCACGCGCCTGCTCGGCGACCAGCTTCTCGCCCGCCGGCTCGGCCAGGCGGGGCGGAAAGCGATCGAGACCTACTACAACTGGGACCGTGTGATCCGCGACCTGCGGGACATCGAATCACAAGTCTCCTCCTAGCGTTCAACTTTCCGCCGCATGGCGGCGGCATCGCCCGCATGATGGGCGAAATGGCGCTCCGCTTTCCCGAGCGCGCACTCGTCGTGTCGACGGGCGCGTACGAGGGCAGCGCCGCCAGCGATGCGCGCTTCCCGCAGGTGATCGACCGCGTCGGCATTCGCGCGACGCGGCTGCGAACCGTGCAGGGATTGATGATGTGGACGTTGCACGCCGGCGCGCTCGCCAAACGCTGGCGGCCCGGCTTCACGTGGTGCGCGGAGCTCAAGCCGGCGGGGTATCCGGCGCGTTGGCTCGCCGCGCGGCACCACGTGCCATACGGGCTGATCGTTCACGGCACCGAGTTGCTGCTCATTCAGGAAAAAATCCGGCGGAGCGAGTTCAAGCGCGGCACCGCGGTGAGCATCATGGGCAACGCCGCGGTGATCGTCGCGAACAGCAACTCGACCGCGAATCTCGCGCTCGACGTGCTCACCGCCCTCGATCTCGCCGTCCCCGTCGAGTCCGTCCCGCTCGGCACCACGCCATCGGAGTTCCGGCCGGGCGTCGACACGAGCGCCGTGCGCGCCAAGTACGGCCTGAACGGCGGGCCATGGCTGCTGACCGTCGCGCGACTCGAATGGCACAAAGGCATCGACGTGGTGATGAAAGCCATGCCGCAGATTCGCGCCGCACACCCCACCGCGCGCTACGCGGTCGTCGGCACGAGCGAGCGTCTGCCGCAATTCGAGCAGCTGCAGCGCGACCTCGGCCTCGGCGACGCCGTGCGCTTCCTGGGACTCGTCAGCGACGCCGAGTTACCCGCGATCTACAACGCGGCCGATCTGTACGTCGGCGCGTCGCGCCGTGTCGAGCTGCTGGTCGAAGGATTCGGCATCTCGCTCGTCGAAGCCGCCGCATGCGGTCTCGCGGTCGTGGGCGGGCGCTCCGGCGGTGTGCCGGACGCGGTGCTCGAGGGTGAGACCGGCATGCTCGTCGATTCAGATGATCCCGCCGCGGTCGCCGCGGGAATCAACGAGCTGCTGTCGAATCCGGCGCGGCGCAAGCAGCTGGGTGCGTCTGGCAGGCGCGCGGTCGAGCAGTACTACAACTGGGATAGAGTCGTGAAGGATTTGATCGACATCGATCAGCGATATCGCGTCGGCATGTGAAGCTCATCCCGATCGCAGCATTTCTTTCTGCTGATCCGCGGGTCGCGCGATGATCGCGTAGGTCGGGCAATGCCGGATATACGCGCCATCCATCGGCGACCACTCCTGATCCGGCTGCGTGACGACGGCTTTGCGATCGGCATCCAGCACGAACAAGCCCTGCGGCCCGTGCACGAGGCATGCGCCGCAGCCGATACACCGTTCGCGCTCCACGCGCACGCGGACACGCCGCTTGGGAAAGATCCCGACATCGCCGGGCTCGGGCCATTCGTCGGCGCGGTCCAGTGCGGCGGCGGTGGCGCGGTAGCCTTCCTCGACCTCCTCGCGCAGGTGATCGAACGAGAACATCGTGACGTGCTCGACCCGCGGCTGGATGTAATAGACGGGCGGCGACGTCCAGGTGCGCACGCGCTGCTCGAGCAGCGTCGTCATCAGGATCTCGGTCGCGCGCGCGAAAACGCCGGCAAAGCCCTCGTCCTGGGCATCCGCCGTCAGCACGCTGGACGCCGAGACGTCCACCGCCACGATCAGCTCGGGGCCGAGCGCGCGCGCGGCGTCGTACGGGACGTTCGCGACCACCGCGCCGTCGACGTAAAAGCGCCCGCCGATCTCGTGTGGCGGGAAGTAGCCGGGCAGCGCGCAGGAGGCGAACACGGCATCCGCGACGCGGATGTCGTCCAGGCCGGGCAGGCCCCAGAATACTTCCATCCCCGAGTTCAGGTCGACGGTATTCACGATGACGGGGGGATCGAGCTGCTGGAACGTCAGGTCGCCGACGGTGCGGGCGATGAGCTGCTCCAGCGGCTCGCGCCGGAACAACGCGGGCGAGCGCATGCGCTTGAACGCCATGTCGGCGTGGGCGACCGCGAAGATGTCCTTGCGCTTCAGCCCGAGCGCGATCTCGCGCAGCTTGGCGATGCCCATGCCGCCGGCCCAGGCGGCGCCGACGAGCGCGCCGACGCTCGATCCGATGATGCGGGTCGGACGGTGGCCGCGCTCGAGCAGCGCCTGCAGGACGCCCACATGGGCGAGGCCCTTCATCCCGCCGCCGCCCAGCACGAGGGTGAACGGTGTGTCACGCTTCACAGCAGTGTCCGCTTGCCCGGGGAGTTGAGTCCCGAGTAAAGTAGTTGGGACCCCCATGCCTGCGCCACGTTTTTGGACACACCTTTCGCGCGATCCTTGGGCCCGCTTCGGGCTCGGGGTCGTCGCGAGTCTCGTGCTCCTCGCGCTCCTGGCGCCCTGGCTCGCGCCCGGCGATCCGTTTCGCGGCGATCTCGCCGCGAGTCTCCGTCCCCCATCGCACGCCTTTCTGTTAGGATCCGATGCGCAAGGCCGTGACGTCCTCTCCCGCGTCCTCTACGGCGCCCGGTTGTCGCTCGCCGTCGGGCTCATCAGTCAAAGCATCGCGCTGGCGCTCGGCCTGACCCTCGGCCTCGTCGCCGGCTTTTACGGCCGCTGGGTCGATGGCGTCATCATGCGCGTCGCCGACGTCACGCTCGCGTTCCCCTCGCTGCTGCTGCTCATCGCCATCGCCGCCGCCGTGAAGCCCTCGCTGCCCGTCGTGTTCGTCGTCATCGGCATCGTCGGCTGGGCCGGCATGGCCCGCATCGTTCGCGGTCAGGTGTTGCTCGCCCGCGGGCTCGAGTACGTGCAGGCCGCGCGGGCGCTCGGCGCGAGCGATGCGCGCATCATCCGCCGGCATCTGCTGCCCAACGTGATCGCCCCCGTGATTGTTGCGGCCACTCTCGGTATCGGCGGCGCGATCATGGCCGAAGCGGCGCTGTCGTTCATCGGCCTGGGTGCCCAGCCGCCGACTCCGTCCTGGGGCGCCATGGTGGCCGAGGGGCGCGATTTGCTGCGCGTCGCGCCATGGGTGTCGATTGCACCCGGTGTGGCGATTGGACTCGCGGTGTTAGGACTCAATCTCCTCGGCGACGGCCTGCGCGACGCCCTCGATGTGCACGGATTGGGCCGCGGGGGCCGCGGGGGCCGCGCCGTCACGAGTCCCGCCGCATGACCGATATCGCCTATCATCCCACGCACGTTCGCGCGCTGCGCGAGACGTTCAAGGCGCTGCGCACCGCCGAGTTCCCCTGGACCGCCGACACGATCTATCTGAACAACGCCTCCATCGGACCGATTCCGGAGCGGACGCGCCGCGCCATCGACGAATTCACCGCCAAACGCACCGCGCCGCATTTGCTCCCCGACCGGGAGCTGTTCGCGGGACTCGCTGCCGCGCGGCTCGGCGTCGCGCAGCTCATCAATGCTGACCCGTCGGAGATCGCGCTCGCCACAAATACCGGCTGGGGCCTGAACCTCGCCGCGCGCGCGCTGCCCCTGAAGCGGGGCGATGTCGTGCTCATCTCGGACAAAGAGTTTCCGGCGAATGTCTATCCGTGGCTGATGCTGCGCGAGCAGGGCATCAAGGTGGAGATGGCACGCTGCAACCAGCACGGTTGGCCGGATGAGGAGCACCTCCTCGAGCGACTGCGCGATCCCCAGGTGCGCGTGCTCGCGGTCTCATTCGTGCAATTCTCGAACGGCTATCGCGCCGACCTGAAGAAGCTGAGCGCGGCGTGCCGCGCGAACGGCACCTTCCTCGTGGTCGACGGCATTCAGGGCATCGGCAATTCCGTGTTGGATGTGCGCGACACGCCCATCGACATCCTGGCCTGCGGCGGCCAGAAGTGGCTGTTGTCGCCGTGGGGATCGGGTTTCGTGTACGTGCGCAAGGACCTGATTCCGGATCTGGCGCCCGCGTTCGTGAGCTGGATGGCGTTCGAAGGGACAGACGACTTCTCTAGGCTCACCGAGTACAATCCGACGTTCCGCGCCGATGCCCGCCGCTTCGAGATGATCACGTTGCCGTATCAGGATTTCGTCGGCATGACCACATCGCTCGCGATGCTGCTCGAGATCGGCGTCCGCGACATCGCCGAAGTCTCACGCTCGGTGCAGGAGCCGATCGTGAAGTGGGCGCAGGAAAGCGGCATGCGGATCACGTCGCCCATCGAAAACGGGCATCGCTCGGCGATTCTCTGCATCGCGCCGCCCAAACCGGTCGAAGCGTATCACGGGCTCAAGCGGGCGCGGGTCGTGTGCAGCCTGCGCGAGGGCGCGATTCGCCTGTCGCCGCATTGCTACAACACGATGGAAGAGATGGAAAAAGTGATCGAGGTGTTGGACGATCTCGTGTAGAGGCGCAGCATGGTGCGCCCCTACCGTTGGCGGCGTACCCTACAATGCCGGCACCTGCTGCACGACCTCCCGATGGCGATCCACCCACCACGCGAACAGCACGAATACCGATCCGAAAATGATTCCACCCACCCCCAGCGCCGTGTTGTTCGGCGGCGGCGGAGACTTGATCGAGCCGCCATACGCAATCAGGAGCAGCGCGGCGAGGCTCCAGAGGCCCCAGCGCCCGATGCCATCGCGCGCGCGCGTCGTGCCTGCGTAGATCGCGACGCCCGCAATCAGCATCAGCACCTCGACCACGATAGTCGCCGTCGGGGAATTCCACAGGCCGAGTCCGACCTGCGGGCCGTCCGGATAGATCGGCATATCGGGCCGATGCGTGATGACGTCGAGCACCCAGTGACTGACGACCAGCAGGCCGATGACCACCGCGGCTCGTTTGTCTCCCGTCTTGCGCCGGTAGAGATAGCCGTACAGCGCGCCCCACACGATCAGCATGAAGAGGCTGTGCGAATAGGGATAGTCGTCGAACCAGAACGTCAGGAACGAATTCGCGTTCGGCACGGCGTGCACGTGCTCCGCGCCGAGGAGCAGGAAGACCGGCCACAGCAGGTCGGCGAGTGTGGGCGCGATGAAGAGGTTGCCGAGGCTCGTCCGTGGCGCCGCGCGCTTGGCGGCGAATCCCAGGGCGTAGTGGCCGATGAACATGGGTTACCCCTCGCGTCTCAGCAGGGCGAAGTCTTTCTTGCCTTTTCGCAGCAGCAAGTTCTTTCCCTTTAACCAGTCCGCATCGGACAACTCTCTATCGAGTGTGGCCCTCTCTTCGTTCACATAGATCCCACCCTGCTCGATTGAGCGACGAGCTTCATTCTTCGATTTCGCCAGTCCGGCTTGAAGCACGGCATCGATCAATGAGCTGGTCGCTGCCGGCACGCGCATCGTCGGAATCTCCTGCGCCAGTGTGTCGAACGCGCCGCTTTCAGCGTCACCCGGTCGAATATCCCCGAACAGGATCTTGCTTGCTGCGACGACTCCATACGTCGCGTCCTTGCCATGCGCCAGCGTAGTCACGTCGATGGCCAGCTTGCTTTGAGCCTGACGTCGCGCCGGATCACGACGATGCGTTGCCATGAGGGCCTCGATGTCGGTCTTGGACATGAACGTGAACAGTTTCAAGTATCCTTCGACATCTCTGTCATCCACGTTGATCCAGAACTGATAGAACTTGTACGGCGACGTGAGCTGTGGATCGAGATAGATGGCGCCCTCTTCCGTTTTCCCGAACTTCCTGCCGGAGGCCATCGTGACCAGAGGTGCGACGAGGCCGTGCGCCTCCTTGTTTTCGATCCGCCGGATCAGGTCCACGCCGGCGGTGATGTTGCCCCACTGGTCGCTGCCGCCCACCTGCAGCGTGCACTGCCGCTCGCGGAACAGGTGCAGGAAATCGTAGGCCTGCAGCAGCATGTAGCTGAATTCGGTGAACGACAGCCCCGACTCGAGCCGCGCCTTCACCGATTCCTTCTGCAGCATGATGTTGACCGTGAAGTGCTTGCCGACGTCGCGGAGAAAGTCGATCAATCCCTGCGATCCCAGCCACTTCGCGTTGTCCAACAGGAATGCGGCGGTCGGACCGGCGCCGAACTCGAGAAAGCGCGCCATCTGATCGCGTTGGCGCTGCAGGTTTTCGCGGATCTGTTCCTTGGAGAGCAGCGGCCGCTCGCCGGCCTTGCCTGAGGGATCACCGATCAAACCGGTACCGCCACCCATCAATACGATTGGCCGGTGGCCGGCGCGTTGCAGGTTGGCGAGCAACATCAACGGCATCAGGTTGCCGAGTTGCAGCGACGGCGCGGTCGGATCGAAGCCGCAGTACGCCGTCACGTGTCCCTTGGCGAGATGCTCGGCAAGCCCCGTCGTCGCTTGCTGGACGAAACCCCGCCACTCCAATTCTTGCAACACGTTAGCAGAAGTCATGGCGGCGAATCTATCGCCTCGCTAGGTTGTTACACAGATGGCCTCACCGACTGTGCTTCCGCCTCCTCCGCCGCCACGCCACCCGTTCTTGACACGCTGGTGGCACGACCGTGTCCAGCGCCGGCGCGTCATCATCGGGACCGTCCTGGCCCTGCTGTACGGCTCCGGTCTGGCCTATGGCTCCTGGACCCGCGTGTGTTCGGCGGAGCGTTGCCCCAGCATCACGCGGATCGATCCGCATACCAGGGGCAACATCCAGCTCCAGACATCCAAAGTCTATGCCGCCGACGGCCGACTGATCAGCGAGCTCGGCGTCGAGCGGCGCACCGTCCTGCCGTTGACGGAGATTCCGCTGCACGTCCGCCAGGCCTTCATTGCGGTCGAGGACAAACGCTTCTATTCGCACCACGGCATCGATTACTGGCGCATTCTGGGCGCGGTGCGGGCCGACGTCATGTCGTTGTCGTGGGCGCAGGGCTTCTCCACGATCACGATGCAGCTCGCGCGCAACGTGTTCCCGGAGAACCTCGGTCGCGAGAAGCGGCTGACGCGGAAGTTGCGTGAAGCGCGAGTCGCCGTAGAGCTCGAGCGCAATTTCCCCAAGGACACGATCCTCGAGCTGTACCTGAACCAGATCAGCCTGGGACCGAACGTCGCGGGCGTCGAGGCCGCGGCGCAGGTGTTCTTCGGCAAATCGGCGCGCGATCTGAATGTCGCCGAGGCGGCCACGCTCGCCGCGCTGCCCAAGGCGCCGGGCACGTACAATCCGCGTACGCACCCCGATCGCGCGGTGCGCCGGCGCAACGCCGTGCTCTCGCTCATGAAGGATCAGGGCTTCATCACGGCCGAGGACGCCGAGTACTGGAAGGCGTATCCGCTGGTGCTGACGACGCGGCGCACGAGCTATGGCGATGTCGCGCCGTACTTCGTCGAGTGGTTGCGGACGTCGTTCCTCGAACCGCGCTTTGGCCGCGATCTGTACGAGAAGGGTCTGCGGATCTATACGACGCTCGACCTCGACATGCAGGAAGCGGCGGAGCAAGCGCTCGAATCGCAGCTGAGCGAGATCGAAGCGGGCGTGTATTCCCACGGCAAGTTCGACGGCAAGCCGTACCGGGAATACATCGAGCAGGGAAAGGCGACCCCCGAGGAGCAGGGACCGTTCGCGCCATACCTGCAAGGCTCGCTGCTCGCGCTCGACGCCAAGACCGGCAACATCCTCGCCATGGTGGGCGGCCGCGACTTCGTGGATTCCAAGTGGAACCGGGTGACGCAATCGACGCGGCAGCCCGGGTCGACCTTCAAGCCATTCGTGTATTCGGCGGCGATCCGCGCCGGGCATCCCGTCACCGAAATGCTCGACGACACGCCGCTGAATCCTCCGGTCATGCAGCTCGACAGCTCGCTGTGGCAGCCGAAGGACTACGATGACACGACGCTCGGGTTGATTCCGATGCGCCAGTCATTGTTCCTGTCGCGCAACTTGTCGACGATCAAGCTCGGTATGGCGCTGGGCGAGCAGACGGTCGTCGGCGAGGCGCGGCGCTACGGAATCACGACGCCGCTGCCCCCGTACCCCGCCATGCATATCGGCGCCAACGCGGTGAAGCCGATCGAGCTGATCGCGGCGTACACGGCGTTCGCCAACAATGGCGTGCGCGTCGAGCCGATCGGCATTCAGCGCATCGAGGACCGCCAGGGCAACATCCTCTATCAGTCGACCGTGAAGCGCGAGCAGGTGCTCGATCCGGAGCACAACTGGCTCATGCTCGACATGATGCGCGACGTGATGCGCTGCCAGCCGGGCACGGGTCCGCATCGCTGCGGCACCGCCGCGGGCGCGGTCGGAGGCTTGCACATCCCGATGGCGGGAAAGACGGGAACGACGGACGACTACACCGACGCATGGTTCGTGGGCTATACACCGGAGATCGTCACCGGCATTTGGGTGGGCTACGATCTCCAGCGCCGCATCATGAACGACGCCGGTGGCGGCAAGATCGTGGCGCCGGCGTGGACGAAATTCATGCGCGACGTGTACGAGCGGCGCCCCGCGCCGGCCGACTGGTCCCGCCCCGACGATCTGGTCACGCGCGAAGTAGACTGGTCCAACGGATTCTTGGCGACGCCATTTTGTCCCTTGGAAGTGCGCCGGTGGGAGTGGTTCTATCCTGGGACAGAGCCGACGCAAGTTTGTCAGGTGCATTCACCCTTCGGCGTTGGAGTGACGCCCTAAGTCTCGAGACAAGCTTGAGGCTCGATGCTTAGAATTCGCGCCGGGATTGTCCGTCCAGTGACGGCGCCTTCGATTGAAGACGGCGCCGTTCTCATTGATGCAACCGGCAGGATCGCAGCAGTCGGCCCCCATGGGAGCGTTCTGGAGCCGCGGCGCGGCCCGTCGTTGCATTTTCCGGACGCCGAAATCGCACCTGGTCTCGTCAACTGCCACACGCATCTTGAGCTGTCGCAGCTCGGCGGCGGGGGCAAACACGACGAGCCCGAATTCCTGAAATGGATCCGCCGCATCCGCGAGCTCAAGGAAGCGACCACGCCGAAGGCGTTCTACGAGGCCGCAGTCAACGGCGTGCGCGATTGCTGGAAGCGCGGCGTCACGTGTATCGCGGAGACGGGCAGCAGCGGCGCGGTCATGCAGGCGCTCCACGATCTGGGCGGACGCGGTATCGTCTTTCACGAGGTTTTTGGACCGGATGGCACCAAGTGGACGGCTAGTATGGCCGAGCTCGAGACAGCCGTCCTGCAACTTCGCCGTCTTGCAACTTCACAACTGTTGGTTGGAGTCTCGCCGCACGCCCCGTACACCGTCAGCGCGGAGCTGTACGAAGCCGTCGCCGCATACGCGCGCCGCGAACGCTTGCCGATGGCAGTCCACGTCGCGGAATCGCCCGACGAAACCTTGCTTGTGCGCGATGGCGCGGGGCCGTTCGCCGACGCGCTGCGCGCGCGCGGCATCGCCGTTCGAGCGCAGCAGCTATCGCCGGTGGCCTATCTCGTGAAGCTCGGGGTCATCGGTGCGAGAACGCTCTGCATTCACTGCGTCCAGGTCGATGACGCCGACATCGAGCTTCTGCGCGCTACGCGAGCCGCGGTGGCGCACTGCCCGCTGTCCAATCGCGCGCACCGCCACGGCGTCTTGCCACTGGGGCGGATCCGAAACGCGGGTGTCGCGGTCGGTCTCGGCACCGACTCGGTCGTGAGCGTCGGAGATCTCGACCTTTGGGCAGAAGCCGCAGCTGCGGGGTTCGCCGGGGATGACGCGCTTCGCGCGCTTACAATAGAAGGGGCGCGGGCGCTCGGCTGGGATCGGGAGATTGGCTCGCTCGAAGTGGGCAAAGCGGGCGATCTTGCCGTCATCTCCGGAGCTTCACGAACGGCTGTACTCACAGTAGTCAGCGGCAAGATCGTGCATCAAATTTCCGCCACATGAAAACGCAACGTCACGCGGCCATTCTGCGGATCGTGCGTGGAGAGACGGTCGGCAGTCAGGAACAGCTGCGCGAGCGTCTCAAGGCCGAAGGCTTCAACGTGACGCAGGCGACGCTGTCGCGCGACATCCGGGAGCTGGGACTGGCGAAAGTCGCGGCGCCCGACGGGGCTTCGCACTACGCGGCGGCGCCGGAGGGGGCGCCCGGTGTCCGCCCGCACCTCGAGCAGTTACTTCCCACCATGCTGGTCTCCGCTGAAGGCGTAGGGCCGCTCCTCGTGCTGAAAACCACGACGGGCGGCGCGCAGGCGTTGGGCCTGGCGCTGGACGGCGCCGGGTGGAGTGAAATCATCGGCACCATCGCAGGTGACGATGCCATCCTGGTCATCACTCGCAGCGAGCGAAGCCGCCGCGCCGTGCAGGTGCGGCTGCAGGAGCTCGCAGGACTCCCCGCATGAAGAACCTGGTCGCACTCGCAGCACTCGTTGGCGTCACCGGTATCTGTAACGCTCAGTCACGGCCTCCACAATCTCCGCCAACCTCGACCAACACGCAGAACACGCTCACGGACGCCGAGAAATCCGCAGGATGGCGACTGCTGTTCGACGGCAAGACCACGAGCGGCTGGAGGAGTTACGGCAAGCCCACGCTCTCCGACGGCTGGAAGGTGCAAGACGGCGCGCTGACGCGCGTCGGTGCGGGCGGCGACATCATCACGACCGATCAGTTCAAAAACTTCGAGCTCTCGCTCGATTGGAAGATCGAGCAGTGTGGCAACAGCGGCATCTTTTATCGCGCGAGCGAAGACAGCGACGCCATCTATTGGAACGCACCCGAGGACCAGGTACTGGACGACGCCTGCCATCCCGACGGCAAGAATCGCCTGACCGCGGCCGGTGCGGCGTACGATTTGTATCCGGCGCAGGCGGGCGTGGTGAAGCCGGCCAATCAGTGGAA
>Ga0209166_10001607_pt1 | contig 18468 bp, 19 predicted proteins | sample Coa_R1_3_FD_187151 | JGI IMG/M metagenome (GOLD analysis project Ga0209166, IMG submission 187151) | Surface soil microbial communities from Centralia Pennsylvania, which are recovering from an underground coalmine fire - Coalmine... | ecosystem: Environmental > Terrestrial > Soil >... | reverse complement strand
ATGCATTGCACACCGACCGAAATACATCGAAGGCGTTTTTGAAGTGAGATATGACTCTGGCTGCACGGGCCACGACGAGCCGGAACTGGATCCCGTGTCCAGCCTCCCGGGTTCCGCGAAAGAGTTGACCTGGACCGTGGTGCTTCCGACCGATGGCGCCTCCCCCGTCTCCGCAACCGGGCCGGCGTTCTGGTTTGGCGGCGCGGTCACCGACCCAAAGAGCATCTTCGGCCAATCGTTTGTCGAGCTGCAGTTTTACCCTGACGCCATCGTCTCCAGTTGCTCGCAAAGCGGGGGCTTCCAGGTGAAGTTTGCTCCAAACACGTATTCCGTCTGCTCGCCAGTGTGGCGCCTGACGTCCACCGGACAGAAAGGGGTGTTTCACGAAAACGCCGCCTTCAACGCCATGCTCACGGATGGCACGGGACCGAATAATCCCCTGATCATGCATGCCGGAGACACCATCACCGTGCATTGGTTCACAACGGTGGCCCAGGACGGCTTCCATGTGACCGTCTCCGACCTCACAACGCGCGGCTCCGGCACGATCGTCCTGAATTCTTCCGACTCCGGGCCGCTGATGCCTGCATTCGACACACAGGCTATCGGCAATGCGCTGGCATGGGGCGGCGTGAACGACACGCCGAATTCGTTCGTCTGGGAGATTGGACACGAGTCCGTTTTCACCGGCGCAGACGCTTTTTGTGTACCCGGCGAGGTCGGCTGCGATTCCTATGACGCCTCAGAGTGGGCGGGCACTTCTCCAATCCAGATTAAATCCGTCACGTTTGCCGACGGCTCGCAAGCAAAGCAATTTGCGGTGGTCAGTGATTTGGGCGGAAAGGCGGAAGTACTGGCGAGTTGCTCTGTGTATGGCGGAGCGTTCTGCATATATCCGTGGTACACACTGGGGACGACCGGCTACCACTTCGGCGTGGATTACCCCGACACGCTCAAAGACTTCGGCCAGGCGAAGCAATACCAGCAAACGCAATTGTGCGGCGGTCCATTTGGCGCGGATTCAACCTACTGCGACACGGTGCTGAAATAGCCACGCGCTGGGCTGCGCTCTAGGTCTTTGCATCCGGGCGAAAAAGCAAAATGAGTGCGGGGAAGGAGATGTCGGTCACACAGCTTACGACACCAAACGTACGTCGAACTCGATTCGAACTTCGTCTTTGGCTCTGACGCCGGCTTTTCCGGGAGGCTTGATCCCAAAGTCGGTGAGTTTCACGGTGGCCTCGCCGGTGTAACGTCCGTCCTTCAGCGTTGCTTGCACCGTAACTGGCCGCGTCTGCCCGCGCAGCGTCAGATTCCCGCGCAAGGTCCACCTTCCCTCTCCGGCAGACTGCGCACCCGTGGATTTGAATACGATCTCCTGATGATGCTCGCTGTCGAGGACTTCCGCCCCTAACATCGTCTTCTGCACATCGACGCGATCTTTCTCGGGTTCGTCCTTGCCAATTACGCGCAGTGCCCGTGCATCCACTCGCACTTCCACTGAAGGATGGGAGCCCGTCTCGGCCACTCCGCGCTGAATTGGCGCGCTCACTACGTGCTCGTGTCCCAGCGCCGAGAATGCCCCCGTCTTGCCGACGTGAATCGTGAGCGTGGATTTCTGCGTGTCGATATTATGTTGTTGCGCGCTCACGCCCAGAGCGCAGACAAAGCTCGCTGCCGCCAGTAGCACGGTACGCATCATCTCTCACCTCAGGCAGGGTATCCCTGCAGAATCAACTTGCCCGCCGCAAAGAGAATTGTCTGTCCATTTGGGGACACCGTGAACGCGGCCGCCTCTCTGGTTTGCGTGACTGCAAGGTGGCATGAGAAAGTCGAAAAGACGAGCGGGCGACAAAAGGAGCGCAGATGAGCGAGTCGCAGCGTCTGTCCGTGGAACGCATTGAGCAGGCCGCGGGAATGATTGACCCGGTGTTTCTTAACTCGCCGCAGTTCCGGGCGGAGCCACTGGAGCAACAGCTCGATTGCCGCGTTGTCGTCAAAGTCGAAACGCTGAACCCGATTCGCTGCTTCAAAGGACGCGGCGCGGAATATTTGATGGCGACGCTTAACGGACGGCCCCATCTGGTGTGCGCCACGGCCGGAAATTTCGGCCAGGGGATGGCCTATGCCGCGCGCAAACGCGGGCTGCCGCTCACCATTTTTGCCAGCGTCACGGCCAACCCACTGAAGGTTGAGCGCATGCGCTCGCTCGGCGCGGATGTCCGCCTGGTCGGCGAAACTTTCAAGGTGGCCCATTCGGCTGCGAAGGCGTTCGCGGAGGATACCGGTGCGCAGTTGATTGAGGACGGGCGGATCCCCGCCATTACGGAAGGCGCCGGCACCATCGGGTTGGAATTGCTGCGATGGCCGGAGCCGTTTGACGCCATCCTCGTCCCGCTTGGTGATGGCGCATTGCTGGCCGGTGTGGCTCGCTGGGTGAAGGCCCACCGACCCGCCACGCAAATGGTCGGCATTTGTGCCAGCGGTGCGCCCGCCATGGAGCGTTCCTGGCGCGCGCGCCGAGCGCAGGACTCAGGACCAACCAAGACAATCGCGGACGGTATCGAGGTGCAGAGTCCGTACCCGGAAGCTGTCTCCGATCTGATCGACCTAGCGGACGACATTCTCCTGGTCGAAGAGCAGGCGTTGCTATCGGCGATGCAGCAGGCGCATCGCGATCTCGGAGTGGTGCTGGAACCCTCGGGCGCGGCGGGCCTCGCGGCGCTGCAAAGCTATCGGGACCGCTTCCAGGGGAAGTTGATCGCGACGATTCTCACCGGCGGAAACGTAACTCCCGAGCAAATGCGCAGGTGGCTTTCGACCTGAGGAAGCCCCGATGGCTAGCGCCCGGACTTTGCTTCTTTGTGGGGCGAACGATACGCCGGCTCGATGCCGACTTTTTGCTTTTCTCCGCGTCACAAGTCAATCGCGACGTCGCCCTTGGGTCGCGAGCAACAGATCAGCAGGTTTCCCTGGGCGGGAGCTTCCAGTGGTTCCGGCTCGTACACCACGTTGCCCGAAATGAGTCCGCTTTCACACATGTGACAAACGCCGGTCCGGCACGACCAGCGTACCGGCACATCGCAGGCCTCCGCGAATTCCAAGAGGTTCGCATATTTTGGATTCCAGGAGACGTTGAGGCCGCTCCGTGCAAAAGACACTTGAGGGCCGGACCCGGCGGGGCCTTCCGGTGGATGAGGATGCACAGGCGATGACTCGGCGATGCCCGGCGTAATCGCGTTAGCCGCTCCGAAAATCTCCTCGTGCACTCTCTCGCCGGAAACCCCCAACGCCGCGAGGCCGGAGGTGACATCTTTCAAAAACGCACTCGGGCCGCACAGATAGAAATCCGCATCAAGAGGAACGCCAAGTTTTTCGAGTGCATCGCCCGCGATGCGTCCCGGCGAATCGAAGTGTTCACCCGGACGATCCTCCGGACCCGGGCGGCTGTACCAGATATGGCTCTTGCCGCGCGCCAGCCGCTTGACCAGGCTGCGTGATTCTTCCGCAAACGGATGGTCCTTGCGATTGCGCGCGCCAAACAACCACCAGACTTCGCGCGGCGAATTCCCTCGCGCGAGCGCGTGCAACATCGCCAGCACCGGAGTCGCCCCTACGCCCGCACTAAGCAGGACGACCGGGTTGTCGCCAGGTATCAGCGTGAAGCCTCCGCGCGGTGCGGCTACATCTACGATGTCGCCCACTTTGATTTGCGTGTGCAAATAGGTGCTGGCGACTCCGTTCACTTCCTGTTTGACACTCACGCGGTAATGGTCTGTCGAAGGCAATCCTGATAGCGAATAGTTGCGAAGTACGGTGGGGCCCGCTGCTGCCGGTTTTAGGCGCACCACAACGAATTGACCCGGCAGCGCCGCGACCAGCGGGCGACCGTCCAACGGCTGAAATTCCAGGGACTTTACGCTGCTGCTTTCGCGATCGATTCGCGAGACCCGCAGCGGGCGAAATCCCGGCCAGCCCGGAGGCGGACCTGCAGACGGTGCGAGTCCGGCATTTCCTGTGGCCTCGGCGCCCTTCGCTGCTTCCTGCAGAAGCGCCCGAAACGAGCCGCGCCATCCTTCGCTGAGCGCCGGGATACGCAGCGCGCGCTCCAGTTGTTCGCGGGTGTGGCTGCCGAGATAGAGCGCGGCGTCAATCTCCGCGACGTTCATGTGTTCAGGCCCATCGACGATCTTTACAATTTCGTCTCCGGCTCCAACTTCTCCCTCTTCCAGAACCCGAAAATAAAAGCCCGGCCGGTGATGGGCGACCAGCCTCGCGGCCATCTGCGGATCGTCGACGCGGATGCCGACGCGGTAACACGTGACGCGTGGCTGCGAAATTTCGAACAACGCGGAGCCGATCCGGTAACGATCACCGATACACGCTTCGGCGTCTGCCAAGCCATCCACTGTAAAGTTTTCCCCAAACTGTCCGTACGATAAATCGTGGCGGCCTAGTTCGCGTTCCCAGTAGCGGTAGGAATCCAGCTGGTAAACCATGACGGCGCGATTCGGGCCACCATGGCCGCCTAAATCTCCCTGGCCGTCACCATCGATGTTGAGCCGACGGGCCGTGACACGGGCCGGCGTTGGGCTTTTCCAGATTCCTGTATGGACGGTTTTGCCGCGCCACGAAATGTCACGCGGCAGACCGACGTTGACGGATACAAGCCTTGCAGTCATTTCTCCTCCCGACGTCCGTTGCGATTGGGGAGATTAGATGTTCGAACCGGGACCTGTGGACTGGTCCGAACGGGTTTGAAACAGTCTGGAATTATGAATGGTGCGCCCGGCGTGATTCGAACACGCGACCTCTTGCTTCGGAGGCAATGCGTGCAAAAATCTAACCGCCTTGTTTGTAACCGCATCCGGGCGTCGCCGCTATAAAATCTAGCCCTTAATTGGGTTATATGGGTTACAAATCGCTTTAGGGTTACACGCCTTCGCGTGAGAGCAGTCTGTCAGTCCTGCCCAGTAACGATTCCTTCCCGCAAACAAAGTGTCAGTACCGACCCGTCCCTGAGTTTCGGTACTAAATTACTACGATTTTTGACGAGCCAGCTCCCAGGATTTGCTTGAGCCTTGGAAATGTAAGTGAGGAGGTACGCGGTGCCCGAGCAAATCCAAGTCACCCAAACTCTCACGGTGAAGACAGTCGTCGCGGGCAAGTACATCTTCTACCAAACCAAAAGTGTGCTACCGGCGATCCCGGTAAAGGAGCCAGCCCATGGAAACGAAAGAGATCACGAAGGATGTGCTAGCCAAGGCCAGGGCGTACCCGACCGACGAGGAAATCAAGGCGGTCCAGGAAGCACGCGGTCTTAACCGAATCGGAGCCGTACAGTTCCTCCGCCGCCGGTCAGCCAAGGCCCTGCGCCAGCCTGTTGAACTGAACGAGAAGCTCGCGGAACTCGGCGAAAGGGCTCCCCACGTCGCCAAGCCAGCTCGCGTCACCAAGGAGGCCGTGAAAGCTCACAAGGCCAAGCGGGGCGCGAGGAGTGCGAAACCGAGAGCCGCCGAAGAAATCAAAATCTCCAAGGGTGGCGTGAAACACTACGACCAGCAAGCGGTCATCGACGGCTTTCTCAAACACGGCAAGACCATCACGGAACTGGCAGCGGCTCAGAAAATGAGCACGGTCTACTGCCACCGAATCCTCACTACTAAGGTCCCAAAAGATTACGCCGCTGAGCAGGCCAAGCGTAAGGCCGCACGGTTAGCAGCCAAGAAGGCGGTGGCCAAGTCAGAGGGAGGCAGCCATGCCGGAAGATAACCCCGTAGTCGTATGCGGCATGCACACAGAGCGGTTCTGCAAGGTCGACGAGGAAGTGGGCCACGACGGCACACAAACCCTGGTCAAGCAATACTGGGAAGCCACCTGCGGCTGCAAAGTCGAAATCACGCTGGCGATCCCGGACGCGACGGACAAACCAAGCTGACCCAGAGTACGGCTTAGAAAGCGAAGGGCCGGGGCCTACGGGGCCGGCCCTTTTCTGCTCCATGCATGTTTCGGTTAGAAGCACGAAATATGCTGCAACACGGAACTGTCATCGCCATCTTTAAGTCATCAACAGTGGCAGCGTCCGCGGAATCGTAGAGTAGCCCTGCTCGGTCTTCCGATGCCAGAGGCGTTGGGCTTCGCTTGGCCAAATTTGGTTCCGCATCTGGATTCGGCGGACGGCAATTACTGAGCATAGCGGTGTGCCCTTGAGGGGAGGGCGGCGTGGGGTCTTTCGTAAATCGGGGATCGAATAATGAGCACAGTGAGCACAGCGAGCACAGAGAGCACGCGACATGATATAAGTATGTTTATTTGTAATATAAGTTAGGCGCAAAAAAGCCGTCTTAATAAATCCAACAGATCCAAATACGCCGAACGATCCAGGGCCATACGCTACATCTAGCGACTCATACCGTCTCACGGTGCGCATAAATTCCCTTCTATCTATTGGTATTTTGAGATATCATGAACAAGTTTAGTTCACTAGTGTTTGTCTCCACAATCACTTTGAGCTGCTGGAAGTCATAAACGTTGTGCGGCGCTTTTGAGCCAAAGCAAGAAAGGATTTATGGATGAGAAAAACGACCAAAACTAAGGAATTAGTAAAACCGCCCACGGTAATTGCCGTCCGCCGAATCCAGATGCGGGACCAAATTTGGCCAAGCGAAGCCCAACGCCTCTGGCATCGGAAGACCGAGCAAGGCTACTCTACGATTCCGCGGACGCTGCCACTGTTGATGACCTTAATCGATGACCTAAAGGGCAAGGGCAAAGATGCCTCGCGTGTGTATCTGGATTTGTGGTGTCGCCAGATGGATGATTCGTTCGTCGAAGTCACCGACGAAGAAGCATTCGCCTATTCTTGTGGCTATGCTACGCATGGGCGCAATGTTCGGAGCTGGCGAGAGCGTATAGATATCCTGCGGGATATGGGATTCATTAGCGTCCGGCCCAATGGAAGCCGAAAATACGGCTACATCTTGCTGCATCATCCCCATGCCGTCGTAAGCAACCTCCAGAAGACTGGCAAAATCAGCCTCGAATGGTGGGGCGCATTCACGAAGCGTGCCGCCGAAACAGGAGCGTTCATTGGGCAGTTGTCGGCGACGGCCTAGCAGATATATCGGAATGTAAGAAGATTTGAGCAGCCGACTTGTCCAGTTCAATCTCCAATCGCCAGCAAAAGTGCGATATTGCGCTGGGAAATATTTTAGAGTAGAATCTCTAGCAATTCTCCTCCGTGTTCTTCGAGATGCCCAGGAGCGGTTATGGCGAACAAAGATAAAAGCAACCGGAACCCGACGATAGACGGGCAAAGAAGGTACGTAAGTCAAACCGATGTTCCAAGCGTGTCCTTGGACAAAGCCATCAGGGTACCCGCAGCAATCGGCGAAAACTACGGATACAAGCCAGCGAGTCCGCTTGCAGTGGCGAAAGCTCTCGAAATTCAACCAACTACTGGTGGCTTCAAAATGCTAACCGGGGCAGCGATTGCCTATGGATTGACGTCTGGAGGCTATAATGCCGAGCTGATTTCCCTGACGCCGCTCGGAATGCGAATCGTGAGACCAACCGAAGAGGGCGATGACCTTGTCGCCAAAAGAGAAGCACTGCTCAAGCCCCGCGTGATTAGAGAATTTCTTCTGAAGTACGACGGGGCGCCCATTCCAAAGGACCAGATTGCGGCGAATGTCCTGATGGAAATGGGAGTTCCAATGGACCGTACTGCCGAGGTTCTGAGACTCATCCTTGAGGGCGCGGAAGCAGTTGGTTTTCTTCAGGAAATCAAAGACCGGAAGTACGTCGACCTCGGGAATGCCAAAGTGCCCGGTAACCCTACGGAGGAAGCGCCCGATCTGCAACGGGAGCACAACGATGAGCCAGTCACGTCTTCGAGCCGTCTACCTGCGCCGACGTGGCAGCCGACACCGATTAAGCCGACGCCGGCGACAGGTTCGACCACGCAGCCGGCCGACTCTCGATCTAGGAAGGTATTCATCACCCATGGCAAAAACAAGGGCCTTATTGAACCGATCACCAAACTTTTGGCATTTGGCGAACTGGAAGCTGTCGTTGCGGTCCAATCCCAAACTGTATCCCAGCCTGTTTCAGCAAAGGTTATGGAGGCGATGAGGTCGTGCGGCGCGGCAATCATACACGTTGAAGACGAGCAGCATCTCGTGGACAAGGAAGGTAACGAGCAAATTATCCTTAATTCAAATGTGCTCATTGAAATCGGAGCCGCTATTGCGCTCTATGGGCAACGATTCATCCTCGTTGTAAAGGAGGGTGTGAAACTGCCCTCCAACCTTCAAGGGCTACTCGAACTGCGCTACAAAGGTACCACCCTCGACATGGAGGAAACTGTGAAGCTTCTTGACGCGGTCAACGACATGAAACGGCGCCCCCTACCGCCATCTGCGCCGAGTTAGTGTCATGTGGAAAGGGAGGAAAGTTGAGACACTAACCGTGTCTTGACTCTCGTGCTTCTATGAATGGTGAAAAGGAACTACTGGCAGCAGTTATAAACTCAACTGAGGTAACGCCAAAGGTTGGGGCAACACTGGTGTCTCCACCACCCGTTCTCACATTTGAATCAATTGGCCATCTATACCAGCAGTATTTAGAGCTATTGGTAAAGGGTGAGCACAAATGCCCGAGAGGAAAGCAAGTCGTATTCCATAACTACCACTTCTTCCATCTCGTGAAACTGCGCAAGGGTTTCCAGACAGCTTTCAAGATGGCTACGGAGGAGACCGCAATAGTGGAACTAACGGAGGGGTTTGGGGAATACGAGATCGATGGACGCCGTGCAGAGCAGCTGTCCTGGCTTCCTGATTTGATTGCGAACCCGCACGAAATCTATGAATACGCGGACAAAAAGACTGCCGACGAGGTCTTTATACGAGAGTATGAGCGTTCCGGATCGCCCTTTAAGGTTTTCCTATGTAAGCGCGAAGGCGATTTCTTGCTTCCAGTTACGGCAATGACCGTTAAGCGGCAAGGTATCAAAGAGCACAGAAGGGGAACAAAGCTCTGGCCAAAAGATTAGGGCCACCCGGGGTAATCTGCAGGTGGCCCTCTCAGATTCGGGGTAGGGTTTACAACCTACCTACGGTTTTAATTACCCACGGCTAAAGTACCAGGGAGGCTTAGACTTGTCAATAGACCCATGCAGGATACAGGGTTAACTAGCGGTTAACCGCCTTTCCTGCAAGAAGATGGATGATCTACCGTGCAAGCACTAACCCGCGTGAATGCGAGCGGGACCTCGCACTCGCAGTTACATCGCGGCCATGGACTCTTCGAGCCGCGCTTCCATCGCAAGGTAACTCTCCACACTCGGCATCTTGCACATCTTCCCGCCGCCGTTCGGCCATATTACGTTCCGTCGGTTCTTCCCTTGTTCGTCCCAGGTCGCCCACTTGCAGTTCGTAGGTTCGTAGTGCCCCTGCGGGTTTATGCGGTCCAGCGTCTTGCCGGCAGGGCGCGGTCCCATGTCGTCAATGAAGTTCTTAAAGCCCTGACCACCACGCACGACCCATCGTTCGCACACGCGGATTCCTCGGCCACCATAGTCGGCGTAAGCGTGGTGATTCTTGTTCCTACACCGTGCCCGCATGTTTGACCAGGAGTGCCATTCGCTACTCGCATATGCAAGGAGCCGCCCATCTCTAGTTTTCGAGCGCCGCACGTGTCCGTGGATTGAACGCGACCGTATTTTGTATGAGGTGAGACGGCACATACCGCAATCCAGTTGAACTCGATTTGCGAGGAGGGAGCGCCACACTACCACTTCATTCCCGCACTTGCAGTCGCAATAAAACTCGTCGGGATTGACAGCGTAGCGGATCGTGAGGAGGCCAAACTTGCCGTCTTTGAAGCTCATATAAAACCGCCACAAATGTAACGGCCAGAGACGGCAAATGCCCTGGCTCCCGCCTTGGGCACCAGGGCATCCACCTCAGTTTCGGTTAAGGCTTAGGAGTGGTTTTGAATCATTACGAACGGCGACGGGCTGCCCGCGTCTCCGACCGGAGAATCCAAAGCGTTCCACAGGAGAGCACCGTCCGCACGCGTGTAGCAGCGGATGCCGACGTTGCCCTTTTCAACCAGTCCAGGCGCTTCGGCGTAGACTTTCAATCCGACGCCTTCGTCTGCGGTGATGAGTCGAGTTGCCCAGTAGCGGAAGTCTCCGAGGACCACGGGCACCTTGCTCGCCCCAATGGAGTCCATGCTTGGGGCAATCTTGACCGGGATGCCGAAGATGGTCGGCTCGCCGTCAACGTACTTCACGATTTCGATGGGTCGGCCTTGCTTGTCCAGTTGTCCGGACACAGTGGCCAGCGTCGAGCGGTTCATAATGAACGCGGTCTTGGGACCGAAGTACGCTTCATTCAGTTGCGAGATCGCACTGGCGAAGTCGTTGGACCCGATTGAGGTTGCAGCAGCGCCGGTGCCGTCGTTGGCAGTGGAACCAACGGTGGTCACGATTGGCGCGTTGTTGGCGACGAGGGACGGAATCAACCCGAGAGGCTTTACTCCGCCGCCCGTGCCGTTCACGAGGTCCGCACCAATGCCGCGTGCAAGACAGTCCTGGAAGAATTCATTCGCCAGTGCGGTCATGCTGACTGCGCTGGACAAATCCTGAAAGGCTTCTTGGCTGGCCACGAACCGGCGCGAAGCATACGAGTACGCTCCAAGCACGGCGTGCGAGGTGCTGTCGAAGTCCACGGAGGTCTGGCTGCCTGCTTCGCTAACAACCGAGGCGGGGCTGCCGGTATCGGACGCCAGAGGAATCGGGAGTGGGCGGCCATTCGTGGTCTTGAAGAGCGTGCAGCAATCCTCATCGAACAGACAGTCATGCGCTTTCAGGGCGCGGAAGAGTTCTGGGTAGAAGCCAGAAGGGATGAAATAGCCTAGGCTGGTGTAGGACCCGATTTGTGCGCCAAGGTTGCCCTCGGTCATGTCGCGCCGCTCCACCATTGCTTGGAACGCGGTGGCGCGGACTTCAGCTTCGGTCAGCTTCTTTGAGGCGAACTGAACTGTAGGCATGCCCGCGGCTCGTGAACGCTCGTTGAAGTTTTGCTCGTCCAGTTCCGCCAGGCTCACGCCGGACAGGATTGCTTTCTGGGCAACTTGAAGATAAGCGCAGCGGGTTTCATCCTGCTTCGTCATCCTCATTTTGTTCGTCAGGGCGTTGTACTCCTGCATGACGATTTGCAGGTCCTTCCGTTGGTCTACTGTCAACATTGGTGTTTCTCTTTTCTCCCACGGAAGAACTCGCCGAGGGCCGGGTAAACTTGTTAGTCCAGAATGTCGCGCAACATGCGATTGCGGCGGTTGCGGGCGGCGGCCAGACGCTCTATTGCCCGTATGAGCCTGTCGCACTGTCGGTTGAATTCCGCGAGCGGCATCTTCGGCGTCGTGAGCTGTTCTACACGGCTCCGGCATTCGGCGGACACGAGGTTGCGAGCGTCAACGCTTGTGCCTGGGTAGGCGGGTGCGGTGACGATGCTCACATCGTGGAGTTTGCGGAAACCCTTGATGGTGCGAACGACCCACCGGCGAACCGCGTTCACTACACGGCCGCGTAGGCCCAGGTCCTTATCGTCTTCAATCTCTTCCTCTTCCCAATCGTCGTCGCGTTCGCCAAGTTCAAACGCAAACGACATGCCGGGCAGGTCGCCGCGCTTCACCAGTTCGTATGTATCCTTGCCAAGCTGGGTATTGGGAAGGTCGCAATCAAACGCGAGGCCCTGGTCGTCGGCGCGGAGCCGCAGGGTGCCGGAGCTGGTACGCCCAAGTACAGCGTCCATGCTGTGATTGAAAGTACAAACGCAATCCAGGTTCTTGTCGGCGAGAACGCCATCAAACGCCCGGTTGGCGATCCGTTCGCGGAAAGTTTTCCCAGTCTTACCGACAGGGATAGGGTTACTCAGCACACCGTAGCGCGCCGCGTATCCGCTGACCTGCATCTTGTTCCCGGACTTGCTTGCCCGGATTTCCACTACCGGCATGTACCGCAGTTCTTTTCCCATTAGGCTTTTCCCTTCGCGGCTGCTGCCGTCGTCAGTGCTTCTGCAATCAGTTGTTCACGCGTCTTGTATATCGGACCGTTCTCATTCATCGTCCTCATCCAAGCCGCGTCTCGTTGGTTGTCGTTCGCTGAGGTCAGCGGCGGGGGTGGCGCTACCTTCGTAATCTTCTTCTTGGAGAGGCTTATGTATGCGGTCCACCGTTTCAGATATTGCTCGGCGATGTGGGTGGGCACTTCTTCCAGTCGTCCGCAGTGCCGATATTTCATGCTCAGGTGCGCGGTGCCTTTGTTACTGGACTGCCACTGCGGATTCCCGCAGCCTGAGCAGAAGGCTTTGATTTCGGGTGGGTACAAAAAATCACCGACCTTGGCTCCGTCTACTACCTGCCAGGTCACGTTCGCGTATCGCACCGGCTCGACTGGGGCAACCACTTCGGTCGCAAGGCCCGCAGCCACAAGTTTTTGGCCGACTTCCTGGGGCACGTTGTAGACAACCAAACTTCCTTTATCCTTGAGCTTCATCGGATCGTTCTCCTTGTCGCCGGAGGGGCGAACTTCACTACTTCCAAGAGGTGTTCCGGGATTTGTCCCTGGCCGACTTATGAGGCCGACCAGGGCAGTGCCGCGATACGCGAGGATTGAGGCAACGAGCAGCACGGCAAACTCTGGTGTTACTTGGCGATAATCGACGACTTGGCCAAACCGAGGCGGCGGAGCCGGGCGTTCACAGCCTGGCGGGTGCGGCCGATGCGCTGTGCAATGGCTTTGCCGGTCTTGAGTTTCTTTGCCAGTTTGAGGAAATACTTCTCACTTATATTTCGCATTTCATAATCTCCATTTTCCCTGACTGTTTCCCACACAGGGTCTCGGAGCTGTTACGGGGCAGTACGGTCGTACCAGTGGTGGGTCCACAGAGCAGCGGGATACTGGGCATGTGAGCACCTACAGCGACAAATTAAGGTTGGAAGTTTTCTCCCACTATTGCGGCGGCAATCCGCACTGTCAGTGCCCTGGCTGCACTGTGACCTATATCGGGTTCCTTCAACTCGATCACGTGAACGGGGATGGCGGCGCACACCGAAAGGCAAACGGCCTGGGCACGGGCGGGGCAAAATTGTGGGGTTGGCTCAAGGCCAATGACTACCCGGAAGGATTTCAAGTGCTCTGCTGTAACTGCAACCACTCCAAGTTCAATCGCCCTGCCTGCGCTCTGGCCGGCCAGGCACATGCGTGAAAATCCCCGACGCGCAATATCCCGCAACCTTGGTCAGCACGAAATTAAAATCACCAATTCCCGGGCATACGCGTGCGAGTGGGCGAGCGGTTTCTGGGCATTGATCGAAACAGCTTTCCTGACCCCCAGGGGGTGCCCCGCACCTTGGCCTCCAACGCCCTCAAATTACAGCGGGTTAGTTTTCCCCAGTCCACGTTCGATCCTGTCAGCGGATCGACCTCTGGCCATCTCTAGCCCTGTGTAGGGTGTTCGACCTCTGGTAAGCGTTAGGTGTGTTTAGACCTGGTAACGCATGGGATTTCGCCTGTTAGCGTGCGACAACAGGGGCTAATTGGAAGGGTTTTGACCCCAGATTGGGCCTGGTTTCAAGTGCTTTGAGATTGCGGTTCCGCACACATTTCATTCGCTCTAACGGATTTTCCCTTGCTATCCTTCCTGCTTTTAACGTATGTTTCCAGCCCTTTATCATGCTCGAAAAGATCATCCGACGCCCCGAGGCTCTCAGACGGCATCAGGCTGCCCCCTTACGGAAGCAGCGTGAAGAATTTCTAGCACACCTCGCTCGTGCTGGACGGAGCAGGGTGAAACTTCGGGATGCATCAACCTACATCGTTCAATTTGTCGTCCGGGCGAATTTCCGAAGGATGCGTCGCATTGACCTGTCCGAAATTCGGTGCTCTGCCGAGAAGTGGCGCAAGAGAAATCCCACGCATCCTGCAGGTGCCCAAGCAAGAAAGCATTACTTACGATACGCAAAAGCATGGCTGAAGTTCCACGACAAATTGACCGAGCCGCTCAAATGGAATGACCCTAAGGATCGTAGAGTGGCTGCCTTCGCAGAGCATCTGCGTGTTGAGTTGGGATTCGCCAGTCGGACAATTCAAAGCAGAATTTGGGAGCTAAACTGCTTTCTAAAATGGTTGGAAGAGAGGCACCTTCTTCTTACTCAAATCACGACAGCGGAAGTTGAGAAATACATTGACTCGAAAGCTGCCACCGGATGGTGCGGGAGTACGGTTGCCGCACATACTCAGAACCTGAAAGTGTTCTTTCGCTTCGCTGAGCGACGAAGATGGTGCCGAAAGGGACTGAGCGCGGGTATATTCGGGCCTATTCTGGATCGCCGGAACAACGTGAGAAAAGGCCCCTCGTGGGTCGATGTTCGGCGACTCATAGATAGCGTCGGTACAGACAATCCGAACGACCTCAGGGCTCGTGCGGTGCTGCTCTTACTCACCATGTATGCGCTTCGTGCAAGCGAGGTCTACAAACTGAATCTGGCGGATGTGAACCTAGATGAAAACCTACTGACCATCCGGCGCAGCAAGAATCGATTGGTCCAGCGCTTTAACCTATTGCCCGAAGTTCATGTCGCACTGCAAGCATACATGCGGAAAGGCCGCCCGAACAGCCGGTGTCCTCGACTCTTCCTAACCTTGAAGCGTCCCTACGGGCCAATACAGCAGGCGTCTCTCTACAACATTACAAAGAACCGGATGCTGAAACTTGGCATCGTTTCCGTAACTTACGGACCACACAGCCTTCGCCATGCGTGCGCGACTCATTTGTTAGTTTCGGGAACACCGGTTGGAAAGGTTGCGAGTTTATTGGGACACAACACGACCCGATACATCGGACAGTATGTCAAACACTCTGTCGACCAATTAAGGGTAGTGTCCGATTTTAGTTTGAAGGGTTTGCATGCTGCTATCTGAGGGGGCTGAGGCGTACATTCGCAGAAAACAGTTAATGGGACGGAAGTACGACCACTGCGGAAAAGAGTTGCGGGCTTTTGTGCGACTGTATCCAACGCTACATCTCTCCGATTTGCGCACTCGGCACGTACAACACTTTTTGAACTACCGGCCGCTTTGCCGAGGTACTTGGATAGGTAGATATAAGCGATTACGCGCATTCTTCTCCTACTGGATTTCGCGAGGGCAGATGATTGCGCTTCCGATGCCTGCTCCTCGTAGACCCGGACACCGGAGTTTCAATCCGTATGTCTTTACGCCTCTCCAGATGCGAAACTTGTTGGCAAAAGCACCGCAAATCCAGTCACACAAACTCTCCGAGATAACGCCACAGATGTTTCGGAGTTTGGTCGTTTTTATCTACGCCACGGGCTGCTGGATAGGCGAGGCCCTTGCATTGAAATGGTCCGATATTGACTTTAAGGATGACAAGGTCGCCATCAATTCTCGTGTCGGTGCTAGTAGAGAAATCACCATTGGAACCGACCTGAAACGGCTACTCGTCCGTCATCGAAAGCTATCAAGTACGGAGTTCGTCTTCGCCACAAAAAGTGGTCGTCAAGTCAGTTACCAGCGAGCCAAAATTCACTTTCGACGTGTGCGCAAACTTGTTGGGATACGGCGAACGGACGACTTCCGCTACGAACCGGGCTTTAACGACTTGCGTCATACATTCGCGGTAGAACGGATCGTCGAGTGGTATCGGAAGGGGGTCGATATCGAACTGATGCTCCCTCGTCTTGCCCACTACATGGGGCTTTTCACATGCACGATAACGGAACGGTATCTGCCGCTCGTTCCCCAGCACTTCAGCAAGCAGCTCGACCGGCTTTCAAAGGTATGAACACTTCAAAAGCCGCTCGCTTGGGTCAAAGAGCTATTTCACCATTTTTTGGAACCCTCTCTGGCGAAACCAGTAGAGCGATTTACATGCTAATCGGGCGAGTGGGTACTCGGAGGATGTCAGGCAGAGCGGACGACTAGCAGTCTTTGGATTATCCTCTCCTGAGGCCTCGCACTATCCCGCGGCGCATCAACTCCAATCGTTCTATCCGTGCGTTATCTCGTTTAATGTCCTCACCGGCCTTCGCGGCACGTGCCTTCATTTTCTCAAATACGCTCTGATCGAGAATTCTCTGGTACTGAGCCATCAGCGCTTCGGTCTGTGCCTTCTCCCTCCCCGCGGTTTCAGCCCACCACTTGTCGTGGCGTTCCTTCTCTTCCTGTAGCGTGGCCTTGCGTTTGTACTCGTCGATTTCCAGAGCTACGGCCGCCATGCGTCGCATCGCGGCTTCCAACCAAATGCGTTGTTCCTCCAACTCAATCTGTTTCACAGCCGCAAGGGCCAGGGCAAGTTGCTGTCGGTTCCAGTCCAATGCCTTTTCTTCCCAGGTAGGTTCCCAGGATATGTCGTCAAACTTCAGCCCAGATGGCAAGGCAAGGACGGTCCCCGCTTTACGCGGTCGGTATCGCCGTTTAGTTCGGTCCATCTCTCTCATCACGTTTCCTGCATTCCTTGCAGCAAAATATCTCGCCGCCTTGCGGCACGAAGTAGTGCACACCCGTCCCGCTATACGCACAGCGTTTCTTTCCTCGCGAGGAAATCGTCTCGGCGGGGCCGTATCCCCACTTAACGGGTTCCGATTTGGTTGCGGTGCTCACAACCCACACGCCCCGTGTTACCCCTTGCCCAGGACATGCCAGGTCGGGAGAAACCGCACCAGGGCAGCTCCTCGCAATCTTTTTGTCGGCCAGGGCACAGTTTCGACTATGGCCTCTTGGGGTTGGTGTTTCCAAGAGGGGTTAACGAACAGAAACCGAACGGCATGGCCGGTATCAAATTTACTAACGAACCTCCAAACAAACCCAAGACAAACCTATAACCTGCTTCAAAGTAGGGTGGGTCCTACTTCAAAGCAGCATATAGGCACCCTACTTTGAAGCAGTATCGAACCCTACTTGTAAGCAGTATTTTCTACCGTAGACTCGGGGCATTTTGGGTGGCCTTGGAGTTTGCTTTCAGGAAGCAGCTGAGACGATAAAAACATTGGCCGGCTGCGGTGTGACTGTGGTTCCCGCGCTTCTTTCTTTCCGCTGCGGTAGTCAGTTCGGTACGGAAGAGGGCAACGATTTCTTCGTCAGTGTAACCGTACTTGCGGACGCCCAACAGCCAATGCGGCTTCGCACGGAACCTACCACCGGCGACACCGAACAGCCGTTTAATAAATGGGTCCGCCTCTCCGTGCCAGGGATTCACATCTTGGACGACGCACTTGCCCTCATGGAGGAATGCCCAGTCGTCATGTGTCATGTACTTAAAATGCGTCTCGTCGCTGCCGTGCTCTAGCCAGCCGTTGTTCACCAGCAATAGGAACGCCCGTCGCGTTGCTTCGTAGTTTGCACCAAAGTATTTTGCCAGGGTTTGTCTCCGAGCAAAGAACTCGGTCTTACCGTTCGCCGTCAGTTGTCCGGCTCTGGTGTAAATGGCCAGGGCTAGACCGTGCCGCCACAGGTGCCAGGCGGTGCAGCAGTTCATTGGATTGTGTTTAGGAAAAGACTTTTTGAAGTCCGACATGGGTTCCAAGTCTGTGGGGTAGGCAGGTCCAGGGACTTCGTCTCAGCGCTTGGAGTCGCTTTCGGAAGTTTGAACCCGCCAACCTGATCCACGGTCGCAGCGTTTCCGCTGGGTGCTTTATGTTTAATGGAGCTAGCACTCGCTCCTATTTGTACTGCGGCACGGTGTTACCCGTGCCAGGTATCGTTGACCGACATTATGTCCCGTCAGTGTTCCGGGGCAGTTGCAAGGCGCGAAAAACTGTCTCGAAATACTGTCTACTTAAAGTTTCAACGAACTACCCGGACATGGCTCCACCAAACTGGCCGGATATAGCAAAATCTTTATGCGAGCGAGGATTTATCAGCCTTCGGAGGGTTTCGGCGACAGCATTTGAAGTAGATCGTAGACTTTGATACCCCTAGGGGGCCGGTCATTCGGATTTCTGTGCGGTCCCCTTGCCAGTCCGATTTTCTTCCCATTCGTTGTGGGCCAGGTTTAGCTGTCCATCCCACATCGTCTGCCAGACCTTGTCGAGAAGCGCTTGCGGACCAAGTTCGCCTCGACGATGGGATTGCCAGAGGGCAGTCTGCATTGCTAGGTGGACCGCCCACCCCACGTACTCGGGATCCATTTTTCTACGATCGGCAACGTCCCGCCAATCCCCGATGCGACAAAAGTCAGCGTGGAGACTCGCGCTATTACATAGGTGACAGGTTGTTTCGGTTGGGTGATTGTGCGCAACCACCTCGCCAGCAGGAAAACCACGCTCCTGCCAAAGCTGGGTCAGAAACCGTTGCAGCCTAGCATCCGCGGCTAGCCCTCGCATCATGAAGTGGTAATTGCCGCCTGTACCGGGCGGGTGATAATGCGTCCGGGCTTCTGC
>Ga0209166_10001606_pt1 | contig 18470 bp, 13 predicted proteins | sample Coa_R1_3_FD_187151 | JGI IMG/M metagenome (GOLD analysis project Ga0209166, IMG submission 187151) | Surface soil microbial communities from Centralia Pennsylvania, which are recovering from an underground coalmine fire - Coalmine... | ecosystem: Environmental > Terrestrial > Soil >... | reverse complement strand
ACTGAAACCGCGCTGTGGTATTCTTCACTCGCATCGGGGTGTAGGCTCCTTTACCGGAGATTTTGTTGCCGTCACAACAAAACCTACACCCTCTCTCTTTTTACACACTCAAAATTACGTCACCGCCATTATCTGCTGTGAAGTGTCTGCGAAACAGGTGTGTTATGATTTTGCTCCCCCGTTTCGCCGACCGAAGCCACGCAAAGGAGAAGCAAAACATGAGGAAGAAATCCCTGGCAGGGGCGCTGGCCGCACTCGTTTTGATGACCGGAGCCGCAGCCGCGTCCGCGCAAGAAGTGACGCAGGCGGAGAAGGGAAAGGCGCTTCAGTATCTGGAATCGACGAAGAAAGGAGTAATGGAGGCGACGAAGGGTCTTTCTGAAGCGCAGTGGAACTTCAAGCCGGCGCCGGACAGGTGGTCGGTGGCGCAAGTGATGGAGCACATCGCGGCGGCGGAGGATTATATCCTGGGCACAGCCAAAGAAAAGGTCATGACCGCACCGGCTGGAGAGCCCGGCCGCGACATAAAGAAGACCGATGAAGCGGTCATTATGATGGTGCCCGACCGTTCGCACAAGGCGCAAGCGCCGGAGCCGCTGGTGCCGAGCAACCGCTTTGGTTCGCCGGAGGGCTCGGTGAAACATTTCGTGGATAGCCGAGCGGCGACAGAGGATTTTCTGAAGAGCACGGCCGGGCTGCGGGACCATGTGATGGACAGTCCGCTGGGAAAGCTGGATGGGTACGAGTTTGTTCTGTTCATCGCGGCGCACAGCGAGCGTCACACCAAGCAGATCAATGAGGTGAAGGCGGACGCGAATTTCCCGAAGAGGTAGTTGAGAAGGCAAAACCTCATGCGCTGCGCTAGAAGGATTCTTGCGCAGCGCATTGGTGTTTTGTAAGGAAGAATAACGCTGTCACCAGAGTGTGCCTCTCTTTTCGCCAGTCATTCGCGTTAAATCTCATGTAGTTACTTGAAGGACGAGAATCTGGCCGCGAATCTTGCGGGCAACATACGGCAGGAGTATTGTTCTGCGCAAGCGGGCCCATCTTCCAGCGGAGGAAAGTCATGAAGAAGATTCGAATTGGGAAAGTTCTTGTGGTGTTGCTGGGTATCGTTGCGTTAGCGTTGGCGGCTTCGAGTCAGGAGAAGAAAGAGGGCATGGAGGCGCACAAAATCGTTCACTTCGGCGATCTGAAATGGACACCGATCATGAAAGGTTGTGATCTCGCACCCGTAGCGGGAGACATGAACACGGAGGGAGCGCCGTTTGTGCTGCGGATTCGGTGCACTGACGGGACCAAGGTTCCTGCGCATTGGCATCCAACGGATGAAAACTTGACGGTGTTGAAGGGGACTTTTCTTGTAGGGATGGGAGAGAGCTTCGATGAGAGCAAGCTGCAAACGATGAACGTGGGAAATTTTGTGACGGTGCCGAAAGAAATGCGGCACTTCGCGCTGAACAAGGGCGAGACGATTGTGCAAGTCCATGCAATGGGCCCGTTCAAAGTGAATTGGGTGAATCCGTCGGAAGTGCAGCCGCCGGATGCGCCGGCCGCCGCGGCGAAGCCAAAGCCGTAAGCAAACGACAAAAACAGTTTCACTGTGACGCGACTTGCAGCACCGGAGCGTTCTGGCTGCGCTCGCATCGCTATGCTAGACTTTTCGATGCGGATGCGCGAAAGAGCGCGAACGCCGGAGCGTGGAACTTCGGGCTCTGTGCAACGAGGTCCCGCGAACCCCGCCAGGCCCGGAAGGGAGCAACGGTACCGGGTATGCCTCGGGTGCCGCAGATCACCCGAAGTTCCTCTCGCTGTGAGAAGTTTTCAGTCGTAAGTTCTAAGTTGTAAGTAAGAGATTCGAAAAAAGAGACTTGCTCGAGAATTTTCTTCTCCGCTCCAGCAGCGGCGAACCGTAGAGAGAAAAAGAAAGATTGTGGCGAGCTAATTCAGGCTCCAAAGAAGGAACGCGTCGTTTTTTATCGAAAGCGATTGTGCTTTGATTTTACTTAAGACTGAAAACTTAGAACCAAAAACTTTCCAATGAGCTACCAGGTCATTGCACGGAAGTGGCGGCCGCAAACGTTCCAGGATCTTGTGGGCCAGCAGCACGTAACGGAAACGCTAAAGAACGCGATTCTGAACAACCGCGTGGCGCATGCTTATATTTTTTCGGGCGCGCGCGGCGTGGGGAAGACTACCGCGGCGCGAATTCTGGCGAAAGCGCTGAACTGCGTGAAGGGGCCGACGCCTGAGCCCTGTGGAGTGTGCGATTCGTGCAAGGAAATTGCCGCGGGGACTTCGCTCGACGTCATCGAAATTGATGCCGCTTCAAACCGCGGAATTGATCAGATCCGCGAACTGCGCGAAATGGTGCGCTATGCGCCCGCGGCTTCGCGCACGAAAGTGGTGATTCTCGACGAAGCGCACATGCTGACGGGTGAAGCTTCGAACGCGCTGCTGAAAACGCTCGAAGAGCCGCCGGACCGCGTGGTCTTCGTGATGGCCACGACAGAACCGGAAAACCTGGAAGACACGATTCGCTCGCGGTCACAGCATTTTCATTTTAGGGCGCTGACGTTTGCGGAAATCACGAGGCGACTGGAAGAAATCGCGCAGAAAGAGGAATTGAAGATTGAGCCGGGCGCAATGGCGGTGATTGCGCGAATGGCAGAAGGCAGCTTGCGAGATGCGCTGTCGCTTTTGGAGCAGGCGCGGGCTTATTGTGGGGACACGATTCCAGATGATCAAGTGCGCGCGCTGCTGGGCGTGGTACCGGAAGACGCGCTGGAAGAACTTGTCGGAGCGATTGCGGCGGGCTCGGCCGATCGCGCACTAGGGCTAGTCCACACGTTCCAGAAAGAAGGGCGCAACCTGCAGCACTTCTGCCGGGAAGCAATCCGGCACATGCGCAATTTGCTGATTGCGCGAGTGTGCGGAGCGGATTCGGAGTTGATTGCCGCGACTCCAGACCAGCGGCCCGCGATTGCCAAGGCCGCGGCACTCTTCAGCGAGGAAGACTTGACGCGATTTTTCCAGGTTTTGCTGCAGACGGATGATGATTTGCGGCGGAAGCCGGATCCGCGGGTGCACTTGGAAATGGGCTTGCTCCGGCTGATTAACGCGGCGCGGCTAGCTCCGCTGGAAGAATTGCTCACGGAATTGAAGAGCGGTGCTTCAACAAGCGCAAGCGCGGGAACGAAGCGAGCGAGTACCGCGCCTTTGCCGCAGGCGCGCACGGCGACACCGGCAACAGCTCCCACGTTCACGCCTCCGCCGAAGAGCGCGCCTCCCAATGCGTCCACGGGCGTACCGGCTTTACGAACTGAAACGAGTCCGCAACCATTTCCCGCGCCGCTCCCTACTGCTCCTCTTGCCGTCGCGGCAACAACACCGTCAACAGAAATCAAAACACCAAATGGCAACACGAAGGAGATTCGTGTCAGCGGAATTTCTCAAGAACAAGTCGCCGAGATTAAGAGTGCAATCCAGTCACAGCAAAAATTCCTGGGCGAACTCGTGGAGCATGGCAGCGCCTGGGAACTGGAAGGTGCAGAGCTGCGGATTTATTTTTCTCCGGACAAGCGGCCGTTCGCGGAAATGATTGAAGGGCGAGAGACGCTGGAAAAGATCCGTGCCGTTTCGAGCACCGTGCTGGGCCGGGCGGTGCGAGTCTGTGCTAAACTTGATTCCGTCGCTGTTGCAGCAGCCGCAGCATCCGGCACGCAGGAATTGCGTGCGCAATTCGAGAAAGATCCGTTAGTGCGGTCTATGCTGCAGCGATTCGGTGGTAAAATCACCGAAGTGCGATCGCGGCAAGAAGAAAAGTGAGCACCCAAGAAGGATCCGGTATGGAAGTCGGCGCCCTGCAACAAATGCTCTCAAGATTCCGGCAACTGCAGGAAGACCTGCAGCGGCAGGTGAATTCCGTCACGGTGGAGGCTTCCGCGGGCGGCGGAATGGTCACGGTGAGAATGAACGGGCAGAAACAGGTCGTGGACGTACGCATCGAGCCGGATATTTTTGCAGGCAAGGACCAGGAGATGCTGCAGGATTTGATTCGAGCCGCCGTGAATGAAGCGGGACGGCGCGTGGATGAAGAACTCGCCAACCAGATGAAGAACCTTGCCGGCGGCGTTCCGGGAATTGCGGGGTTGAAGATTCCGGGACTTTTCTAGCCTCAGTTGTCAATCTTCCGTTGTAAGCCATAAGTCAAAACAAAAGTTAGAGCAAGCGACGTTTCTTGCGGCCCGTTCGTGCCTTGTATGCATGCGTTTGATCTTCAAAGGCGCACAGGCAAGAGTGCTGTGCTACTTACTTCACGAATTCGCCGTTGTGGACTTCGTATTCGACGCGAAAGGGCTTTCGCGCGGTGCGGGATTCCCAATGTTCCTGCGCGATGATGCGTTGGGCTTGCGCAAGACGCTCTGAAGGAAGCGGGTGCGAGCGGAAATATCCGGTCAAGCTTTGGATAGCGAGCTGCGAGAGTTCCTCGTCCGGATTCTTCGCGTGGATGACGTACTCGTCGCTGAGTTCCGCGAAGCGTTTGAATAGATCCACCGCGCCGAAGGGCGAGTAGCCCGACTGCACGGCGAGATACATCCCTTCGCGATCGGCTTCGAATTCCTCGTCTTTGTGATAGCCCGCCTCCCAGAAATCCAGCGGAATCTGCACCAAAGCCCCGACGATATCGAGATTGAGTTTCTTGAGCTGCGCTTCGACTTGCACGCGCTCGACGCAGTGGTAGTGGTCAATGTGCTCGACTTCGTGAGCCAAGACGCTGGCGAGTTCGTCTTCGTTGGTCATCAGGTCGAGCATGCCTTCGCCGATGTAGACCGGTCCACCGGGAAGAGAAAAGGCATTGAGCATGTTGTGGTCGGGAAGAACCGCGAACGAATAGGGCAAGCGGCGATGGGCGTGGAGAACAACGGTTGCGCCGACGCGGCGGACGTATTTCTCGAGGCCCAACTCTTCAGGGGTCAGTGGGCGAGCTTGCGCGGCGTAACGAGAAGCGAGTTCGCGGCCGATGGCGATTTCCTGCTCGTCGGAAAGACGTGTGAGGTGAATGGGGAGGCGAGAGAGATCGCGTTGCGCATCGGCGGCCATGTTGACGATGGCGTTGGGAGAGACCGCAGTGGATTTCGGGCGGCGCTGGCTCCAATAGAGGCCCGCGAGCGCGAAACCAAGAATCAGAAAGAAAACGACGAGGACGACGGAGCGCTTCATAGGTATTGGCGAATCGCATCGCGGTAGCGAGTGTACAAAAAGGAAACGAACGTCAGTGCAATGCCGACGACGATGAGCGTGACGTAGCGATCGCGGACCTGCAAGCCCCAGAAATCAAGGACGGCAATCTTACCGACGCAAAGCAAGAGCAAGCCCAGGCCACTGAGGCGGAAGCTACGCTCCTTCACAGCAAGGGCGAAGAGAAAAACGAGCACAGCTTCGATGCCCCACGATACAGTGATCATGCCGGTTTTCATTTTCAAAGCGAGCATGAAGGTCACGAGAATGACGGGAACGAAGAACACCAGTTGTTCGGGACGCCGGAAGGCTGCTTGCGCAATACGCGCAAGACGGCTGCTGCTCTGGTTCGGTTCGAAGCGGCCGCGCAATCTAAAAGCAAAAACCAGGCTGCTCAGCAAAGTGCCTGCCGCAGAACCCAAGACCAGATAGTTGCCTTTCCAATCGCTCTCGCCAAAATAACTTGCGCCAAATAGATTGTGGGCCATGCCTCGGCCGAAAATAGCAAGCGTGAGCAGGAGACCCTGATGAAGAAAGATCGGCTTCTCCAAGACGAGCGACGCGCCGAGCAGAACGAAAACCACGGCGGCCCAGGAGGTGACGACCCATTCGATAGGAAATTGGAAGTAGAACAGCGCCACAACGGCGGCGGTGCCGAGGTACGCCACAAGCACGTCGAAGTGCAGGCGGCGGTCGCGCGCGATGCTTTCTTGTTTTTGTGGCAACTGGGCGTAGACGAAATACAGAATAAGGACCAGGGGGAGAATCGTGTAGACGCGAGGGCCCCAGAATTCCCCGGGTTCTCCCGCGGTGAGATTCGCGAAGAATATGCGCGCGAAGGCGGCAATCAGCGCTACGTACGCTTGATAACGGAACTGGGTAATTTTGCGGAGAATGCCATATTCAAAGAGGACGAGGCCAAAGACCGCCCAACCGACGGCGATGCTGAGCGGCTGCAACTCGTACCAAAGCAGCAGCGACACGATGACCGAGGCGGCCCAGGAATAAATGTGGTGGAAGTCGCGCCGGCGCCACTCCTCCGGCATGCGGACTACCCTCGAAAGCCCGTAGAAGATCACAGCGACGGTGGCGAGCGAAAGCAGGCGCACACTCAAGCCGCGCCATGTCGCGGTCACGTAGAGATTCACACTGAGGGCGCGCATCAACGTCATCAGCGCGAGCGCGTGCGATTGCCAAGGCAATTCTTCAAATTCCAGGCCCTGATCCACAATCGCGAGGACCAGCGCGAAAGCGGCCCAAATCGGCGCGAGCCAGCCGTTGGGATATTCGAACCATGCCAAAAGGGAGAGAAGCCCGGTGGCCGCAAACGAATGGAAGAAGGCTGTGGCGCGCCTGAGGTTCTCTGACGGCGCGGCCTGGCGCGAGAGGAAGTACAGTCCGGCAGCAACCAGGCAAATCGTGAAGACCCGCAGAGAAATAGGGCCCCAGAATCTTTGTGCGAGATCGTAGTTATAGAAGAATGCCCTGAGGAGCGCACAGAATCCGACGACATTCGCTTGCCACGCGAGCTGCGAATAGCGGATCCAACGGTTCGTGACCGTGAGAGCGACCGCGAAAATGATCCAGCCAACGGCAATCCAGGGAGCGGAGAGGGCTTCCTCGAGAATCCAAGTCATCACACCGGTACTGGCCCAAGTGTAGGCAACCTGCGAGATGCTCACGTGACGAGGATTGACGATGCCAACACGCTTCGCGAGCCAGTAGAGGCCTACGACCACTGGCAGTGCCCCAAGCGCATGCCAGGGAATCGTAAGCCACCTATGCAAGCTGTAAGGATCGGCGACGAAAGCCGTGTAGATCGCCAAACCGCCAAGAATGTGCGAGTGCCAGCCGATGGCGTGATGCGTCAAGGCGCGCGCGGCCTCGGAAAGAACCACAGCAAAGGCGATGAAGGCCAGCGGTTGCCAAAGTTCGGGAACTTCATACCAAATTAGAAGAGCGATGAGAGCTGTCCCGGCGGCGGCGAAGAAGCCGCGCAAAGTGCGCTGCTCGGCGTCATCGCGATGCGGGGCAAGTTTGGCGGTGACATAAAACATTGCGCCAAGAATCGGCAAAGTCAGCAGGCGCATGTACACGTGTGTGTTTTCAGGCGCTTCGAGGTGCAAGTTGACGGCGAAGGCCCGGAAAGATGCGAAGATCCCCAGAAGCGCGTATTGCACCTGCAGATGCCGCGACTGTAGGGCGCGTCCGATAGCGGCAAGAGCCAGCATGACTGCGGCGAAAGCAATGGCGGTCCAATCCTTAGTGAACAGGGCCCAAGCCGCCGCGGTCGCTGAGATCGCGCCGAGATAAGAATGGACAGTAAGCAGAGGCCTGTCGAGTGAGCTTTCGAAAAATTCTTTCCAGCGTGAAGCAATGGCGAGGTCATTGAGGTAGAACACCACAGCGCAGAACGCGAAGAGAATCCCGGCGCCAAGCTCCAGCTTTTCGCCATGGACGCGCAAGTTAACGAGATCGCGGAAATCGAAACCGAGCAGTCGAATGCCGACCAAAAGGCCCGTAAGCAAACCCAGGCGGCGAAAGACGACTTCCTTCACCATCGAGCCGACAATCAGGAAGACCTCGGTGGCAACGAGCCAGAGAATGGCAATGTGATTGTCCGTATAGTGCGAAGGAACGGCCGCGAGCGTCAGCGCGGCTCCGGCAACTGTGAGCACGATGAAGGCTTCGCGGCGGCGCTTCGTTGCGGGAAGTTGGGCGCAAACAAATTCGACGGCTCCCACGGCGAACAAGGCGATGTAAGCGAGCGTCGGGTCAACAGACTGAAATTTCAGGCAGCCGAGCAAAAGCATCATGTTTAGGACTGCCGCAGCAGTGGAAACGTGCTCTTCGAAGTCACTCTTGATGGAACGCTTGACGTAAGAGAAGCGGAAGATAAGCCAGTAGAAGAATAGGATGGTCAAGCTGGCATGGTACTCGGGGAAATTACGGCCTTGCGCGCCGTCGGGGCCGAGGAGGCGATAGAGCCAATAAAGGTGCGTGAAATACGTCGAGAGAATGCCGAAGACTTCCAGTTCAAACCAGCCCATTTTCAGGACGATGGAGACGAGGCCAATGGCGAGAAAAACTCCCGCCGACAGGCTGTAAACACTGTTCTGGCTGAGCGCGACGGTGAAATACCCGAGGAGGAAGGCGAGGCCCGTGACGAATTGCGAGCGATAACGCAGCGTGTGCACGGCCATAACCACTGCAACGAGCAACATCAGCACGCAATCGACAGTGAGCCACGTGACATCCGGCGGGAAAAGCCGCATGGCTTCGACGTAGTAAATGGCGTAGGTGGTGAAGAAGAGTAGCGCCCAGCCGCCACCGATGCCGCCTCTGCCGATAAGACGATACCGCTCGCGCTTTTCGAGAGCGATACCCCCGGCGAGGAGGAAGAGTGCCGTGAAGTAAGAAATGGCCGCTTTGCCAAGCGGGCCCAGCGTTCCGAGTTCATGAATGCCGAAGAGCGCGACGCCGACAACGAGAATGATGATTCCGAGTTTGTAGAGCCAGTTGGTGCCGAGGGTTTCTTCGATGGACGAAACGGTTTTCAGGCGCTGCTGAAGCGTGGGCTTGGGCGAATCCTTGGGAGCTGAAACTTTGTACGCAGAGACAGGCAGAGGCGTGGAAATTCTCGCCGCGAGCGTGGATGGCATTTCTCCCGCTGGATGCGGCTGAGCTGGCGGAATTCTTGAAGCTGGCGGTTGTGGCGTCCCGACTTGAGCAGGCGGTGTTGGCGGCGCGGTGGGCTTGGCTGCGGGAGGTGGTGCAATCGGAGCGATTGGCGGAGTAACCTTTTGGGGTCCGGCCGGTACAGCCGGTTTCACATCGGAAGGAGTTTTCGCCGCCACGGGGAGTTCCATCGGCTGAGCACCTATCGGAGAGGCTGGCAGCGCTGGCCCTTTTTGCGGAGTCTGGGCTGCGAGGGGAGGCATTTGAACGGTTTGAGGAAAATCGATGCCAGACGGCTCAGATACTGGCTTTGCGGGAGCGGGCGTGGTGGGCGCAGGAGCATGTCGTTCGCCTTGTTTCTCGCTGGCGGTTGGATTGGGCGAGGCGCTGATGGCGGATGCAAGTTGTTTTTTCAGCTCTGCGATTTCACGCCGAAAATTGGAGGTCTCGCTGGACTGCGCTGCTCGAGCGTTGTCGAAGTCTTCGCGCAGTTTTCGGTATTTCCCGAAAAGGTAAAGCGTCACAAAAGGGGTGATGGCAACAAGAATCAGGAAGAGGATGGCAAGTAATTCAACCATAGGCTCTGGGTGTCCTTGGTAATCCCTGACCTTCTGTGTGCTGACCTTTGTTCAAATGTTAGAACGGCGAAAAGGCAAAATCTTGCGGTTTGTTTCCCCGGAGCACCTCGCAGTAAACGGGGCCGGGCTAACCTCCTAGAAACAGAGAAGTTACACGCCGATGGAAATTAGTCATGGCAAGATACCGGGATGCTGATCCGCAAGGCGCTTTTAACGGATCTAGACGCCATCTGGGCGATTTTAGAGCCGGTCATTCGAGCGGGCGAAACCTACCCTCTGCCGCGCGACATGGATCGACAAAGTGCATTGGCGTACTGGTTTTCGCTCGGACACGAGGTTTATGTCGCGGAGGACGGCGGAGCAGTCGTCGGCACCTACTTTCTGAAGGCCAATCAGAAGGGCGGCGGAGCGCACGTCGCGAATTGCGGCTATATGACGGCCCCGCACGCGACAGGCAGAGGCGTGGCACGAGCCATGTGCGCGCACTCGATGGAGCGCGCTAGAGAGCGGGGGTTCCGCGCCATGCAATTCAATTTTGTGGTCAGCACGAACGACCGCGCTGTCCGGCTGTGGCAGAATTGCGGTTTCGAGATTGTTGGGCGCCTTCCGCTGGTTTTCGAACATCCAAGGCGAGGCTATGTCGATGCTTTCGTGATGCACCGCCAACTCTGAGCGTTTGCGCTTGCGCGCGCGCCTATGCTACACATGCTGCATGCCAGATTTTGCCGCTCCTGTAGAAAGACTCATCGACGAGTTGAAGCACCTTCCTGGCATCGGCCAGAAGACCGCGCAGCGTCTGGCGTTTCATCTGCTGCGGGCGGCGCCCGAAGATGCCTTGGCTCTTGCCGATGCTATTCGCGATGCCAAGGAAAAGATTCGCCAGTGCACGACTTGCCATAACATCACCGACACGGATCCTTGCCTCTACTGTGTCGGCCCCTCGAGAAACAAGAAGACGATTTGTGTGGTCGAAGAAGCGCACAACATCCTCGCAATCGAAAAGACTCGCACCTACAGCGGGATGTATCACGTGCTGGGAGGTTCACTTTCGCCTTTATCTGGGCGCGGGCCGGATCAGCTTCACATCAAGTCGCTGATCGAGCGGCTAAAGGGCAGCACGGTCGAGGAAATCATAATAGCCACCAATCCCACCGCCGAAGGCGAAGCTACTGCGGTGTATCTCTCGAAACTCCTTAAGCCTCTAGGGGTGCGCGTTACACGGATTGGCGTGGGCATCCCTGTCGGAGCGGATCTGGAATATGCGGATGAAGTCACTATGCTAAAGGCAATGGAGGGCCGCCGAGACCTGTAGAGACTAAGGAAGCAAAGACATGCTTCGATTTGCTGACGGCTGGGGTTTAGCGACGCAATAGACGGTCCGCCTTAATACTCTCAGTAGTTCCAGGACGCTCTAGGAAATTTACCCAATTAGGTATAAAGTCCGGTTGAACGTGGATGTCCCCACACCCGCGACTTGGGAGCCCGCAAAGGGCTGCCGGGAGGTGCGCTACATGCCGAGCCTGGCGCACTACATGGCACAGTACGATCACGAGCACGAATCCACATCGAATAAGGTGCTGCACGGAATCGGCATCCCCATGATTTTTGCGGGGATCCTACTTCTTTTGTTCATGAAGTGGATTTGGGCCGCGGGCTTTTTCTTTGGCGGGTGGGTGCTTTTGTTTCTTGGACACAAGATGGAAGGCAACCATCCGGCCTTTTTTCAGGGACCGATTTATTTGCTCGTTGGGCCAATCTGGGTCGCTCGAGAAGTTTGGATGTTGCTCTTGGGAACAAACCGCAGGCCGACCTCAGACGGTACCACGCGAAGCACCGCCGCAAAGTAGTTCGGCGGGGTTTTGCAATTGCTAGAAGTCAGAAACACTGAGGGAAGACGGCGGTTTGTATGAACGACGCAGGCAGCAACTTTGCCGATGAGACAGTTGAAATGGCTTCGGAGTCGGGAGCCAATCCGAATGCGGAATTGAGAAAGCGCCGCAGCACGCGGATCGTGCAAGCGGTTCCCCTTGTGGTAACCGGTGTGGACGCGCTCGGGCGGCCTTTTGTGGAGCGCACTTCTTCTCTGATCCTCAATTGCCACGGCTGCCGGTATCAATCGAAGCACTACGTCCTGAAGAACATGTGGGTGACGCTGGAAATTCCTCACCCGGAAACCGGACAGCCGCCCAGAGGAGTGCGCGGACGCGTGGCATGGATTCAGAGACCGAGAACGGTGCGACAACTCTTTCAGGTAGCACTGGAACTGGAAGTTTCCGGAAACGTCTGGGGCATTGCGTTTCCGCCGGAAGATTGGTTTGCGTTTCCTGACGGCGTGCACGTTCCTCCGGTATTGGACGGGGCGCAGGAGCCACAAGCTCTGCCGCCCACGCCTACAAGCCCTTCGCTTGAGTCCGAAGCTCCAGCTTCAGTGAGCGAAGACGAGATTCCGGCCGGAAGCACAAACGATAATTTGCGAGTATTCCCTTCCCCCACGAGCACTACAGATGCTTCGCTGCAGTTGGCGCGGCAAGTGGCCAGGCTGGTCGCCGACGCGCGACAACAGATTCAGGCTGCGGCGCAAGAAGCGGCTTCGCAAGCAGTTTCAGCCGAGCGGCGGCTCTCCTTTGATCAATGGGAACAGAAGTTTGCGGCGGGACGCGCTGAAATCACCAATGAGACCTCGCGCGCGCTTGAAAAGATCGAACTGGAGACCGACAAACACTCTCAAGAAGCGGCGGAGGCGCTCCGTGAGAATTTGCCCCGCTGGCTGGCCCCGCAACTCGAACAGCTTACGCGCGATCTCTCGGAAAAACTCTTGCGCGAAGCTCTGGAGCAGCGCAGCGAGCATACACAACGACTCGAAGCAGCCACAGAATCCCTAAAAGCCGCCTGCCAGCAAGCCGAGGAAACCTCCGCGTGGCTAAAAACGCAAGCGGAAAGGGCCGAGCTGCAAATTGCTGCTCGAGCCGAAACCGCTGCGCGTTCGCTAGAAGCCACGGCAAAGCGAGAGGAAGAGGCCGCTAAAGCGCAGGGCGAAGCGCTTGGCGCAAAAGCCGCAGAAGTTCAGCAGCACGTAGCTTCCGCGCTGGAATCCACACAAACTTCCTGGCAGGGGGAAATCTTCAAAGAACTCGAAGCCGCCCATGGGCAGTTGCGCGAGCGCCTGGAAAACACGCTTGCGGAAGCGCAGGACCGCGCTGCAGGCGGATTGAATGACCACATGCGTTCGTTGCTCAGTCAGCTTCAGGAAGATACAGCCCGGCATGCTGCGTTTTTGCGCGACTCCGCAATGGCTGCGACCACCGAATGGGAGCAACGCGTTGCCGCGGTGGGCAGCAGCCTGAACGAACAAGGGGTAAAGACAGAATCCCTGTTGTCGCGCGCGGGAGAGATGAATCAGCGCCTCGAACAAGTGTCCACTGATCTTCAGAACGCCCTCGCCACATTCCATGCGCAAATCGCCGCAACGATGAGCCAGCGTCACAGCGAACTCCATCGTGAGGCGGAATCTTTGATCGAACAAGTCAATGCGCGAGTTCGATTGACTTTCGACGAGGCCGCCGACCGGGCGGCGGAGCAATTCAGCGAGCGCGTCCATGAAATTGTGCAACCACACATCACGCAGGCCGAGGAGGCGATTCACCGGCTCGCGGGTGGCCGCTCCATGGTAGATGCCGCGCTTACGCTGCAACAGGACCGCATACGCACTACAGCCGACGAAGCCTTTGCAGAGTCTCTCGCTCACTTCCGCGAAAATCTGGGTGGTGTCGAACAAATCCTGCGGGACTCTTCGCAGTCCATCACAGGCCAGTCGCTGGCAGAGTTGGAAGGAAGAGTCAGCGACTTAAGACACCAAGTGGTAGATGAACTCCAGAAGTCCGCGGAATGGTACGAGAAGAAAGCGCAGACGCAGATTCAAAACTATTCGGAAAGAGCCGTCGAGCAGACCGCCAATCAATTGCGGGACAAAGCCGGCGAAATCTCTGGTGTGTTTGCAACGGAGCTTGACCACTCAAGCCGCAACTTCCTCCACCACGCGCAGACGCAGATGAACGACGTCGTGCGCGACTCTTTCGAACGCGCGCGCGCCCTTTTCGCCGAAGCGGCCGACACGACCACAGCCGCTTTCATCGATGAGATTCAGCGCACCGCGCGGCAAGAGCTCGGCGGATACCACGAGGAACTGAAGCGTTCGACGGCACAAGAGCGGACCGAGCTAGCACAGCAGGTCAGTTCCGAGCAGGAAGCTTTTCTAAAACGCTTTCACGAATCCCTTGGCGGCGTCCTGCAAACTGGCGTAGCCGAAGCGCAAAAGACTGTGACGGACGGTTTGGCTCCTTTGCTGGAGCAGTGGAAAACCATGACCGATGCGCACCAGCAGGAAATGAAGCGCGTTTACGACCGGATCGGGGAGCAAGCCGCGGAGCAGCACAAGACGCGGCTTGAAAGCGTCTCCAATCAATGGCTACTGGCGACCGTGGCCTCGCTGGATCACCAGTCTCGCGAGATGATTGCTGGTGTTGCCGGCGCTGCGGAAGAGAAACTTCGTGCCGCTTGCTCGCAAGTTTTCGAAGGCGTGGGAGATTCGTTGCGGCAACGCCTGAGCGAAATTGCCAAAAATTTCACGCCACCAACGGAACCGCCTTCGCCGCTCACCAAGAGCGCGAAGTCCGGAACTTAGAATCTCCTCTTTCATTCGAAACAGGCCGTGCGGTGTAACCGCCTATCCGATTCGCTACTTTCGGTTGAGCCCGATATAATTCAAGTTTCTACCGATATGGGCAATCATGCTTACTTACGCGTCTGGACGCGCGACTTTTCCCTGGAAACGATGATCCCTGAGTTCGCCCGCTTCCTGACCACCGCACCTCTGCCCACTTCTCATGAAACTTTCGACGAATTGATTGTCCAGGCTGTGGACTCCGGCGAAACTCCTATCGCCGAATGGGATTTGCGGCCTTCGCAAGCAGGCGCCGCGGAAGTCGCTGCCATGGCTGCTCAGCATCTGAACTCCGATACCGCCTACATCGCCAGCGCGACGTGGGACCTGTGGACCTTCGACCTGGAGACGCTCAAATGGCAACGAAAACCACAGCCCTTGGAACTGGTCTGCCATGGGCCGGACTACGACGGGGGAATTGCCGCCTCGGCGGGACACTTTCAAGCCGATCTGGGTTTTGAGCACTTCTTCACCGGACATGCGGGACTCCTTGTTCCGAGCACCGCTTCCAATTCGCCAAATGCCGCCAATACTCCCGAACATCCCGTTGAGCACACCTTTCGTCAATGGATGGCCGCCGGAAACAACCTGAAGGAATATCACGCCAAGACGCGCGAAAACATCCAACAATTGTTTAGCTGGATGGACGCCATCGAACGGGCTCTGCCCGTTGAACGCGCGGAGTTATGGTCGGAAGGCGAAGAAAATATGGAAGCGCAACTGGACGGAATTCTCGGCCAAAGGTAGGGTTCTCCATGGCAATTCGGGCTTGCAGAGTCCTTCCAAAGGACCGTCGCCAACAGTTAGAATTGTTAGATTGATGCTCGATTCGGCGCATCCGGAAGTGCCGCCGAGGTTGCCAATCCTCCGCACTCCGGGGAAAGAGGGGAGCCTGATCCGACAGCCGGGTCGCGGTCCCAAGGTTAGGATGGCAAAGACCTTATCAAAATCAAATGATGGTTCGTGTGCTAACGGCACGCGGTACGCGCCGTCCTTCCAAGAGAGGATAGTCGGTTCCGGGACGGTCCGAGCCGGAAGAATTCTGCTGCCCTTGTTCTTGAGTTTTGCGCCCGTGAGCATTCTTTTGGGCGGCTGCGGTACGGAAGCGCCCAAACCTGCGGCACAGGCAGAAGCAAAGCCTGCCGAGCCGGCCATCCCGGATGAAATTCAGTCGGCGGCGGAGTCCCTGCTCGGAAAAGAGACACAGGTGCTGCTATTCGGGGATCTGGCAAAAAACAGCAAGCAGGAGTTTCTCGCTGCCAACGTCGTGCCGAAAACACCTACGAACAATTTGCCGGGTACCATTGTCACGCGCGCGGTGGTTGTTGAGAACTCCGACGGGAAATGGTCGGAAGTGCTGCGCTGCGATGAGCATTTGAAGAATCAGAAGGGATATCTGGGATTGACGCCTCTGACGTCCGTAACCGGCTGGCGGCTGCAATATGAACAAAGCGAGGACAAGGGTTTGTCGCTTTACTTCACGCCGCTGAAGGGCGTCACCGATTCGCACGTACTGCCTATCGGCGTGCGCTGGAATCCTCAGACGAAGCGCTACCAATCACTCGACCGCACTTACGAACACTTTCTCCTCGAATCCGCCTCCATTGATACTGCGAGGTCCAAGCTGCGATGAGCGACGCAAAGACCCGAGCGAGCGCGACGGCATCCACCGCCGGTCAGGACCCTCCTCCGAGCAAAGACTTGCGGGGCTTGATGCCCTATCTCCGTAGGTATACCTGGAGCATCGTCTTCGGCCTGTCCATAGTTGTACTGATGGGAATCATCGGAAATGTGCTCCCGTTGGCGATTGGCATCTTGACGGACACACTCTCTGGGAGTCCCGCTCCTTTTGAGCACGCAAGCAACTCGGGCGCCGCCATCGCGGCGATGCACCGTCTGTCGGCACTCAGCCGCGCCATCCCTTACTACGAGCCCCACAGCCGCCGCACATTAGGCATCTACTGCCTGATTCTGGTTGTCTGCGTCGCGATTAAAGGGATCCTTTCGTTCGAGTCGCGCTGGGTACTCATCGGAGTCTCCCGCGATATCGAGTACGACATCCGCAGTGATCTTCTGAAACGCCTGCTGGCGCTCGAACCCGAATTCTACGTTCGCAACCGCACCGGCGAACTGATGTCGCGGGCCACCAACGACCTCAACTCCGTCCGCATGGTCCTTGGGCCGGGCATCATGTACAGCGCGACCACGCTCAGTACCATGATTATGGCCATCATAATCATGCTCACGATTTCACCCTCGCTCACTCTTTGGGTCTTGCTCCCTGCTCCTGTTGTAGCCGTCGCGGTGTGGTTTTTCGGCAAGACCATTCATGAGCTTTACGAAATCATTCAAGCGGCCCTCGCCACACTTACCGCGCGCGTGCAGGAGAACCTCTCCGGGGTGCGAATCATTCGCGCCTACGCTCAGGAGGAAGCGGAGATTCGCGCGTTTGACGAGCCCAATCGCGAATACGTCTCGCGGAACATCCGCTTGATCCGTACCTGGAGTATGTTCATGCCCTCGCTCACAGCTCTGTCAGGCATGAGTTTTCTCGTCTTGCTGTGGCAGGGCGGACACCAACTCCTTAACGGGCAGATTTCGCTTGGAGCTCTCATCGCCTTCAACGGCTTTCTCGCTTTGCTCATTTGGCCCATGATTGCGCTTGGCTGGGTCACCAATATCTTTCAGCGTGGCGCCGCTTCCATGGGCCGCCTGAATTTCATTTTGACGGCGAAACCGAATATCGACGATCGGGCTGCAACCCTTCCGAAGGAAGCAACGCCGCAGGGTGAGATCGAGTTTCGCAATCTCACGTTCACTTATCCGACCACTCTTTCCGGTGTGAACGGATCGAACGGCTCCGGCCAATCCAACGGAAGCGGCCTGCATCCGGTTCTTTCCGGCATCAACCTCAAAATTCCCGCTGGGTCTACGCTCGCCGTCGTCGGACCCACCGGATGCGGAAAGACCACTCTCGCCGCGCTCGTCGCTCGCCTTTGGGAAGCGCCCGAAGGCACTGTGTTCATCGACGGCCAGCCCATTCGGCATTGGCCGATCGAGGCCCTGCGCCGCTCCATCGGCTACGTTCCACAGGATACTTATCTCTTTAGCGAAACGGTGGGCGGGAATATCACGTTCGGCCTGCCGGATTACAACCCCGAACGCGCTCGGGAAGCTGCGGAAATTGCCAGCCTCCATTGCGACATTCAGGATTTTGCCGCCGGCTACGAAACGGCTGTGGGAGAGCGTGGCATCACGCTTTCCGGCGGGCAGAAACAGCGTACAGCCATCGCTCGCGCCATCGTTCGCGACCCGCGCATCCTGATTCTTGACGATGCTCTTTCCAGTGTGGACACGCAAACCGAGGAGAAAATCCTGTCCGGTTTGCGCGGCGTCATGCGCGGACGCACAACCATTTTGATTTCGCACCGCACTTCGACCGTGCAGAACGCCGACCAGATTGTGGTTCTCCGCGAGGGCCGCATTATCGAACGAGGCACGCACGACGAATTGCTCGAGCGAGGCGGTTATTACGCGGACTTGTACCAGAAGCAGCTGCTCGAGGAAGAGCTCGAAAACGCATGAGCAATTTGCACGAAGAAGAGGCATTAGGCAAAGCGTACGACTCGCGCTTGATGCGACGGCTTTTGCAGTACATGAAGCCATATCGCTGGCGCGTTGTTTTGGCGCTCGCGCTAGTGGCCGTGGTTACGCCTCTTGAGCTTGCTCCTCCGCCCATTTTCCAGAAAGCCATCGACAGCTATTTCACTCCGGCGATGAACCACAAGATTCCCGAAGGCAGTGCGTGGATTGGAATCATTTGGCTGAGTTTGATTTATCTAGCGGTCCTCGCGTTCGACTTTATCGCTCAGTACATCCAGATTCGCATCATGCAGCGCGTTGGCCAGCAAACCATGTACGACATGCGCCGCGAAATTTTCGCCCACTTGCAGCGCCTGCCCATGAGCTATTTCGACCGCAACCCGGTCGGCCGCTTAGTCACTCGCGTCACCACGGACGTCGACGCCCTCAACGACCTCTTCGCTGCCGGTGTCGTCACCATGATCAACGATTTCTTCCTCCTGGTGGTTATGGCCGGCCTGCTTTTCAGAATCAACGCACGGCTGGCTGTCGACACGCTTGCCATCCTGCCCGGCATCCTGATCGTCACGCTGATTTTCCGCAAATACGTTCGCGACGCGAACCGCCGCATTCGCACCGCCATCGCGCGCATCAACGCCTTCCTTCAGGAA
>Ga0209166_10001605_pt1 | contig 18471 bp, 17 predicted proteins | sample Coa_R1_3_FD_187151 | JGI IMG/M metagenome (GOLD analysis project Ga0209166, IMG submission 187151) | Surface soil microbial communities from Centralia Pennsylvania, which are recovering from an underground coalmine fire - Coalmine... | ecosystem: Environmental > Terrestrial > Soil >... | reverse complement strand
CGTTCGCAAGCTGCCCCTTTTTCGGCTCCGGGCAGGGTGCCAGGCTGGCCGCATTAGTGGCGGGCGCCAGCCGCCGCCGGGCCGCGTGGAGACACCAGGTGACAGACAGCGGCACGCTTTCGCGCGATAAACCTGCTGGCCTGGGCGGCCGGTCACCGGTGGCTGACCCGCCTGTGGCGGCCCCGGCTGGGGTTGCCGTGTCCGGGCAGGATGTGCTGCTGGCGACCAAGCTGCATGTGCCCGGGCCGCAGCCGGGTTTTGTGCCGCGCCCGCGTCTGGTGGAGGCGCTGGGCGAGGGCCTGGCCAGGGGCCGGGTGCTGGTGTGCGCTCCGGCGGGGTTTGGCAAGACGGCGCTGCTGGCCGACTGGGCCCGCGGTGGCGGGAGGCCGGTGGCGTGGCTGGGCCTGGATGCCGGCGACAGCGACCCGGCCCGGTTCTGGCGTTACGTAGTGGCCGCGCTGGAGGGGGCCCGGCCAGGGCTGGCCGGGCGGGTGGGCCAGCTGCCCCCGGGTTCGTTTGAGGGGCTGGTGACGGCCCTGATCAACGAGCTGGCCGCCGATCCCGGCCCGGATGAAGTGCTGCTGGTCCTGGACGATTATCACCTGGTGGATTCCGGGCCGGTGCATGAGTCGGTGGCGTTCTTGCTGGAGAATCTGCCGCCGGGCCTGCGGGTGGTAGTGTCCGGCCGGTCCGACCCGCCGCTGCCGCTGGCGCGGCTACGAGCCCGCGGCCAGCTGGCCGAGCTGCGCGCCGCCGACCTGCGGTTCACCGGTGAGGAGGCGGCGGCGCTGCTGGGTGAGGCGGCGGGACCCAGCCTGCCCGAGGCAACAGTGGCGGCGCTGGTGGCCCGCACCGAGGGGTGGGCGGCGGGGCTGCAGCTGGCCGGGCTGTCGCTGCGGGGGCACGCGGATGCGACCGGGTTTGTGGCGGCATTCAGCGGCAGCCACCGTTTCGTGCTGGACTACCTGGCCGATGAGGTCCTAGACGACCAGCCCGGGGAGGTGCGCGCGTTTTTGCTGGAGACCTCGGTGCTGGAGCATTTGACCGGGGAGTTGTGCGATGCGGTCACCGGCCGGGCCGACGGGCAGCCGATGCTGGAGCAAGTGGAGCGGGCGGGCCTGTTCTTGGTGCCGCTGGATGAGGTGCGCGGCTGGTGGCGCTACCACCATCTGTTCGCCGACTTGCTGCGCGCCCGGCTGCAGGCTGAGCAGCCCGGCCGGGTACAGGCGCTGCACCGGGCCGCGGCCGCCTGGTGCGAGGAACATGACCTGGCCGATGACGCGGTGCGGCACGCGCTGGCGGCCGCGGACGCCGCCTGGGCTGCGCGGCTGGTGGAGCGGCACGTCGAGACGCTGCTCGGCCGCAGCGAGCGCGTGACCCTGCATCGCTGGCTGTCGGCGCTGCCGGCGCAGGCGGTACGCGACCGTCCGCGCCTGTGCCTGGCCCAGGCGTACAGCGCCGCCCAGGGTTTGCAGGTGGAAGCACTCGAGGCCCTGCTCGATGACGCCGAGCGCGCCTTTGCGGTCAGCGGCGACGAACCGTATCAGGACCCCGCCGGGCGGACGGCGAGTGTGCTGGCCAATATCCCCGTGGCGATCGCGTTCTTGCACGCCTCGCTCGCGCGGCTGCGGGGTGATGCTGCCCTCGCCGCCGACTACGACCGGCAGGCCCTGGACCAACTGGGCGAGGACGAGTGGTTGATGCGCTCCTTCGTGGGCTGGAACCGGGCGGGGGTGGACTGGCTCGACGGCCGGCTCGGGCCGGCCGAGCGCGGCCTGGCGACGGTGCTCGCCGAGCTTCGGGCGGCCGACGAAGCGGTCCGCCGCGCAGGCGGCAAGCCTGCGGAGGTCCTCCACGCCGTAGAAGGCGGCGCCGAGTTCTTCACTGGCTTCCTCGCCATGCGCGTCTGCTACGACCTGGGCCAGGTGCAGCGCGCTCAGGGCAACCTGGACGCGGCAGTGGCGACCTACCGGCACGCGCTGGAGGCGGCAGGCGAGAGCAGCCAGACAGCCCACGCGGGCATGGCGCACGTGGGCCTGGCCCAGATGTTGTACGAGCGGAACGAGCTGGACGCCGCCCTGGACCACGCCACCCGGGGAGTCACCCTGTGCCAGCATCTCGCCTACACCCCGCCGCTGGCCACCGGCCTGGCTGTCGTGGCCCGGATCCGGCAGGTGTACGGTGACGCGGCCGGGGCCCTGGATGCGATGGGTGAGGCCGGGCAGGTCGGGCTGAGCCCGCAGGTGGCCGCCCTGTTCAACCCGGTGCCGTCGCAGCGGGCGCGGCTGTTGCTGGCCCAGGGCGACGTCCACGCCGCCGCCCGGTGGACAACGGCTGCTGGCCTCGGCCCCGACGACGAGCCAGATTACCCGCGGGAGCCGGCGTATCTGGTGCTGGCCCGGGTGCTGCTCGCCCAACACGACCCCGGCGCGGCGCTCGCGCTGCTGCAGCGTATGCTCGGCGCCGCGGCCGGTCAGGGCCGGGCCGGCAGCATCATCGAGATCCAGGCGCTGCGGGCGCTCGCGCTGGCCGCCTGCGGCGATCACGCCGGCGCTCTCGGCGCGCTGACCGAGCCGCTCACGCTCGCACGTCGGCACGGCTATGTCCGGGTGTTTGCCGACGAGGGCGCACCGATGCGCGCCCTGCTCACCCAGCTGGCCGCGGCCCGGCCGGGCCAGCAGCACGCGGCCCGCCGCATCGACCTCGGCTACCTGGCCGCGCTCGTGCGCGCCTGCGGCCCGGCAGGCGCCGTGCCGCAGCGGGTACGTGCCGCCGCCGCGCCGCCGGGCCTGGCCGAGCCGCTGACCGACCGCGAGCTGGAGGTGCTGCGGCTCATCGCTGCGGGCAGGTCAAACCAGCGCATCGCCCACGACCTGGTGGTGGCGCTGGACACGGTCAAGAAGCACGTGACCCACGTCCTGGGCAAGCTCGGCGCCGCCAACCGCACCGAGGCCGTCGCCAGGGCCCGGCAGCTCGGCCTGATCCCCTGACACCGCCTCCCCAGCCGGCCCGGTAGCACCTTCGGGTGACCGAATCGCCGCGCCGCCACATTCCACCCGTCAGGCACCTTCGGGTGACGCCCCACGGCGGCCGGCCTTCGTACCGTTCGGCGAAAGCCGGGCCAACAGGGCCGGGCTGGGCCCCAGCCACGGGGCCGGCAGCCGAGGGAGCATCACATGACCACTGCAAGCGGCCGGGACCCGGCCCGCCGGGGCATCGGGCTGGGACGCGGGATGACCGGGTCGATAGGAAGTTTCGTGGTCCGCCGCGCCCGTCTGGTGCTGGTGGTGGCAATGCTGGCCGTGGTCGGGTTCGGCGTGCTCGGGGCCGGCGCGTTCGGCAAGCTGAAGACCGGCGGCTTCCAGGACCCGGGCGCGCAGTCGACGGCCGCGCAGACGCTGACCGACCAGCGCTTCGGTGGCTCAACCGGTGTCGTCCTGCTCGTCCACGCCGAGGCCGGGACGGTCGACGACGCGCCCGCCCGAGCAGCGGGCGCCGAGGCGGCGAGCCGTCTTGCGGCGCTGCCGGGCGTGTCGAACGTGGTGTCCTACTGGCAGACGCATGACCCCGGCCTGCGGTCGAAGGACGGCAAGTACGCGCTCATCCTGGGCAGCGCCAAGAGCGGCCGCGATCTCAGCGCCTCGGAGCTGGCGGGCCTGCGATCGCACAGCAGGCAGGTCGACGTCACGGCCGGCGGCAGCGCGGCGATCAGCAACGACATCCTGGCACAGGTCACCAAGAGCCTGCGCACCGCCGAAGCGATCGCCGTGCCGATCATCCTGGCGCTGCTGGTGTTCGCGTTCGGCAGCGTCGTGGCCGCGCTGCTGCCCCTGGCGATCGGGGGGATCGCGATCCTCGGCACGTTCGCCGAACTGGACGTGCTCGGCTCGGTGACGAACGTGGCGATCTACGCGGTCAACCTGACCACCGCGCTTGGCCTGGCGCTGTCCATCGACTACGCGCTGTTGATGGTCAGCCGCTTCCGGGAGGAGCTCGGGCGCGGGCAGGAGCCGGCGCAGGCGGTCGTGCGCAGCGTGCAGACGGCCGGGCGCACGATCGTGTTCAGCGGCGCGACGGTCGTGGCCGCGCTCGCCGTGCTGCTGATCTTCCCGCTGTACTTCCTGCGCTCATTCGCCTACGCCGGGGTCGGCGTAGTGCTCATCTCGGTGGCCGCCGCGGTCATGGTGCTGCCCGCGCTGCTGGCCGTGCTGGGCCGGCGCGTGAACTCCGGCCGGCTGCCGTGGGCACGCAACCGCGAGCCATCCACCGCCGCGCCGCTGTGGGGGCGGCTGGCCGGGCAGGTCATGCGCCGCCCGGCGCTGCTGGCGGTCCCGGTGCTCGCGGCGCTGATGCTGGTCGCGCTGCCGTTGCGGCATGCCCAGTTCGGCACGCCAGACGACCGGGTGCTGCCGGCCACCACGCAAAGCAGGGCGGTGGGCGACGTGCTGCGCACCGACTTCACCGGCAACAGCGCCACCGCGCTGAACGTCGTCACCGTCGGCCCGCTCGGCCGCACCGCGCTGACCGCGTACGCGACCCGCCTGTCGCACCTGGCCGGGGTCGCGCGCGTCGAGACCAGCGCCGCGACGTTCGTCCACGGCAGGGCCGTCCCGGACTCCGCCGATCCGGCCCTCGCGCGTCCCACGGCGCAGCGGCTGTCGGTCGTGAGCGCGGCCGATCCGCGCTCGAATGCCGCAAAGGACCTGGTGCGGACCGTGCGCGGCCTCCCCGGCCCAGATGGCGCCGGTGTCTACGTCGGCGGCGACACCGCCGAGCTGATCGACACCATGCACGCGATCGGCACCCGGCTGCCGCTGGCCGGACTGCTTATCGTGCTGACCACATTCCTCGTGCTGTTCTTGTTCACCGGGTCGGTGGTGCAGCCGATCCGCGCCCTGCTGCTCAACGGCGTCACCCTCGCCGCGACCGGCGGGCTCCTGGTGTGGATCTTCGGCCAGGGGCATCTGTCCGGGCCGCTGGGCTTCACCGCACAGCCGCTGGACACCAGCATGCTGGTGCTGCTCTTCTGCATCGCCTTCGGCCTGTCCATGGACTACGAGGTCATCGTGCTCAGCCGCATCAAAGAACTGCACGACCACGGCCGCGACAACACCACCGCAGTCACCGACGGGCTGACCCGCAGCGGACGCATCGTCACCACCGCCGCAGCGCTGATCGCGGTGACCTTCTTCGCCAACGCCACCGCGACAGTCAGCTTCCTGAAGCTATTCGGCATCGGCGCAGGGTTCGCGGTACTCATCGACGCGACACTCGTCCGCGCCGTACTGGTGCCAGCCTGCCAGCGGATACTCGGCCGCGCCGCATGGTACGCGCCCGCACCGCTGCGCCGGCTGCAGACCCGCATCGGCCTGAGCGAAGCCAGCGGCTGACCCATCCCGCCCCCCACCGGCACCAGCCACCAAGCACGGTCTTGACCAGCGACACCCACCCAGAACCGGCACCGCTCATGCACCAGCCTTGGACGTGATGATGATGAGCCTCACCGAACCAGAGACGCAGGCCCTGGGCTTCATTGAGCACGCCCTGGCCGGTTCTGACCCCAGGCTGGCTTCCATGCTGAACATCTTCAGCTGGCTCGCCGTCGGCGAGGAGATGCCGGCCCGCGAGAAGACACGGGCGCGGCGCGGGCGGTTGGCAGCCCACCGCCCGCGCCGCGCCCGGCGGCACCCGCGCCAGGGCATAGCCCTCCCGCAATCGCGCCAGCCATACGCGCGCCTGGGCTGGCAGCAGGCCATGCTGTTGCTGTGGGTAGTCGTCTCCGCCGGACTGCTCGCCATCGCGCTGGCCCTCAACACCAGTGGCCACAACGCCTGCATCCAGTCGATGGGAACGGCGTGCCCCTCTCCCCCGTCCCACAGCGGCCCCGGTCGCACCTTCGGGTGAGGGATCGCCGCGCCGCGACATTCCACCCGGCGGGCACCTTTGGGTGACGCCCCACGGCGGCCGGAATGCGTACCTTCCCCGAAAGCCGGGCTACCCGCGCCCGGTGAAGTACCCGTAACCGCCAAGTAGTTCATCCCGAAGGGCGTTCACGTGACAGACATCCAGATCGAGACCCAGTACGCGACCGGCGCTTCCCGGCGGGCCATCGAGCAGGCGCTGGTAGCCGCCGGGAAAGACCCCGGCCACCTTCGGCCCGAGGACCTCGCTCTGCTTGAGGACTTCCACACGATGGGCCGCATCGCCACCGCCCAGCTGGCCGACCTGGTCCAGATCACCCCCGACGACGAGGTCCTCGACGCGGGCAGCGGAATCGGCGGAACCGCCCGCTACCTCGCCCATCTCAGCGGCTGCCACGTGGTCGCCGTGGATCTCACCGAGGAATACTGTCAGACCGCACGGTGGCTCAACCAGCTTGCCGGGCTTGGCGACCGGATCACGGTGCGCCAAGCAGACGTCACGGACCTGCCTTTCGAGGATGCGACCTTCACACTGATGTTCAGCCAGCATGTTCAGATGAACGTGGCCGACAAGGCCCTGCTGTACGCGGAGGCACGCCGGGTCCTTGTCGATGGCGGCCAATTGGCTGTGTGGGACATCGTTGCCGAGAAGGACTGCGAACCCGACTTTCCGGTGCCCTGGGCCGACCGGCCCGGATACAGTTACCTGACCACATCCGACCGGTTGCGCGCGGCTATCGAAACCGCGGGTTTCGAGATCGAGCAGTGGAACGACCTCACCGGCCAAACGGCCGCAATAATGCAGACGCTGCTCACGTTGCCTCCCAGCCCGATCGGGTTGCAGGCCTTCGTCCCCGACTTCGAGTTGAAAGCCAGCAACCTCACCGCCGCGCTGGAAGACGGCCGTTTGCGCGCCGTCCAGGGCCTCGCACGAGCGGTCTGAGAGGTCTGGGCATGCTGCGACTGCGCGCCGCGGGCAGCTCAAACCAGCGCATCGCCCACGACCTGGTGATGTAGCACTTTCGGGTGAGGGATCGTCCCGCAGCGACATTCCACCCGGCAGGCACCTTCGGGTGACGCAAACGGCGCCGGGAATTCGTACGTTTTCTTGCAGAGCCGGGCCACGAGGGCCGGGCTGGGCAGCGACTTGAATTTCGCAAGCCATGAATCCCCTATGGAGGTCGCATGTCGCCGGAAATCATCTTCCTACTGCAGCTCGTTCTCGGTTATGTCGTGTGGCTGCTTTGCTTCGGCGCTTACATCATGCCGAGGCTCAAGGCGATGGACCGGGTCGCGGCGCAACGCGCCATCGCTACCCTCAACAGCTTCCGGTTCTTCGGGCTAGTCTTCATACTTCCAGGCGTCGTTGGCCCCCATCTGCCCGCTAGCTTCGCCACATTCGCCGCCTACGGAGATTTTGCAACCGGAGTCCTGGCCATGCTGGCGCTGCTTACCGTAAGGGTACGTCCGCTCTTTTGGCTGTTCGTAGTCGCCTTCAATATCGTGGGGATTGTCGATATCCTCATCGACTATTACCACGCCATCCAGGGCGGCCTGCCGGCACTGGCGGGGCAGTTGGGCGCCGGGTACGTGATCCCGATCATCTACGTGCCCTTGCTGATGATCACGAATGTCGTCGCGTTCTATTTCCTGCTGCGCCCCAAGCCTCGGCCCAAGATCACCGCGCCCCCGCCCGGCGGCGCAGCGCAGCAGGGGCCGCGGCCGCGGGCAGGTCAGACCAGCAACTGACGGGACTCAGATGTCACCCAGTTCGTCGGCACCGCAGCGACCGTCTATGGCGTGCTCGGCGCGCTTTAGACGCTGCTGCAGACACGGCAGATGCTCGCCCGCCGCTCATCGGGTGAGGTCTCGGCAGGCTTTTTGGCCTCCTATGCCGGGGGTTACGCGATCTGGCTGGCCTACGAGCTCAGCACCGGCGATATCCCGCTCATCGTCGTGGACATCGTCGGCCTGCTCTGCGCAGGTCTGACGCTCGCCGTCGCCCTGTCCCTCCGTGGCTCGCTCATCCGGCCAGCCACCTGGAACAGCCGCAACATGACTTCAATCTCACAAGACCCGCAGCCCCACACCTGCAGCCCCACACCCCCCTGGCCTGAGGAGCGAGATGGACAGCATCAGTGCGGAATACGGCGTGGATCAGGCGGCGATCGGCCCGGCCGGGGCCGAGCCGGTGGTCAGTGTCCGTGGTCTGGTGAAGCGCTACGGCAGCCGCGAGGCGGTCGCGGGCATCGATCTGGAGGTGCGGCGAGGGGAAATCTTCGCGTTCCTCGGGCCGAACGGCGCGGGCAAGACCACGACCGTGGAGATCCTCGAAGGCTTCCGGCAGCGCACGGGGGGACAGGTTTGCGTCCTGGGGCACGATCCGGCCACGGCGGGCGGCGCCTGGCGGGACCGGGTGGGCGTGGTCTTGCAGGACTCGCAGCCCGAGCCCGGCCTGTCGGTCCGGGAGTGCGTGGCCATGTACGCCGGGTTCTACCGGGCGCCGCGGGATATCGGCGAGACCATTGCCCTGGCCGGTCTCATCGAGAAAGCGGGCACGCTGGCCACCCGCTTGTCGGGCGGCCAGCGGCGCCGGCTCGATTTCGCGCTCGCCCTCATCGGCGACCCCGAGCTCATCTTCCTGGATGAGCCGACCACCGGGTTCGACCCCTCGGCCCGCCGCGCCGCCTGGCAGGTCGTTGCCGGGCTCCGGCACCTGGGCAAGACCGTCTTCCTCACCACCCATGACCTGGACGAGGCGGAATACCTGGCCGACCGGATCGTAGTGCTGTCGGCCGGACGCATCGTGGCTGAGGGCACGCCGGCCACGCTGGGCGGGCGCGACCACCTGGCCACCGCGATCAGCTTCACCCTGCCCGGCCACGTGCACGCGCGTGACCTGCCATCCGGACTAGGCGCGCTGGCAGAGCCAGGGCCGGCCGGATCAATCGTTATCTACAGCGACAGCCCGCTCGCCCACCTGCGGATGCTCGGAGACTGGGCGGCCGGCCGCGGCTTCGACCTTCCCGATCTTGACGTCCACCGGCCGGCCCTGGAGGAGGTCTACCTCTCCCTTACCGGACCCGCGACCAAGAAGGATCAGCGATGATCAGGATGGCCCTGCACCTGTCCGGCTACGACCTGCGCGCCTTTGCCCGCAACCGCCAGTCCCAGTTCTTCACCCTGGCCCTGCCGGTCCTGTTCCTGGTGATCTTCGCGTCGGTGTTCGGCGGCAGCGGGAACACCACCGCCGTGGCGGGCGGCCCGATCAGCACGTCGGTGTACTACGTGCCCGGCATCATCGCACTCGGGGTGATCGCGGCGTGCTTTGGCAACCTGGCGACCTCGGTGACCGCCCAGCGCGAACGCGGCGTGCTGAAGCGCCGCCGCGCCACCCCCGTCCCGGCCGCTGCCGTCATCGCCGGGCGCGTGCTCACCGCGGTCGCCGTCGCGGTGGTCATGGCCGCCGCGCTGCTCGGCATCGGGCAGGCCGCCTACGGCGCCCACGTCCCCGGCCGCACCGCCGCCGCCCTCGCCGTCACCGTGGTGATCGGCGCCGCCTGTTTCTGCTGCCTTGGTTACGCGCTCACCTCGCTCATCCGCAACGAGGATGCTGCGCTGCCCGCGGCCATGGCGATCACGCTGCCGCTGTACTTCATCTCCGGGGTGTTCGTCCCGGTCACGGTCCTGCCGCACTGGCTGGCGGACGTCGGAGAGATCTTCCCGGTCCGCCACCTGGCCAACGCGCTGCTCACCGCCTACAACCCGCACACCACGGGCCTGGGGTTCGCAGGCCCGGACCTGCTGATCCTGGCGGCCTGGGGGGCGGCGGGCCTGCTCGTCGCTGTCCGCACGTTCAGCTGGCTGCCGCTCGGACGCTAACCCCCGCAGCCCACCCACCCTCACCGGAGGAACACCATGGCCACGGAACTCCAGACCCAGACCGGACGATGCTCCACCCACGGAACAGTCCAGGCAACCCGGGAAGTCCCCCAAATGGGATTCCCCTTCGTCGTCTACGCCATCTGGCGGGCCGTCGCCCAGCGCCGCCCGTTCCTCTGCCCAGAATGCGGGGCAGCCGTCCAGGCAAACGGGCTGGCAGCGGCTTGAACGGGGCGGAGACTTCTGGCTGCGGTTTCGGCCCAAGGACCCGGCCAGCGCACCGTGTGCGTCGCCGTGGCCCAGCTACCACACCGGTTCCAGCCATCAAGCATCAATTCCTATCGTTAGAGGCACGCAATGAAGATCGCTTTTATCCTCTATGACCAGTTCACGGCACTCGATCTGGTCGGGCCATACGAGGTAATCGCCCGCTGGCCCGGCTCTGAGGTTCACTTCGTCGCGACAAGGCCGGCCCCGGTCCGGGCCGACGCTGGGCTGGTGGTGCTGCCCACCGGCACACTGGACTCGCTGACCGATCCCGATCTGGTGGTAGTGCCCGGATCGGGCAACCCGATGCCCGCGCTCAACGACAAAGCCCTGCTGGCCTGGGTCAGGCACGTGTCGCAACACGCGACGTGGATGGCCTCGGTCTGCACCGGCGCCAGCATCTACGCCGCGGCCGGCATCCACTCCCCGTCTCTCTCCGGTCTGCCGCTCGAAGCCCGCACCTTGCGATCAGCGCGGGTTTCCTTCACGCGACGTGATGTGCGACGTCGCGCCAGCCAGCGCGATCCACTTTCAAGCGCTGGCCGTATGCCACTGATCCAGGAGGCAGTTCACGGCGCCGCAGAGTGCTGCCTGGCACCTCCTCCGTAAGCCCTGGAATTCGCGAAGCCATGAACGATTTTCGCAGTATTGGTGTGCCCGCTGTAGGTGGCGGATCTGATATCGGCCGGAAAGCGCTGTGGGTGATCAGAGAACTCGGCCTGCCCGCCATCGTTAAAGCATGCGTGTCGTGCAGGTCCACGCGTCACCATCCCACAGGGAAGTTCCGCGTGAACACGAACGGCAAGCTCCTCGACGTCTGGCTGCTGATCTGCTGCGAGCTGTGCGGCCGTACGTCGAAAATCCATCCACGAGCGCATCTATGTGCAGGCACTCGAGAGCGAGCGGCTGCTGGTGTTCGAGAATAACGATCCGGCCATGGTTCGGGATCTGGCAATGGACGGGGCGCTGGCCGGCAAAGCTGCATACCAGGTCGACTGGAGCGGCACATGGGAGCTGGACACCGACATGCCGTCCTGCGAACTCGAGCGTGAGGATCCGGCGCCGCTCAAGGTAATCATCAGGTTCGAACTCCCGGTGCCCCTCCGGGTCGAGAAGCTACTCGCGACCGGGTTCGGCCTGAGTCGATCCGCCGTGAGAGGCATGGTCGATTCCGGGCGCATCCGCTTGCCCTTGGCCATCGACGCGAAGGCACGCGAAGACTTCACCCTCTTCGTCATCGCCCCCCACCGCCGTCGTGCGATGCAGCAGCGAATCAGGAGGCGTCCCGCATAGGCCTGAGGCGGCAGCAGCCACCGGGCACCTGCTGGCGCGCGTCACTGCACGTAGCCGTCGGGCGGGATCGCGCCCGAGACGGAGCAGGATCGGATCGCGGCTGCCTGCGCTAGGTCTTTGACCTGCATTTCCTAGTGGAGCTGAGGGGATTTGAACCCCTGACCCCCTCGATGCGAACGAGGTGCGCTACCGGACTGCGCTACAGCCCCTGGGACGGCTGTCAGCGTAGCAAAGACCGCAGGGTGTTCGCGCTTCAGTCACCCACGGCACGGTTCGCCGCGTCGGAGTACTGGTCGTAGACCTGGTCGCCGATCCGGCCGGAGATGTCGATGATCTCGGCGCCGTGCGGCTGGGTGTCTGGCACGCCGAGGCCGGGCTCTGGGACGGCGGGTGACGCGACGACCAGCGGTTGCCCGGCTACCGTCGGCTCCAGGCTGGCCCCGGCAAGAGTCTCGGCGTGGCGGCGGCGGGCCGCACGACGGGCCCGTTCGGCATCAATAGCCGCGAACTTGCGGAGCAGCATCAGATAGCCCGACAGCAGCACCGTGGGCGGGACGGCGATCCAGTATGCGTCGATGCGGGTAACCACCAGCCCGGCGGCGATGACCGTGAGCGCGATCAGGGTCGTCAGCAGGCGGCGGCGGGCCTTGACCACCTCGGCGCGCCGGATGGCGGGCGAGGCGCCGGCTTCCGGCTCCGCGGCGGCTTCCTCAGCCCCGGCATCCTCGCCGGGAACGTCCACACCGGCCTCGGCGACAGGCTCATCCGCCGCGTCCGCGCTCGGCGCCCATGCCGGATCGGCGTCCTGATTCAGGCCGGCTGGCTCGTTCCAGTCGGCCGACGGCTCGGCCGGCACCGGCACCGGCGGGGCCGACCGGGGCCGCAGCCATCGCGGCACGAGCACCACGGCCCAGATGGCCACGATCGCGAGATAGAGGATCGCGCTGCTCAACGCGCAACCCTCGTGGGTCGATTCTGACCGGTCCGCTGCCGCCGCACAGACGCCGTCGCGGGCATGCTCACGTGACGCACGGTAAAGGTCGGGACCGCCGTTGACGAGCATTGAGCCCGGTGTGTCGTGAGATCGGCCGTGCCAGGAGGCTTAACGCGGGCGCGTTATGCCGCTAAATCGGATTCATGCATTACGCAGTCTCGGCGTCGGCCCGTTACCCAGGCGCGCGGTATACCGTGGTGCCCTGACAGATTCGCCGTTGCCGGGCGGCGGCCACCACTAACCGGGCCGGTCAGCTGGCGGTGCCCGACCGGGACGCGGACAGGATGCCGCGCCAGCGGGCCAGCAGGCCCCCGTGCACGTCCTCGATCGAGAGCGCGTAGCAGAGGTGGTCCCTCCAGGCGCCGTCGATGTGCAGGTACCGGCGGCGCAGCCCTTCCTCGTGGAAGCCGAGCTTTTCCACCACGCGCCTGCTGGCGTGGTTCTCCGGGCGGATGCTCGCCTCGATCCGGTGCAGCCCGACTACGAAGAAACAGTGGTCGACCGCCATGGCCAGGGCCGTGGGGATCACCCCGCGGCCGGCGGCCTGTTCGTCGATCCAGTACCCCACCTGCCCGGACCGGGCCGAGCCCCACAGGATGCTGCCGACGGTCAACTGGCCGGCGAACTGGCCGCCGTAGACAACCGTCCAGGGCAGCGCCTGGCCCTGGCGCGCCTCGCGGCGCATGGTACGGGCCATGCTCACGTATGGGCCGATGCTGGACCGGTACAGCGGGGTTTCCGGATTGGTGGGCTCCCAGGGCCGAAGCCAGTCCGCGTTGCGCACCCGGGCTTCGCGCCACACCCGCGCGTCTCTTACCCGGACCGGGCGCAGCGTGACAGGCCTGCTCAGCAGCGAAGGCTCAAGCAGCGTTACCGGCCACCCGCGCAAGCGTCCCACGGGGCCATCATTCCCCTCGTATGAGCAGGACGCACGGTCTATGAGAATCCGGAAGATTCGCGCCCAGGGCCGCTTCTAAGCCTAAAGGCTGACCCCGGGATTAATAAGCCCCGGCGATCGGTGCGCGCCCTATTGCGGAACCTCGGCCCGGGGATGGTCGCCGCCGTGCGCCTGGTCGACCGCGTGCCGCAGCACGGGGGCCAGCACCGCCATGCCGTCCCGGACCCCCCCGGTCGAGCCTGCCAGGTTGACGATGAGCACACCGCCAGCCACGCCCGCCAGGCCGCGGGACAGCATCGCCGCCGGGACCCCGGCCGCCACGCCCGCCGCCCTGATGGCCTCCGCAATGCCGGGGATGTCCCGTTCCAGCACCCGGCGGGTCATCTCCGGGGTCAGGTCGCCCGGGGTCAGCCCGGTGCCGCCGGTCGTCACCACGACGTGGTAACCGCTGGTGATGGCGTCCCGCAACGCCGCCTCGACCGGTGCCCCGTCAGGTACCACGAGCGGGCCGTCCACGGCGCACCCAGCCTCGGCCAGCAGCCTGGCCAGCACCGGGCCGGACCGGTCCTCGTAGACACCGGCCGCGGCGCGGTTGGACACGGTGATCGCGAGGGCGCGGATCTCTGCCGCGGGGCCGCCGTTCTCGCCGGTCATGGGCGCCGCCAGGTGCCGGTCTTGCCGCCCGTCTTCTCCTCGACCCGCACGTCGCTGATCACCGCCGCGGGGTCGATCGCCTTCACCATGTCAACCAGCGCCAGCGCCGCCACCGTTACCGCGGTCAGCGCCTCCATCTCCACGCCGGTGCGGTCCGCGGTGCGCACGGTCGCCTCGATCAGCGCCGCGTCGTCGCCGACCGCCAGCTCCACGGTGACCGAGTGCACCGCGATGGGATGGCACAGCGGGACCAGGTCCGGGGTCCGCTTGGCACCCTGGATGCCCGCGATCCTGGCCACCGCCAGGGCGTCTCCCTTGGGCACCTCCCCGGCCCGGAGCGCGGCGATCGCCGCTGCGGACAGCAGCACCCGGCCGGTGGCCCGGGCCTGCCGCGCGGTCACGTCCTTGCCGGACACGTCGACCATCCGGGCATGCCCGGACTCGTCGATATGCGTGAGCCCTGGCTGCGTCATGGCAGCGAGAGTACGTCGGCGGCCTCGCCCGCGGCCATCGCGGTCACCTGTTCCGGGATCACGATCAGCGCGTTGGCCTGCGCCAGCGCGCCGAGCTGGTGCGAGCCCTGGCCGGTGAGCGGGGTCACCGTCGCCCCGTCGGGGGCGAGCACGCCACGCAGGTAGGACCGCTTTCCATTCGGGGACCTTACCGGTGCTGCCAGTTGCGCCCTCAGGGACGGCAGCGGCCGGGGTGTCAGGCCCTGCAGGGCATCCAGGGCGGGACGGCCGAACAGGAAGAACGAAACGAACGCGCTCACCGGGTTGCCCGGCAGGGTGAGTAGCGGCGTCCGGCCCCGGCCGACCAGGCCGAAGCCCTGGGGCATGCCGGGCTGCATGGCGACCTTGCCGAAGCTCATCTCCGCCAGCGTGGTCCCGCTCCCGGACAGCGCCGCCTTGACCACGTCGTGCTCGCCGCCCATGCTCACCCCGCCGCTAGTGATCAGCAGGTCGGCCAGGGCGGCCAGTTCCTCGAGAAGGGCGAGGACCTTCTGCGGGTCGTCCCCGGTGCGGTGCCGGGTGGCCACCCCGCCTGCCTGCCGCACCGCGGCCGCGAGCATGTAGGTGTTGGAATCCCAGATCCGGCCGGGAACCAGCGGGCTGCCCGGCTCGCTCAGCTCGTTGCCGGTCGCGATCACCGCGACCCGTGGCACGGGGCGGGCCAGCACAGACCCGTGGCCGCTGGCCGCGAGCAGCGCGATCTGGGCCGGGCCGAGCCGGGCGCCCGCCGGGAGCAGCGTCGTGCCGGCGGTCACGTCGTCCCCGGTCCGCCGGATCGAGAAGCCCTTGGCCACCGGCCGGGAGAACCGGGCCTCCGCGGCGCCGCCGTCGGTCCACTCCACCGGGATCACCGCGTCGGCGCCGCCGGGCATCAGGGCCCCGGTCATGATCCGCACGCAGGTGCCGGGCGCCACGGTCACCGCCCGGGTGTCACCGGCCGGGATCTGGTCGGCGACCGGCAACGTGACCGGCGCCTCGGCGGTCGCCGCCTCGACATCCGCGGCATGCACCGCGTACCCGTCCATCGAGGAGTTGTCGAAGGACGGCAGGGGAGTGGCGGCCACGGCATCCGCGGCGAGCACGGCGCCCTCGGCCGCTTCCAGCCCGAGCTTGACCGGCTCGACCGGGCGGATCGCGGCGAGCACCCTCGCGAGGTAGGCCTCCACCGGATCGATGCCGGTCACGGCAGGTCGTCCAGGTACTTCCGGAGCCACGGCAGGAACTCGGCAGCCACGTCCCGCCGTTCCAGCGCGAACTGGACCACGGTGCGCAGGTAGTCGACCGGGTTGCCGGTGTCGAAGCGGCGGCCGCGGAACAGGACGCCACGCACCCCGCCGCCGTCGCCGGCCGGCATCTGGGCCAGCGTCTTGAGCGCGTCGGTGAGCTGGATCTCGTTGCCCCGGCCGGGCGGGGTGTCCTGGAGCACCTTGAACACGGCCGGGTCGCAGAGGTACCGGCCGATGATGATCCAGTTGCTCGGGGCATCGGCCGGGGCCGGCTTCTCGACCAGGTCGGTCAGCGTGACCACGTCTTCTGTGCCGGTGGGCTCGATCGCTGCGGCGCCGTACTGGGACACCTGTTCGGAGTCCACCTCCATCAGCGCGACTACCGAGCCGCCGAACTGGTCGCGGACGTCGATCATGCGCCGCAGCAGTGGGTCGCCGGGATGGATGAAGTCGTCGCCGAGCAGCACCGCGAACGGCTCGTTACCGACGTGGTGCGCCGCGCACAGCACGGCGTGGCCCAGCCCCTGCGGAGTGCCCTGCCGGGTGTAGTGGACCGTGGCCAGCTGTGCCGGCGCACAGATGCCGGCGAGCCGCTCGTCATCGCCCTTGGCCTTCAGCACCTGCTCCAACTCGGGGTCCCGGTCGAAGTGATCCTCCAGCGCGCCCTTGGCGCGGCCGGTGATCAGCAGGATGTCGCGCAGTTCGGCGGCGACCGCCTCCTCGACCACATACTGGATGGCGGGTTTGTCCACGACGGGCAGCATCTCCTTGGGAATCGCTTTCGTCGCGGGCAGGAACCGGGTTCCGAGGCCGGCTGCGGGGATGACTGCCTTGGTTACGGTTGGATATCTGGCCATGCCGATTACCCTAGACGAGTGCTTCTTCCCGATGCTCCGGCCCCGGCGCCGGGCGTGGCATTGGATACGGTCAGTTACCGGCATTTCGTTATGAATATATATAGATCGCCGCTAATCGGGTGGAGAGCTGGTCGCTGACCGTGACCGGAGAGGGCGAGGACGGGAAGGCGGCGCTGCGGCGCCGTATCCTGGCCGCGCGGGCCGGGCTGCCAGCGCGGCGCCGCGCCGCGGCGGAGCAGGCGCTGCGCGAGGCGGTGCTCGCGCTGCCGCAGGCGCAGATGGCCGGGACGGCCGCCGTGTACTACTCGATCGGGTCCGAGCCGGGTACTCACGGGCTCGTCTACGCCCTGTGGAAGCGGGGCACGTACGTGCTGCTGCCGGTGCTCCGGCCGGACCTGGACCTGGACTGGGCCTCCTACGAGGGCCCCGATTCGCTGCGGCCCGGGCCGCGCGGGCTCACCGAGCCGGCTGAGGCCCCGCGCGGCGCCGGCGCGGTGTCCCGGGCCGACCTGGTGATCGTGCCCGCGCTGGCGGTGGACCGGCGCGGGGTGCGACTCGGCCGCGGCGGCGGCAGTTATGACCGCGCGCTGGCCCGGGTCGGCCCGCAGGTCCCCACGATCGCGCTGCTCTATGACGGGGAACTGCTGGACCAGGTGCCCGCCGCCCCGCACGACCAGCGGGTACGGCTTGTGGCACGGCCAGAAGAAGGAATAACGCGGCTGCCGGATGAGCTACCATTTAGCAGTCCACTGCCGTGAGTGCTAGCGGCGGCGTGCGGAGGAGGGACCAAGTGCCGACGTACGAGTATGCGTGCGCCGAATGTGAGGAGCGCCTGGAGGCTGTCCAGAAGTTCAGCGACGACCCGCTGACCGTCTGCCCGGCATGCGGGGGCAGGCTCCGCAAGCTGTTCTCGCCTGTCGGCATCGTGTTCAAGGGGTCGGGCTTCTACCGGACGGACAGCCGCAGTTCCTCGGTCAACGGGTCCAAGTCGCCGAACGGCGCTTCCGCCGACAACTCCGCCGCGAGCGAGAAGTCTTCCGGGACTGACACGAAGACGTCCAGCTCCGACGCGGGGTCGTCCGGGACTGCGGCCAAGTCCGAGAAGAAGGCGGACACGAGCGGATCGGGCAAGTCCTCGCCCGCGGGCACGAAAGTCGCCTGACCGGCGTGCTCCCGTCGGTGCCCGGATCCCGGGGCTGGCGTGACTCCGTGTCCGGCGGCCCTTCTGTGACCAGCGGGCCCAGCATCGGCGTGATCGGCGGCTCGGGGTTCTACTCGCTGCTCGACCACGGCGAGGAGATCCAGGTGGACACCCCGTTCGGCGCGCCAAGCGATCCCATCGTGACCGGCGGGGTGGCTGGGCGCCGGGTCGCCTTCCTGCCCCGTCACGGCCGTGACCATCGGTTCCCGCCGCACCGCATCCCGTACCGGGCGAACCTGTGGGCGCTGCGCTCGCTCGGTGTCCGCCAGGTGCTGGCGCCGAGCGCGGTCGGCTCGCTCACCATGGCATACGAGCCGGGCACGCTTGTCATCCCGGACCAGTTGGTGGACCGGACCAGGACCCGGGAGCAGACCTACTACGACGCCGAGCGCGCGGTCCATGTGCCGTTCGCCGACCCGTACTGCCCGGTGGGCCGCGCCCAGGCCGCCGCCGCCGCCCGCGCCGCTGGCTGGGCGCCCGTCGAGTCGGGCACGCTGGTGGTCATCGAGGGGCCCCGGTTCTCTACCCGGGCGGAGTCGCAGTGGTACGCCGCGCAGGGGTGGACCCTGGTGGGCATGACCGGGCACCCGGAGGCGGTCCTGGCCCGGGAGCTGGCCCTGTGCTACACGACGCTCGCGCTGGTCACCGACACCGACGCCGGGGTGGCCGAGGGGGAAGGGGTCACTCAGGAGGAGGTCTTCGCGGAGTTCGGCCGCAACGTCGGGCGGCTGCGTGACCTCGTCTTCGCCATCCTCGCCGCGCTGCC
>Ga0209166_10001602_pt1 | contig 18491 bp, 16 predicted proteins | sample Coa_R1_3_FD_187151 | JGI IMG/M metagenome (GOLD analysis project Ga0209166, IMG submission 187151) | Surface soil microbial communities from Centralia Pennsylvania, which are recovering from an underground coalmine fire - Coalmine... | ecosystem: Environmental > Terrestrial > Soil >... | reverse complement strand
GGTGTGCGGAATTACGCCCACCGAGCGCCGGGGGGCGAACGTCTATGAGAATCATCCTTCTGGGACCGCCCGGGTCGGGCAAGGGGACCCAGGCGCAGCGCCTGGTGCAGCGCAACGGCGTCGTGCAGCTTTCCACGGGCGAGATGCTGCGTGCGGCGGTTGCCGCCGAAACGCCGATCGGGCTCAAGGCCAAGGACATCATGGCGAGCGGCGGCCTTGTCCCCGACGACGTCGTGGTCGGTATCATCTCCGACCGCATCGAGCAGCCCGACGCGAGGCGCGGATTCATCCTCGACGGCTTCCCGCGCACCGTGCCGCAGGCGGAAGCGCTCGACGATCTCCTGAAGCACAAGCATATGAAGCTCGATGCGGTGATTGAGCTGCGCGTCAACGAGAGCGCGCTGTTGCAGCGGGTCGAGACACGGGCTGCGGAAACGCGGGCGCGCGGCGAGGACGTGCGCATCGATGACACGCCGGAAGTGCTGATCAAGCGGCTGGCCGCCTACCGCGCGCAGACCGAGCCGCTGATTCATTACTACTCGGAGCGGCGCAAGCTTGTGACCGTCGACGGTATGATGACCATCGAGGAGGTCACCCGCGAGATCGGCCGGATCCTGCATGCCCTCGGGGCTGTGGACAGCAAGGCCTCCAAAAAGGCGCATTCGGCCAAGCGAGCCGTCAAGAAGGCTGCCCAAAGCGCGCCCAAATCGGCCAGCCGCGGACGCCCGGCGGCCAAAAAGGCTGCCAAGGGGGCCCGAAAGGCGGTCAAAGCGGCCTCAAAGGCGGCCCGGAAGGGGGCGAGGAAGGCGGTCCCCGGAGCGGCAAAAAAGGTCACGAAAAAGCGAGCTAAGGCCTAGAATCGGTTGACGAAAGGCCCTTTCGTCCATTAATAAGCCCGCGCATCCAAGTCGGATAGTTTTATGACGATGCCGGGCCCCAATGATCATGGGGGGCGGGCGTCGTGTTCGTGTTTGCGGACACCTGCCCGAGATAGCAAGAACTTAAGGTCCGATTCGAGCGCGGATCGGCGACAGGAGAGACGTACGTGGCCCGTATTGCCGGCGTGAATATCCCCACCAACAAGCGCGTGCTGATCGCGCTGCAGTACATCCATGGCATCGGCCCGAAGAGCGCGGCCGACATCATGGAGAAGGTGAAGCTCCCGCTGGAGCGTCGCGTCAGCCAGTTGAGCGACGCGGAAGTGCTGCAGATCCGCGAAGTGATCGACCGCGACTACGTCGTCGAGGGCGACCTTCGTCGCGAGACCGGCATCAACATCAAGCGGCTGATGGACCTCGGCTGCTATCGCGGGTTGCGCCATCGTCGTGGCCTGCCGGTGCGCGGTCAGCGCACCCACACCAATGCGCGCACGCGCAAGGGGCCGGCCAAGGCCATCGCCGGCAAGAAGAAGTAGTTTGGCGAATAGCGAATGGCGAATGGCGAGTAGGGCAGACCCTATTCGCTATTCGCCACTCACCATTCGCCCATTCAAGGTGTAGCCGCTGGCATTACGGCGGCGTTGAGATCGTAGGAAAGGTTTGAAATGGGCAAGGAAGCCACCCGCGTCCGCCGGCGCGAACGCAAGAACATCGCCTCCGGCGTGGCGCACGTGAATTCGTCGTTCAACAACACCACCATCACCATCACCGACGCGCAGGGCAACACGATCGCCTGGTCGTCGGCGGGAACGATGGGGTTCAAGGGGTCGCGCAAATCGACCCCGTATGCCGCGCAGGTCGCGGCGGAGGATGTTTCCAAGAAGGCGCAGGAACACGGCATGCGCACGCTGGAAGTCGAGGTCGCCGGTCCCGGTTCGGGCCGCGAGTCGGCGCTGCGCGCGCTGCAGGCCGCGGGCTTCACCGTCACCTCGATCCGCGACGTGACGACGATCCCGCACAATGGTTGCCGTCCGCGCAAGCGGCGGCGCGTGTGACGCTTTCTTTGCGGGCGGCCTGGCTGCCCGCAAAGCGTTTTTGAAATTTTGCAAGCCGCGGACTGATCCGCGGCCTCCAACGCCAGATGGCAATTGAGCTGGCCAGAGGTGAGACAGTGACGATCCAGAAGAATTGGCAAGAACTGATCCGGCCGAACAAGCTGCAGGTTGCGCCCGGCACCGACGCGTCGCACTATGCGACGCTGGTTGCCGAGCCACTCGAGCGCGGCTTCGGCCAGACGCTCGGCAATGCGCTCCGCCGCATCCTGTTGTCCTCGCTACAGGGCGCTGCGGTGCAGTCGGTGCACATCGACGGCGTGCTGCACGAGTTCTCCTCGATCGCGGGCGTCCGTGAGGACGTCACCGACATCGTGCTGAACATCAAGGACATCTCGATCAAGATGCAGGGCGAGGGCCCCAAGCGCATGGTCGTGAAGAAGCAGGGTCCGGGCGTCGTGACCGCCGGCGACATCCAGACCGTCGGCGACATCGTCGTGCTCAATCCCGAGCTCGTGCTCTGCACGCTGGACGATGGCGCCGAGATCCGCATGGAGTTCACGGTGACGACCGGCAAGGGCTATGTCGCCGCCGAGCGCAACCGGCCGGAGGACGCGCCGATCGGCCTGATCCCGGTCGACAGCCTGTTCTCGCCGGTCAAGAAGGTCTCCTACAAGGTCGAGAACACCCGCGAGGGCCAGATCCTCGACTACGACAAGCTGACCATGACGATCGAGACCAACGGTGCGGTGACGCCGGACGACGCCGTGGCTTTCGCCGCGCGCATCCTGCAGGACCAGCTCAACGTGTTCGTCAACTTCGAGGAGCCGCGCAAGGAAGTCACGCAAGAGATCATCCCCGATCTCGCCTTCAACCCTGCGTTCCTCAAGAAGGTCGACGAGCTCGAGCTGTCGGTGCGTTCGGCCAACTGCCTGAAGAACGACAACATCGTCTATATCGGCGACCTCGTGCAGAAGTCGGAAGCGGAGATGCTGCGCACCCCGAACTTCGGCCGCAAGTCGCTGAACGAGATCAAGGAAGTGCTGGCCCAGATGGGTCTGCACCTCGGCATGGAAGTGCCGGGCTGGCCGCCGGAGAACATCGACGAGCTCGCCAAGCGCTTCGAGGATCATTACTGATTTCGTCATTCCGGGTTCGCGCTCACGCGCGCCCCGGAATGCCAGGGCGAACGCAGGCAGCCCACCTGAGCAACATGTCCGACGAACCGTCGTGGCACATCGAAAGTAAGGAATAGACCCATGCGTCACGGACGTGTTCACCGCAAGCTCAACCGCACTCACGAGCACCGCCGCGCGATGTTCGCCAATATGTGCGCCGCGCTGATCAAGCATGAGCAGATCGTCACCACGCTGCCGAAGGCCAAGGAGCTGCGCCCGATCGTCGAGAAGCTGGTCACCCTCGGCAAGAAAGGCGGGCTTGCCAATCGTCGCCAGGCGATCTCCGAGATGCGCGACGCCGACATGGTCAAGAAGCTGTTCGAGACGCTCGCGCCCCGCTACAAGGACCGCCAGGGCGGCTATACCCGCATCATCAAGGCCGGCTTCCGCTACGGCGACAACGCTGCGATGGCGGTGATCGAGTTCGTCGACCGCGACGTCGACGCCAAGGGCCAGGATTCCGGTCCGGTCGAGGAGAAGAAAGCCGAGGCGGCGTAAGCGCCGGCCCGATATCGAGTTCAAGGCGGCGCTTCGGCGCCGCCTTTTTTATATGCTTGTTCGCGCATTTCGTGGCTGGCTTGCGCCGCCTTCCTTGCGCCACGAACCCTGCACTATCTTTGCGTGTCGAAAAATAGGGGGAAAACGCAATGTTCAAGCTTCGCGATTTGATTGTTTGTTTTGTTTTGGCCCTTTCGGTCCTGTCGCCGCAGCCATCCCGCGCCGAACAGGCGTTTCAGCGCTTCCTGCCGCTCCTGGTCGATCTCGACGGCTGGCAGGGCAAGAAGCCCGATGGCATGTCGATGGAAGTGTCCAACATGAGCATGACCACGGCCAACCGCGACTACCAGAAAGGGTCGGCGCAGGCGCATGCGTCCGTCGTGGTCGGCCAAAGTGCGGCGGGCGCGCTGGCGCCGCTGCAGAGCGCGATGAACGTGCAGACCAGCGAGGGCCACATGATCACGGCGACCATGCACGGCATGCCGGTCATGAAGGCCTTCACCGTCAAGGACAAGTCCGGCTCGCTGATCGTGGCGCTCGGCAAGGAGGCGATGTTCAGCTTCTCCTATAACGGCGTTAGCGAGGAAGAAGCGCTGGCGCTCGCCGAAAAATTCGACTGGAAGGCGATGCAGGCGGCCGCGCAGGCGAAGTAGGGGCGCGTTGCTGCGAGCGAAGCGACGACGTGGGGGGTGGGTTAGCCGAAAGGTGTAATCCACCATGTTGGATCGCGCGAAACGGTGGATTGCGCGGAGCCTGTTACCGGGTACGCGAGTCGTAATCCCGTCATTGCAGGGAGCGTGAGCTCCGACCTGTCCGCTGTGCTCAACGAGCGAAGGCGGAAGTAATCCAGAATCTTACGCGCGGTGCTGGATTGCTCCGCCCACGCCGGCGATCACGCTCCGGGTCGCCCGTGACCATCCGATCGCGTGTCTTTTGTGCAACGCACGGCCAAAAACCCGCATCAAGCGATTGCTGTCATGGTTATGCAACGCCATCTGGGAATTATGATGGTGCGATCGAAGGGGGGCATCCCGGAGTCGTCCTGTCCATTGGGTGGTTCGCTTTAGTCCGTCGCCTTTCGCGGGGAGAGTATGCGAAGGCGGAGCGGGCAAGGGGCGGGCTAAAGGATCAGGTAAACGACCTTAGGGTGTTTTCACTCAGTGAAAACTTCCGGGCAAAGAACAACTTGGAGAATTGCCGTGAAGATGATCAAGGGCCTTGTTCTCGGCTCCGTGGCGGGTCTGCTCGCTGTGGGCGGGGCACAGGCTGCTGATCTTCCGTTGAAGGCCAAAGCGGTCGAATACGTGAAGGTTTGTTCGCTTTATGGTGCCGGATTCTGGTACATCCCGGGCACCGATACCTGCATCAAGCTGGGCGGCTATTTACGCGTCGACGTCCTGGCGAATACGAACTCGGTCGACACGGGCAACGTCAATGGCCCGGCCGGCGCGAAGAACCGCTTCACCAACGCCTACACATGGCGCTCCCGTGAAGACCTGAACATCGATACGCGCACCGCGACCGAGTACGGCGTTCTCCGTACCTATGCGGATCTGAGGTTCAACTGGACGGACGACAGCTTCACACAGAACGCGCCCGGCGCGACCGTTTACTCGGCGATCGGACCTGCCCCGTTCGGCTCCGCTCCGAACAACGCGAATGCCGGCGCGGTGGCCGCCGGTACGGTCGGCACGTACTATGCCTTCATCCAGTTCGCAGGCTTCACGATCGGCAAGACGGTTTCCGCCTTCAGCACCCCCTGGCACAACTATCCGGGCAACAACTTCGATGGCCTCGTCGGCGGCGGCGGCACGGATACGGGTGTGAACCAGTTCACCTACACCGCCGAATTCGGTCAGGGCATCAGTGCGTCGATCTCAGCTCAGGATCCGACTCAATCTTATCAGGCTGGCGTCAACAACCTCGGCGTGCCCGGTGGCTTTGGCTATGGCACCAGCGACTACGGTGGAACGGTTGCTCCCGACATCGTCGGTCAGGTTCGTGTCGACCAGGCTTGGGGGCTGTTCCAGGCGTCGGTCGCCGCGCACGACAACCACGCGGCGTACTACGGCGCGACTGAGCCGAGCGGGCATCCCGACGACCGGTGGGGTTGGGCCGGCCAGTTGGGCCTGTCGATCAAAAATATCCCGACGGGACCTGGTGACGTAATCAACCTGCAGGGTGTGTATACGGATGGTGCAACCCGCTACAACATCCAGGACCTGGCCGCCCAGTACGGTGCGGTCTTGCTCTTCGGCAGCTCGAACGTAGCCTACCAGAGCCTTGGGTTCGGGTTTGCGCCTGATACGGTGTTCGCATCGGGCGGCTCGCAGCAGTTGATCCAGACCTGGGGTTTCAACGGTGGTTACACCCACAACTGGAATCCCTACTGGAACAGCAGCATCTACGGCGGCTATGCCGCGGTCAGGTACAACGGCACGGCCAAGGCCTTGATGTGCGGCCCGGGCGGTACGGTTGCGGTCCTGCTCACTCCGGGCGACACCTGCAATCCGGACTACAACATCGCGCAGGTTGGTTTCGTCACGCGGTGGACTCCGGTCAAGAACCTGACCTTCTCGGGTGATGTGACCTGGAGCCAGCTGGATCAGAAGTACGCCGGCACGGTTACGTTCGGCAGCCTTGGCATCGCCAAGCCGACAACCGCTTACGAGCTCAAGAACGAGAACAACGTCGTTCTTCTGCTCCGCGCGCAGCGCATCTGGTAATCCAGTTTGTCTGATCGTTGTCTAACAGAACCCCCGGCGGGACCCCGCCGGGGGTTCTGCTTGGTATGAAGAGGCCGCCTGGTCGCAACTGTCGCTTCGACCGGCTTTCATCACGGCGCACGATCGATTAAAGCTCGTCCATGACGCTTGCTCTCTCGATCCGCAACAGGCGGTGGATCCGGATCACATCCGGACGATGGCAGCGGCGCGGCATCTTCCTGCTCGGCGGCATCGCCGTTGGGGCCGCGGCCGTCGCGCTGGCGCAACTTGCCGATCTCGCCCAGATTGCCTTTGCGCTTGTGCTATCGAAGTCGCGCTATGCCTCGCTGGTTGTTACGCCGTTCGGCTTCGCGCTTTCGGTGTTCCTGACCAAGCGGTTTTTCCCGAATACGCAAGGCAGCGGGATTCCACAGGCCATTGCCGCGCGGCACCTGACCGACCAGAAGGCGCGCGGGCAGCTCGTTTCGCTGCGCATCGCGATCGGCAAGATCATCCTGACCCTGTTCGGCCTGTTATGCGGCGCCTCCGTTGGACGTGAAGGCCCGACGGTGCAGGTCGGAGCTTCGATCATGTTCGCGCTGGGCCGCTTCTCGCCACGGCGTCAGCCGGGCTTGATCCTTGCCGGCGCTGCGGCGGGCGTCGCTGCCGCGTTCAACACGCCACTCGCCGGGATCGTGTTCGGGATCGAGGAGATGAGCCGCGCCTTCGAAACCCGCACCTCAAGCCTCATCATCTCGGCCGTGATTGCCGCCGGCCTGACCTCGCTCGCCTTGATGGGCAACTACGCATATTTCGGCAGCAGCGCGATGGGGCTGCGCAACGGAACCGACTGGCTCGCTATTCCCGCGTGCGGCGTCGTCGGCGGATTGGCGGGCGGCCTGTTCAGCCGTATCGTCATCACCATGGCGCGCGGATTTGCAAACCCCGTTGGACGCGCGATCAAGCGATATTCCTTGGGGTTTGCCCTCATCTGCGGGCTGGCGGTCGCGATTTGCGGACTTGTCTCGGGCGATACGATCTACGGCACGGGCTATTCGCAGGTGAAATCGGCGCTCGAGAATGGTGCGCCGTTGCCCGCGGATTTTGGTATCCTGAAATTCCTGGCGACGACGTTCGCTTCGATCAGCGGGATTCCGGGTGGCATCTTTTCGCCGTCGCTTGCGGTCGGCGCCGGAATCGGCAGCAACATGGCTTCGCTGTTCCATGGCGCGCCGCTCGCGGCGATCATGCTGCTCGGAATGGTATCGTATTTCGCCGGCGTCGTGCAGGCGCCCATCACCGCCTTTGTCATCGTGACCGAGATGACCGACAACCACACCATGGTGGTGCCGCTGATGGCGGCCGCGATGATCGCCTATGCCACCTCGCGCCTGGTCTGCGAGGAGGGGATTTATCACGCGCTCGCGCAAGGATTTATCGCGCGCGCGACTCTAAACCCAAATGACGAGGGTGCGTAGGGTGGGCAAAGCGACCGCGTCCGCCGTAGCTCAACGAGCGAAGGCGGAAGCGTGCCCACCATTCTGCATGACGCTTGGCGAGAAACGGTGGGCACGGCGCAAGCGCGCCTTTACCCACCCTACGAATTCTAAGCCGGCCGGGCGCGTGCGGCGCGCCTACCACCCCTCCAGCACGATCTTGCCGCGCGACTTGCCGCTTTCCAGGAGCGCATGTGCGCGCCTGAGGTTCGCGGCATTGATGGTGCCGAACGTCTGGTCCATCGTGGTGCGCAGCACGCCCTTGTCGATGAGATCGGAGATGTCGTTGAGCAGGTTGTGCTGCGCGATCATGTCCGGCGTCTGGAACGAGGAGCGCGTGAACATCGATTCCCAGTGCACCGAGATCGCCTTGCCCTTGAAGACGGCGACGTTGAATTCGGCGGGGTCGTCGATCAGGCCATATTTGCCCTGCGGCGCCATGAACTCGGCAATGGCCTTGTAGTGCTGATCGGTGAAGGTGAGGCTCGCCACTAGCGCGACGGGCGGCAGCTTCAATGTCTCGATCTGCTCCTTCATCGGTTTGCCGTGATCGATCACCGCGTGCGCGCCAAGATCCAGACACCATTTCTGCGATTCCGGCCGTGTCGCGGTCGCGATCACCGTCAGCCCAGTCAGCCGGCGCGCGAGCTGGATCAGGATCGAGCCGACGCCGCCGGCGCCGCCGACAATCAGAACCGTGCGCGGATCGACGCTCTTGCCGGGCACCGCGCCAAGCCGATCAAACAGCAGTTCCCACGCCGTGATCGAGGTCAGCGGCAGCGCCGCGGCCTGCGCGAATGACAGCGATTTCGGCTTGCGGCCTGCGATGCGCTCATCGACCAGATGAAATTCCGAATTGGTGCCCTGGCGCAGGATCGAGCCCGCGTAAAACACCTCGTCGCCTGCCTTGAACAGCGAGACTTCGGGCCCGACCGCGTCGACGACACCGGCCGCGTCGAAGCCCAGGATCTTGTATTCGCCCGCAGGCGGGGCAGCGCGCTTGCGCACCTTGTAGTCCACGGGGTTGGCGGAAATCGCCTTCACCGTGACACGAATGTCGCGTCCCTTCGGCTCGGGCTTACTGGCTTCAAAATCGACCAGCGCGTCCCTGTCCTCGATCGGCAATGATTTCTGGTATCCGACAGCCTTCATTGTTCATCTCCCTTGGCATGCGGCCGGGATTAATTGTCACTTGGCACCAAGTTGGCAAGTACTGTAATTTCAGGGATATAGTCCCTGTTTGGATACTATCGGAAGACTCCGCATGAAACGGCGAAATTTCGCGCATCGACCAGGCTGCGCTGTCGAAGCGACGCTGGACCTCATCGACGGCAAGTGGAAGGGCGTGATCCTGTTCCACCTGCAATCGGGCACGCAGCGTTTTGGCGAACTGCGCCGGCGGATGCCCGGCATCACCCAGCGGATGCTGACCAAGCAATTGCGCGCGCTTGAGGACGACCGGCTCATCATCCGAAAGGTCTATGCCGAGGTACCGCCGCGGGTGGAATATTGTCTCTCCGAGATCGGTGAGTCCTTGCGTCCGGTGATCGATACGCTCAAAGCCTGGGGCGAGAGCCATCAGGAGCGGCTATCCTGCGCCGCCGAGTCCTCTTCGCCGCCGCGCGCGGCCTGATCAGCTTCCAACGTCACACGCGCGCGCCTATCTAAGGCCCACGCATCTCTTTAGGATTCTCCGCATGATCTCGATCCGCTCCCTGGCTGTGTTGCTCATCTCGGTCGTTGTCGCGCTGCCGTCGCTGGCGCAGGACCGCAGGGTGCCATCCTCGGCCGCGGAGCTCCGGCTCTCCTACGCCCCGATCGTGCAGCGGGTGCAGCCCGCGGTCGTCAACGTCTATGCCGCCAAGATCGTGCAAAACCACAACCCGCTCCTGGACGATCCGATTTTCCGCCGGTTTTTCGGATTGCAGGGCGGCCCGCGGGAGCAGATGCAGCGTTCGCTCGGCTCGGGCGTGATGGTCGATCCGTCCGGCCTCGTCGTCACCAACGTTCACGTCATCGAGGGCGCCGATCAGGTGAAGGTGTCACTATCGGACAAGCGCGAGTTCGAGGCCGAGATTGTGCTCAAGGATCCGCGCTCCGACCTCGCGGTGCTGAAGCTGAAGAACGTCCATGAGAGGTTTCCGACGCTGGACTTCGCCAATTCGGACGAGCTGATGGTCGGCGACGTCGTGCTCGCGATCGGCAATCCCTTCGGTGTCGGCCAGACCGTGACCCACGGCATCATCTCGGCGCTCGCGCGCACCCAGGTCGGCATCACCGATTACCAGTTCTTCATCCAGACCGATGCCGCGATCAATCCCGGCAATTCCGGCGGCGCACTCGTCGACATGACCGGCCGGCTCGCCGGCATCAACACTGCGATCTATTCGCGCTCCGGCGGCTCGCAGGGCATCGGCTTTGCGATCCCCTCCAACATGGTTCGCATCGTCGTGGCTTCGGCCAAGAGCGGCAGCAAGGTGGTGAAGCGGCCATGGCTCGGCGCGAAGCTGCAGGCGGTGACGCCGGAGATCGCCGAAAGCCTGGGGTTGCGCTCGCCGACCGGGGCTCTGGTCGCAAGCGTCGTCGCCAACAGTCCGGCCGCGCGGGCCGGGCTGAAATCCTCCGACCTGATCACGGCAGTCGATGGCCAGACCATCGAAGACCCCAACGCGTTCGACTATCGCTTCGCGACGCAGCCGCTCGGCGGCACCGCGGAGCTTGACGTAACCCGCGGCGGCAGGCCGATCAGGCTCGCGGTGGCGCTCGAGAGTGCGCCGGATTCCGGCCGTAGCGAGATCGTATTGACCTCGCGCTCGCCGTTCCAGGGCGCGAAGGTCTCCAACATCTCGCCGGCGGTGGCTGACGAGCTGCACCTTGACGCCGACACCCAGGGCGTCGTCGTCACCGGCGTTGCCGATGATTCCACGGCTGCCAATCTCGGCTTCCAGAAGGGCGACATCATCGTCGCCGTGAACAATACCAAGATCGGCAAGACGATCGATCTTGAACGGGCGACGAGCCAATCGTCGCGGCTCTGGCGCATCACGCTGGTGCGCGGCGGCCAGCAGATCAACGTGACGCTGGGCGGATGAGCGCCAAGCGACCAAACCAGCAACAACGCGAGGGCACGACCCTGTTCGCGGCCGCTGGCCTCGAGCAGGACGCGCCGCGGCCGCTGGCCGACCGGCTGCGCCCGCAGAAATTGTCCGAGGTCGTTGGACAGGACCACATCCTGGGTCCTGACGGCGCGCTGACGCGGATGCTTGAGACGCGCACGCTCGGCTCTCTGATCTTCTGGGGGCCGCCGGGCACCGGCAAGACCACGGTGGCGCGGCTCCTGGCGGATACGACGGACCTGCATTTCGAGCAGCTATCTGCGGTGTTCTCCGGCGTCGCCGACCTGAAAAAGGCCTTCGACGCGGCACGCGCGCGGCGCGAGACGGGCGGGGGCACGCTGCTCTTTGTCGACGAGGTGCACCGCTTCAACCGCGCGCAGCAGGATTCGTTTCTGCCGGTCATGGAAGACGGCACCGTGGTGCTGGTCGGCGCCACCACCGAGAATCCATCCTTCGAGCTCAACGCGGCGTTGCTCTCGCGGGCGCGCGTGCTGGTGTTTCACTCGCTTGACGCGGCTGCGATCGAAAAGCTTTATGCCCATGCCGAAGCGGTCGAGGGCAGAAAGCTGCCGCTCGATGCCGAAGCCCGTGCCGCACTGGTGCGCATGGCCGATGGCGATGGCCGCGCGGCGCTGACGCTTGCCGAAGAGGTCTGGCGTTCGGCGCGCGGCAGCGAGATCTTCAATGCCGCGCAATTGCAGGACATCCTGCAGCGGCGCGCGCCGATCTACGACAAGTCCGCCGACGGCCACTATAACCTCATCTCGGCACTGCACAAATCCGTGCGCGGCTCCGATCCCGATGCCGCGCTGTATTATCTCGCGCGCATGCTCGATGCCGGCGAGGATCCGCTGTTTCTGGCGCGGCGCATCGTGCGCATGGCGGTCGAGGATATCGGGCTTGCCGATCCGCAGGCACTGGTGATCGCCAACGCCGCCAAGGATGCTTACGACTTCCTCGGCTCGCCCGAAGGCGAGCTCGCCATCGCCGAGGCGGTCATCTATATCGCGACCGCGCCGAAGTCGAACGCGGCCTACACGGCATTTGGCGCCGCGATACGTACCGCGAAAGAGGCGGGCTCGCTGCTGCCGCCCAAGCATATCCTCAATTCGCCGACCAGGTTGATGAAGCAGGAAGGCTACGGCGCCGGCTACGAATATGACCACGACACGCCGGACGCGTTTTCCGGCCAGGACTATTTTCCGGAGGCGCTGGGACGCCAGACCTTCTACGACCCACCTGAGCGCGGCTTCGAGCGCGAGATCAGGAAGCGACTCGAGTACTGGGCCAAGCTCAGGCGGGAGAAGGCTGGCGAATAGGCGTGCGTCACGCCGCCTGCTGTGACACCCGCATGAGGTCTCGCAACATTTCGAGACGACGCACCACATCAGCCGTTTCGAGGAGGTGTGCCATCTTGTCGATCCGGACCGACAGCACTTGCAGCAAAACGGCAATGCTGTCGGCCAGCATGCCGGGCTCGACGGGATGGCTATGGGACCGCGACGGCGGCGTCCTGGCAAAGGCCTGGTATGCGTCCAGGACTTCGCGCGTCAACGCCAGCGTCTCGGGGGTCGGCTCGCCGCGAACGTCCTCGACCACTGCGACCTCGGCACTCAAATAGTCGCCTTCGATCGGTCTGACGATGGTTACGCGCTGCAGACCGGCGACGATGAGCTTGAACGTTCCATCGCTCAGCGGGATGACCTTGACCACGCTCGCCGTCACACCGACTGGATAGAGATCACCGAGCCTCGGATCATCATCGCCGGATCGCCGTTGCGTGATGGCAAGGATCACGCCGTCTCCACCGAGCGCACTGTTCACCGCGCGCTTGGTCTTGTCGCGCCCTACGAAGAGCGGCGTAACCATCTGCGGAAACAGCACGATGTCGCGCAGCGGCACGATCGGGATGACAGCTCTGGCGGAATTGGAAGCGACTGCACGGGCCGCCTCGGTCGGCTCGTCATCAACCGCCTGGCTTGCCTCGATCCGGGCCGCCAGCACATTCCAGTCGTGGAAGCCGAAGCTCTTGGCAATGAGCTCGAGGCTCTCGCTGTGGGTGAGAGAGATCGATTTGGCCTTCAGGGAGTCGCGCAGCGTCTGCGCCATAGCCTTGGCTTCGCGGAAATCGCGCATGAGTTGGTCCTCTGCTTTGGCGAACGAGAGGCGTCAGATGCTTGCGTTACTGAGTCGTTCGCTAAGGGCAAAGGGGGCCGGAAGCGGCTTGATACGTTCACCATGCCCGTGAGAGCGCAAGCAGCGGGTCGTATCCACCCGACCAAGAGAATGCATTGCGACATGGGAGCTGTCAATCATTCTCGATCGAGCGTCATGTTCGCCAACGGCTCCGGAAAAATTTCGCGATACGTGGCGCCGTTCACACATGCTTCGCCGCGCCCTCGCTATGTCACGGATGGCTCGCGTGAATTGGTCAGCGAGGCTTTCGCTTCGGCCTTGCTAGAGACAAATCGTGACGCCCTAAGGTAGCATCATTGTTATTTGGCGACCCGACCAGAATTTGATTGTTTTGCATTGTCGTGATCGTACGCCCCGTCACCGCGATCACCGTAATGCCTCCTCAGATTTAAAAGCGCATTGGGTCAACCGATTTCTTCACCAAGCGAGGCTAACGGCCATGGCCTTCACCCGTCAAAATGTCTGGGAATTGGGCGGCGATTGGGCTGATCCAATTCTGTGGTACGCGCGCGGCGTCAAGGCGATGCAGGCGCGTCCGCTGAACGATCCCACGAGCTGGCGCTTCTTTGGCGCGATCCACGGCTTCGATCAGAATCTGTGGTCTTCGCTAGGCCTTCTCACCGAAGGTGACCAGCCGCCGAGCGACGGCGACATGAAGACCTACTGGATGCAGTGCCAGCACGGGAGCTGGTATTTCCTGCCCTGGCATCGCGGCTACCTCCTGGCGCTCGAGGCCGTGGTGCGCGACGCGATCACCCAACTGGGTGGGCCCGGCGCAACCTGGGCGCTGCCCTACTGGAATTACCTCAGGCCCAACCAGAACCAGTTGCCGCCGGCTTTCGCATCGCCGGATTGGCCCAATGGAACCGGCGATAATCCGCTCTATGTCGTGCAGCGCTACGGCGTCGATGGCAGCGGCAACGTCGTCATCCCGACGGATCAGATCGAGCAGAATGCGCTCGGCGATGCAAAATTCGTCGGCCCTGGACAGGGCGGAAGCCAAGGCTTTGGCGGGGTCAGAACCGGTTTCGCGCATAGTGGCACGAGCCATGGCGGAGTGGAGATGCAGCCGCACGATATGGTGCATGTCCTGGTGGGTGGCGGCGACGACCAGAATCCGGGCCTGATGTCGGTACCCGATCTGGCGGGCAACGATCCGATCTTTTATCTGCATCACGCCAATATCGACCGGCTCTGGGAGGTCTGGAACAAGAGCCGCCCCTCGCATACCGACCCGACCGAGGCCAGATGGGTGAAGGGGCCGGCAAGCACCGGCGATCAGGCATTCGCGATGCCGATGCCGGGAGGCACGAGCTGGACCTATACGCCGGGTGACACCATCAGTCTCGCGACGCTCGGCTATAATTATGATGATGTATCCGCGCCGGCGGTCCAGCCGCAGATTGCGGCGCGCCGCCAACGGCTGGGAATGGCCCCGGCCGAACCGAGCGGGAGGGCCGCAGCGATGGCCGAGCACGTCGAAAAACTTGGAGGCAGTCGGGGTGCGTTGAGCCTGACGGGGTCAGGAGCGAGCGCCTCCGTGCACCTCGACCATGCCGTGCGCAGCAGGGTGACCTCGAGCCTGCAAGGTATGGCCGGCGGGCCGCCGGAGCCGGACCGTATTTTCCTCAACCTGGAGAATGTGCGCGGCGCCAACGACGCCACCGTGTTCAGCGTCTATATCAACGTGCCGGAGGGCGATGATCCGGCGATGCATCCGGAGTTGAAGGCCGGCAGCGTCGGCCTGTTTGGCCTCAGCAAGGCTAGCGCGATGGACGGCCCACATGCCGGTAATGGTCTCAACTTCACGATCGAAATCACCCACGTCGTCGACACCTTGCATTTGCGAGGCGCGTTGAACGTGGACCAGCTTCACGTCCGCCTCGTGCCGCTCAAGCCGGTGCCAGACAGAACTCCGGTCAGCATCGGCCACATCAGCATCTTCCGGCAATCGGGTTAGGAACCGCGAGATGGAGCGTGCCGCGCATCGGCCGGATGCCTGGCTTGTGCCGTTCGGGACGGTCATTCTGATCGCCTGGGTGATGCTGGCGGTTGGCGGCAGCGTTTTCCCGTTGCCGGCAATCTGCTCGGCTGAAAGTGAGGCCGCGCTGCCGCTGTCGGTATCGTTCGATCTTGCGCGCATCTCCGATTCGTTTGCGCAACTGGCACTCAGCTGGGCGCTGATGGTCGTCGCCATGATGCTGCCGCTTGCGCTTCTGCCGCTCCGGCACGTCCGCGAGCGCAGTTTTGCAAGACGGCGGGCGCGGTCGATGCTGCTGTTTGTCTTGGGCTTCGTCGCGGTGTGGATGATGGTAGGTGTGGCCCTGCAGATGACCGCGTGGCTGTTGCGGAGGGGCGTGCCGCCGCTCGCCGGTGTTGGGCTTGCCGTCGCCCTCGCGCTCGTCTGGCAGGTCTCGCCCGCCAAGCAGTGGTGTCTCAACCGCTGTCACCGGCGGCCGCCGCTGGCTGCCTTTGGGCTTGCCGCAGACCTCGATGCCCTTCGCTTCGGCGTGAAGAACGGCGCGGCCTGTGCCGGCGCGTGCTGGGCGCTGATGCTGCCGATGCTGCTGATCGGGCCGGGGCAGTTGGTCGCGATGGTCGTGGTCGCCCTGTTTGGTTTCGCCGAAAGCCTGGAAAATCCGGCACGGCTCGCGTGGCGCTGGCGCGGCGGCGGCAAGGCGCTGCGCATCCTCGCCGCCTGGTCGCCGATGATACGCCCCTTTTCGATGCGCTATTTGCCGCTTCTGACAAAGTCCAGGATCTGATTGGTCAGGCGGTCATCGGCGGTGTTGATCGAATAGACCTCCGACATATGGCTGTGCTGCGGCAGCACCACCGCACGCGGGCAGCCGCTTGCGCCCTTGCAGGCGGCGGCCTTCAGGAGGTTGAACTGCGCGCCGAAGACCGATGGGTCCAGCTCGGCGGTGACGATCATGAACGGCGTCTTGGTTGCGACCAGTCCCTGCACCGACGACTGCTCCGCGTAGCGGGAGGCATCCGTTCCAAAATACGATTTCTCGGCGCTGCCAAGTTTATTGCCTGTGAGATCATAGATGCCCGACAGCATGATCGCGCCCTTGAGGCCGCCGTCTTTCACCTTGAAGAACTGGGGATGCGACACGTAGTCCGCGACATGGACCGCGCCGGCGGAGTGGCCCATCAGGTAGATGCGGGAAACGTCGCCGCCGCGCGCGCGGATGTTTTGCACCACCCACGCGACCGCGGCGCCGACGTCCTCCGCGCCTGCAGGCCAAGGGTTTTGCGGCGCCAGGCGATAGGTCATGTTGACGCCGACGAAGCCGTTCTTCACCGCCCACAGCATGATGTTGTCGTAGAACGGGCTGCCATCGGGCCCGCGCTTGTTGCCGCCGATGAAGGCGCCGCCGTGGACGAAGATCAGCACCGGCCGTGCCGCTGATGCCGCCTCCGGCAAGAAGATGTCGAGCAGGTTGCGATCGGCCGGGCCATAGTTGACATCGCGCTCGACCTTGACGCCGTGATAGGGCTCCTTCCCCTGCAGCGGCGCGTAGAGGGCCGCGGTCTTAGGCGAATCCACGGTGTGGCCGATCTCGATCAGCGTCCAGGCTATGTCCTCAGGCATCGGGCTTTGCTGGGCGTAGAGGGCGGAGGAGGTGAGGATCAGCGCCGCCGCCAATGCCCAAGTGGGTTTCGTCTTTGTCACGCGGGTTTCCTCTCTTGCTTTGCTGGTGTCTGCCCAGGATGGCTGGTGTTCCGGCAGATTTGAACGAAAGCTGGCCGTTGATCGATTTACTATTTACGTAAGTCGTAATCCTTGCTAATCAAATCTCCCGTGATCGTCAGCTATCGGGACAAGGCGACCGAACGGTTTGCCTCCGGACGGCACGTCAAGGAATTCTCGAGCTTTGCCCGGCAAGCCGAGTTGCGGCTTGATCGCCTTGACGCGGCCACCAGCCTCGCCGATTTGGCCGCACTCCCGGGAAATCGACTTGAAGCACTCAAAGGCGATCGTGCCGGGCAGTTCTCGATTCGAATAAACGATCAATGGCGGATCTGCTTCTCGTGGCCCGATGGATCGCCTGGCCCGGTCGATGTGGAGATCGTCGACTATCACTGAAGGGATGACTAACTTGGCACGAACCCCCATCCACCCCGGTGAACATCTTGCTGAAGAATTGCGAGAGCTCGGCATCACAGCGGCGGAGCTTTCGCGCCAGATCGATGTACCTGTGAACCGCATTACCGGCATTATTCACGGTCAGCGCGGCATCACGGCCGATACCGCACTGCGGCTGGGGCACTGGTTCGGTACGACACCACAGTTCTGGATGAATTTGCAGCAGCTCTACGAGTTGCGGCTTGCGGAAAACGAGATCGGGACCGAGATCGCCGCGCTGCCACGTCGGGCAAATCGATCAACCTCGCGCAAGGCTGGACGACCCGCATGAGCCGCCGTATCAAGCGAACCACCGCGCCGGGCGCGCGCCCGCATCGCGATTTCCTCAAGGCCGAGCGCGCGGCGGCGCATCGGCCGGGCGACAAGGCTGCGCGCTTCTCCGGGAAGCGCGGCGAGCCGCGGCACGAAAAGCCGCGCAAATTCACCGATGAGCCCGCAAAGGCGAAGGCCGAGCTGCCGCTGCCGACCAAGGTCCGGACCATGGTGGTGACGCCGGACGAGGACAATATGCGCGTCGACCGCTTCCTCGAGGCGCGTTTTCCCGGGCTGTCATTCTCCCACATCCAGCGCATCGTGCGCAAAGGCGAGTTGCGCGTGAATGGCAAGCGCGCCGACAGCAAGGACCGGCTTGAGGCGGGACAGAGCGTGCGCATCCCGCCGCTGCGGCTCGATGCGCCGAGAGCGACCGCGGCGTTGAGCGAAGCCGAGAACCGCACCCTGCAGCAACTCAAGGAAATAACGCTCTACGAGGATGACGACGTGCTGGTCCTGAACAAGCCCGCGGGCCTCGCCGTGCAGGGCGGCTCCGGCACCACGCGGCATGTCGATCAGATGCTGGAGGTGATGCGCGACGCCAAGGGCCAGAAGCCGCGGCTGGTGCATCGGCTCGACAAGGAAACCGCGGGCTGCTTGCTGGTGGCCAAGACGCGCTTTGCCGCGACGCATTTGACCGGCGCGTTCCGTCATCGCTCGGCACGCAAGATCTATTGGGCGCTGGTTGCCGGCGTGCCGAAGCCGAAGCAGGGCCGCATCTCGACTTACCTCGCCAAGGAAGAGAGCGAGGAGGACTCCATCATGCGCATCGCCGCCCACGGCGATGAAGGCGCGAGCCATGCGGTCACCTATTACGCGGTGGTGGAAACCTCGGCCAACAAGCTCGCCTGGGTGTCGTTGAAGCCCGTGACCGGCCGCACCCATCAATTGCGTGCGCATATGG
>Ga0209166_10001601_pt1 | contig 18499 bp, 17 predicted proteins | sample Coa_R1_3_FD_187151 | JGI IMG/M metagenome (GOLD analysis project Ga0209166, IMG submission 187151) | Surface soil microbial communities from Centralia Pennsylvania, which are recovering from an underground coalmine fire - Coalmine... | ecosystem: Environmental > Terrestrial > Soil >... | reverse complement strand
GGACGGCTCCGTTATCGTCGGAAAGATCCTGGAGAAGGACCAGTACGCGTACGGCTTCGACAGCCAGACCGGCGAGTACGTGAACCTCGTCTCCAAGGGCATCATCGACCCGACCAAGGTGGTTCGCGTAGCGATCCAGAACGCGGCCTCGGTCGCGGCTCTTTTGATCACCACCGAAGCCATGGTGGCCGAGGTACCCAAGAAGAACCAGGGCGCGGGCATGCCCCCGGGCGGCGGCATGGGCGGCATGGATTTCTAAGTTCAATCGTGCTGCGCTCAAAAGAAAAAGAAAGGCTTGGCAGCGACGCCCGGCCTTTCTGCATTTTCTTGCGCGTTTTGACCGCGTTCTTCGATGGCAATTTTGACCAGTGATGACCCTCAGCACAAATCGCCGGTGCAAGCTTCCGTTAAATTGCGGCTGGCCGCGTTAGTGAGCGGCAACGCGCAATTGAATGGAACCGATCAGGGCCCCACGGCTTGGAGCACGCCCATCTTCGTTCTCGCCGCCGTCTATTTCATCATTGACGGCGTTTTTTCCTACGCCACGCGGCCGATAACGGTCTGGCTCAGCAAAAAGAAGTTGCTTGAACAGGTCCGGCGTTGGTCCTTGGGTCCGTATCCCTCGCTCGCCCTCTTTGCGGTGCAAGTTATCATATTGGAGCCGGCGAAGCCGCTGAGCGCCTACCTGATCGGCACCGGGCATTTCTTCGCTGGCGCCGCGGTCTTCATTGCGGCCGAAGTTCTGAAGCTCACCGTCGTCGAACGGCTGTTTCAATTAAACAAGAAGAAGCTGCTGTCGATCCCGCTCTTCGCGTGGGGCTACGGGTACTGGCGGCGAATGACGGACTTTCTCGAATCGACGAAAGCCTGGCAAGCGTCTCAACGAATGGTTATCAAGGCCGTCGATTGGGTTCGCGCGCTCCGGTCAAAGCTATCAGGGCCCTTCGCCCATACACAGGCTGCTAGCTAGACGGCTAGATGAGACCGTTCAGACCATTACAAGTTGACCTGTCCGCCTCAAATCGTCCTCCCGCAAAAGCGTCGCGAGCCATCTTTTCGATTGTCGGCCAATTTAAGATAAGGTACCTCCGCGCCTCAACCTGCGTCGGGAACTTGGTTTGCAGAATGCAGCCCGTCGCGCGTTCCCGTTCGCAATCTGAAAGGATACCGCTTGGGGTCCCTCGTTGAGCTCTTGTTCGGTGGGCTTGAGAAGTTTTCGCATATGGTGTCCTTTTTCAATTTTCGCGCCGGTCGCGTATGAACCTGGTCGCATCTTGAAAGTGGCTGGTTATCTATGAACCGGCAGATCTTCGATAAAATGATTCTCCGCAGGTCCCCGCGGACAGCATCCATCTGCGGCACGGGCGGTACGGCGTGCTCCACGGGCTCGCGAAGGTCCCCCGGCGATACCGACACTTACCTCGCCCTGCGCATTCTTGACCCTCCGACGACGCGATCGTTGGGTTCGCTAGCTTAACAAAGTGCGGACGTTGTTGGCCGCGTCATAGATTTCGATCTGAATCATCGGATAGGTCGCCTTCAGTTTTCGGCCCGACGCTTCAGCAGCCTCGAATCGTCAAATTCTGATTTGAAATGACCGTCGACAATCGTCACGAACCCTTCTGTTGGAGGTCGGTCGGCTCTTAGAGTTTTCTTTGGCTCTGGCTCGTCGATTGAGAGAACAGGTTTTATCATTTGTTTTAATCCTTCTGCGATCGTATCGTCACGATCACCAACCGGGTTCAGTTCAGCCTGTGAAATTCCGGCGGCAAAGGCTCGCGCACGAGTTCGCTGAGATCCAAGGTCTCGCCGCTTTCCATGATGTCCGAGACGAGAACCTCGACAAAGGGATGCTGGCGGTTGAACGTGGCGCCTCGCTCGTACTTCGCGCTCACAATCCGCTCAATCGCTGCAAGGTTCAGCTTGCCAAGCGCATTGTATTGATTGCGGAACAGACTTTGTCGACCTCCACGGTGCTCGACAGACTCGGCCCAGACGTCCATCACCTTGCGGCCTATGAACGCCTCGATCGGTTCAGTTCCATCCTGCGCGCAAAGTCGTAGCCCATCCATGTTGTGGGGTCCGTCATCGACGCTAAACTGTGTAAGTGACATCGGGGAGTTCTCCTGCTGTCGGCGTTTATTCACATCGGCGGTCCGTTACGGACTGCGCCTCCCTCATCGTCCCATCGCGACAAAGCCGCAGCGGCCAAACTCGCGTCGTTAGGCGCGTCTTCGGTTAAAGGCGATTTGCCGCGCCCGGCTTCATTCTTGTGCTTGTGCAGAAATCGGGCGATCTGCCCGCGGAGCGCCGCTGTCTCCAACAACTTGCCTACGGATCCGGCGGTATCGAAGATCTCCCGTTGCAGCAACGTCGGTAAGGTGTTCCATTCCATGATGACCGCCACCCCAAGGCACCGCAAAACATGCTGTTCTTCGGCATCAAGGGCCACGCCCCGGGACCGGTCCTGCTCCGCTATATGCACGGCATCGTTATAAGCATCCGCGAGCCCTCGCTCGTTATCTGCCAACGAGACGAAGCGGTTCTCCAAATCTTGAAATTTGGAGCTTTCCTCAGCGCTAGTCGAACTCTTGACGAGTTCGCCGCACTCGGTCGCTTTCGCGCGATACTGCTGAGATTTGAACATGCAGAGCCCTTTCGTTGGAAGTCTCTGCCCATTCCGGCCAATCTCGATGATTGATCAGGATAGACATGGATATAGGTATCAAAGGTTCGAATAACGAGCCCCAGGGCACAACTAAGATGGCACGAAATGAGCGTATGCCCGAATACCGGCTTATGGCGCCGACGAAGTTACTGAAGCTATTGGTACGTCGAATGCGCACACGAAACCGGTCGACTCATAGGTTAACTGCGCGTCGCCCTTGAGCTGCTTGCCGAGCGTCTCGATCAGTCGCGTCCCGAAGCTGCGCTTTTCGGGAGGGCGGACTGGAGGACCGTTCTTCTCGGTCCATGTGAGATGCAGGCGCTGTGTCTGCGCATCCAGCGTCCAGATGATATCGACACGCCCGCCCGAGACGGAGAGGGCGCCAAACTTCGTGGCGTTCGTGCAGAGCTCATTGAGCATCATCGCAACAGCGATCACGGCACTCGACGTCATCCGGATTTCCGGTCCGTAAATCGAGAATTTGGGCTGATCGGAACTGTCGAAGGCTTCGATGGCGCGGCGGACGACGGTGCCAAGATCCGCGCTGGTCCAGCTTGCCTGCAGAAGCAGATCGTGCGCCCGCCCGAGCGCAAGTAGCCGACCCTGGATGGCGTGCTGCGCGTGTTCAGGCCCCTGTGAGTTACGCAGGCTCTGGGCGACGATGGCGCCGACGGTGGCGAGCGTGTTCTTGATACGATGGTGCAGCTCTTCAAGGATGAGCTTCTGCAGCCTGTCGGACGTCTCGCGCTCCCTGGCGTCGATGCCGGTCTTGGCAAGCAAACTCCGGGCATTGATCTCGGCCTGCGCGAGGAGAAGCCGCAGGCTGACATTCTCTGCCGCCACAAGGTCCTGGTGCGGTGCTGCGCCGTTCCCCGGGCGCTGGTCTCTACGGAGATCGTCTTCAGGCATCCCCAATTGTATCACCATGAGCTGGCTGCCGCACCGCTCTTCGACGGGCTCTGACGCGATCAGGCGACGTGAGAACTACCCGCGTCAGGCATGGCCGATCATGTTCCGCATCTGGGCAATCATTTGCCCGGCCTCGAGTGGCTTGCCGAAAAACCTACTGCGGGGAGGAAGTTCCGTGCTCGGCGGGTTCAATTGACCCGATACCACGATGATCTTGATCAACGGCCAACGCACGTACACGGCATGCGCAAGTCCCATGCCGTCCATGCTGCCCGGGATCTGGATGTCGGTACACATCAGAGCGATGTCGGACCTGGACTCCAGGATGGCGATGGCTTCATCGGCATCCGATGCCTCAATCGGCGTGTACCCGGCGTCTTCCACCATGTCGACCGCGCGCATGCGGAGCATCATCTCGTCCTCAACGATGAGAACGACGGCTGGAACGCATCGGAGATCGAGTACCATCGGGTGTTCACGGGATACGGCCATCGACTAGGACAGGCGGTCGATCCAGGACAAGCATCGCGGTGCCCATATGGTTTCATGCCAGGGTGCTCTTTTTTTCTGAACACCCGGGCCAATGATGATGCATAAACGGTGGATTGCGGAGGCGCCGAGGTTTCATTTGACCGCCGCGCTGCTCTTGCCGCAGAAATGCTCGAGAACCTCAGCGGCATTTCGAAGTATCATTGCCTTCTTCATCGCCGCCGCGCGCGCATCTCCCTGCGGCATATCGCCAGCTCTGTCCAGGGCGGCCACCGCCCTGATATTCAGCTTGTCAGCTAATGATGATTGAAGCCCTTTCATAGGAGCGAACGAGCCGTTTACCTGAACTGGTGGCGCGGGTCCGCCGAGGTCGACTACCACTGAATAACCACCGCAACTGCGATCAGCAGCACAAAAAAGACCGGCAACAATACCGGAGGCACGAGCCATTCGCTGAATTTGCTGGTATTTGACATCTTGACCGCCCTTTTGATCACGGCGGGAGCGCAATGCTCTCAGTCACCGATGATAGCCGGGGAAGCGCGCGGTGATACGGATGATATAGTGATGCTTCGGCAGATAACGAGGCTCGTTGCAACTTATTTGTCGAGCATGGATCGAGCAGGGTTGTAATCGGATTCCGGCGTAGCCAGTTACGCTTGGGTGCAATCGGAACAGCGCTTCATCCATCAGCAACCTGATCGGTTCAGCCACATGATTGAGTTTCCAAATCACAGTCGTTCATATGATCGAACACGGCAAGCCGTGCGATTTTGGGGCCACGATAGCGCAATAGAGGCATCGTTTTTCATAGGCGAAGGCGCGTTGAGGCGCATCCAGCCAGATGCTTGTCCTGATGAGGCCGGCTTTCTGAACGCGTTCGATTCCAACCGTGATCTGATATGCGCCGCCGCTGCCAAGATCTACGTTCGCGGCAGCCGGGGTTCTTACGATCTGGTCGCCGCTAACTTTTGAGCGTTATTTCTTCAAACTCGAAGCGGCTCGTTGTCCAGCGGCCCTGTCACGCGTTTGGCCCGTCGATCGACCGGCCTCCTCGATACCTTTATTCAAGTCGACACGAGTTTTGCTGCCAGACCATCCATCGACGACTGTATGGCCAACCTTGCGAGAGTACTCCTCGACGGGGCGAGTTGAAGACCGCGAAAGGGTGCGCGCTTGCGCGCAGATTTCACCCGCGGCGCGGGGGCCTGACTATCCGCGAAGCTCCACAGCCTTCCCGCTACCGAGCGATTCGGCACATGCCTTTTCAACAGCCGAGTTTGGCTCATTGCTTCCTGGCATTGTCGCCCAACCGCCCTTTTCGATGAACTTGCTCTGGTCCCATGAATAAGTCGCCTTCTTCATTTCGGCCAGGTTCGCCGAGGCATCAACGGCTTGTCGGAACTTCTCAACACAGATGGGCGTGAGGGCTCCGACGACGGCCGTCGCGACACGGTTCTTCGCGAGGGTCTCGGCGGCCCCGCCCGTCACCCAGCCGCCCCAGCTGAACCCAATGATCGCCAGAACGATTGCTCCGCCCGGCCGAAGCCGAGAATTGCCAGAAGGAAGAACGGCTCGAAATTTGATCCGGCGCTGTATTTCGGCGCGCCTGCGAAAGGGCGCCCGCGGCGGGCTTCCTGGTCCGTCTCTTCATGATTCAGCACGACTGCGGCTGGCGTTGGCAGTGCAAAGCTTGATATAAGGTGCCGGAGTATCCATATCCTAAGCGATCGGCTCGCGCAGAAGACGCGAGGCCGCCCGTACTCGACGCCTTAGCTTCACAAATCCTATGAACGATATCTGCCAGCGGCACGTCGCTTCGACGTGTGCGTCTTGGGTCAGGACAACATATGCCCATCGAACTCGCCGCCGTTCGGGTCATTCACAAGCCCTGGGGCGCCAGCGATCTCCGACCATGGAGCAGTATCGACGCTACGAACGATGCCATTGGAGAGTTGTGGTTCGAGCGGGTCGACAAGAGCGCATCGAATCCTGCCTTGCTGCTCAAGCTACTGTTCACGAACGAGCCGCTGTCGATTCAGGTCCATCCGAATGATACGTTCGCGCGTGCTATGGATTTGCCGAACGGAAAGAGCGAGGCTTGGTACATCCTGTCGGCGAAGCCGGGAGCGACGATCGGCATTGGCCTGAAGCACAGGATAGCACCTCAGGAGTTGCGGGCGTCGATCAGGGATGGCTCGATTGTCGACCTGGTGCAATGGCGTCCGGTCGCGAAAGGCGACGTCGTCTTCATCCCCGCCGGCACCATTCACGCGCTGGGTGGCGGGATCGTGCTGGCCGAAATTCAGCAGAATAGCGACGCGACATTCCGGCTGTTCGACTATGGCAGGGGGCGCGACTTGCATGAGGACCAAGCTGTAGCCGCTGCGGACGCTCGGCCGCTTTCCCCTACCGACGGCGCCAGGCGTCTTACGTCTGAACGGACGGTCATTGTCGCAAGCCAACATTTCGTTTTCGAGAAAGTTGATCTGCGGGCGAGCTCAAGCTGGGCGCTGCTGGCGCAACCGGAAACCTGGATTCTTGTACTCGACGGCCATGCGGCGATCGGGTTGACGCCAGTATCCGTCGGGGATGCGGTCTTCGCTTGCGGCGGCCGCAACAGCATCGAGGTCGGCGTCAACGGATTGACCGCCTTGGTCGCCTATCCCGCGGCGGCTCCCGTCGCCTCCCTGCTGCAGGCGCTGGGTGAATCATCCGCCGCCCCTGTTCCCCGTACCGCCGTTGCGGAACTGATCAGCCTTTTCGAGGCGCGGACATGACGCCGCTTGGCAGGATTGCGATTATCGGCAATTCATTGCCGCGCCGTTGCGGCATCGCGACATTTACCACTGACCTGCATCGCGCGATTGCAAATTCACGGCCAGATCTGACGACCTCCATCGTGGCGATGACCGATCACGGTCAGGCCTACGACTATCCCGGCTCGGTTGTGCTGCAGATCAGGGATGACAGCGTCGATTCCTATCTGCGCGCCGCAGCGCTGCTCAACGCCGGCCGGTTCGATGTTGCTTGCCTGCAGCACGAATTCGGAATCTTCGGCGGCGAAGCAGGATCCCACATCCTCGAATTGCTGTCGCGTCTGACCATGCCGGTGGTGACGACGCTGCACACCGTGCTGGCCGAGCCGACGGCGGCTCGACACACGGTAATGGATCGCATCGTCGATAGGTCCACGAAGATCATCGTCATGGCCAACAAGGGACGCGAGCTGCTTCGCAGCGTCTATCGCGTGCCTGACGAAAAAATCGAAGTCATCGCCCATGGCATTCCCGACTTTCCGTTTGTCGAGCCTGATGCAGCGAAGGCCAGACTCGGATTCAGCGGCCGCGCCGTCATTCTCACGTTCGGCTTGTTGTCCCCCAGCAAGGGCATCGAGGTCATGATCGATGCCATGCCCTCGATTCTGGAGCGGTGCCCGGACGCGGTCTACGTCGTGCTCGGAGCAACCCACCCCAATCTTGTTCGGGATCAGGGTGAGGCCTATCGCGAGAGCCTGATAACGCGTGTGCGGGAACTCGGCATCGAAGATCACATCGTATTCCTCGACCAGTTCGTCGACCAGGCCACGCTGCTCGAATTCATTTCAATGTGCGACGTCTACGTCACGCCCTATCTCAACGAAGCGCAGATGACGTCGGGTACGCTGGCTTACAGCTTTGGCCTCGGAAAGCCGGTGGTCTCGACGCCCTATTGGCACGCGCGCGAATTGCTGGCGGACGGACGCGGCACGCTCGTTGCCTTCGGCGACGCCCCGGGGACCGGCAACGCAATCACGCAATTGCTGACTGACAAGCCGCGACGGCAGGCCATGCGCGAGCTGGCCTACGCGGCCAGTCGACCGATGACATGGCAGCGTACCGCCGAGCATTACATGTCGACCTGCGTAGATGCGCGGCAGAGCCACTGGTTGAAGGTGGTGGCGCGTACCGCCTCGGCCGCGGCAGTACCGCAAATTCCAGCGGCGCCGGCCATGCAAACGGACCATTTTCTATCGATGTGCGACGATACCGGCCTGCTGCAACACGCCGTGTATTCGGTGCCGGAGCGGCTACACGGATATTGCGTGGACGACAATGCACGCGCGCTGTTACTCGCCTGCGCGCTCAATGAGCCCGGCGAACAACCGCTAACGGAATTGTTGACGGCCCGCTTTGCTGCGTTTGTCCAGCACGCGTGGAATCCGGATACCGGCCGATTTCGCAACTTCATGGGCTACGACCGGACCTGGCTCGAAGAGCGGGGCTCCGAAGACAGCCATGGGCGGACCTTGTGGGCGCTAGGTCAATGCGCGCGCAAGGATGCCAACGGCTCTCGGCGTCGATGGGCGGCGGCGTTGTTCGCTCAGGCGCTGCCGATAGCGAAATCTTTTGGTTCGCCCCGTGCTTCGGCCTTCACGCTGCTGGGCCTGGACGCCTATTGCGCCCTCATTCCTGATGATCGCCGCGCCCGCGACATGCGCCGTGTTCTGGCCGACAGGCTAATGCTCTGCCTTGAGTCGGTGGAGACGCCGGACTGGATATGGTTCGAGGAAAGCCTTGCCTATGATAATGCGCGCCTGCCCGAGGCCTTGATCGTCACCGGCATCGCGACACGAAATCGCGGCTATGTTGACGCCGGGCTAAGGTCCCTGCGGTGGCTGATGACGCAGCAAACGTCCCCGATGGGACATTTCCAGCCGGTCGGTACCGCCAGCTTCGGCGAACACCGAAAACCTCCTCACGCGTTCGACCAGCAGCCGGTGGAAGCAACCGCAACCATCTCCGCCTGCTTGAAGGCCCTGCGCGCGGAAGACGATGCCGAATGGAAGACCGAAGCAACCAGGGCTTTTTCTTGGTTCCTGGGCAGCAACGACCTCTCGATTGCACTTGTTGATACCGAGACCGGCAGTTGCCGCGACGGACTGCATTCCGACCGAGCAAATGAAAATCGCGGAGGAGAGTCGGCGGTATGCTATCTTCTGGGGCTCGCCGAGATTCGTCAGCTTGCCCGCGTGAGTGCCAACCCGGCGGATTCCGTAGCGCTTCGCGCCGTCCGGGCCTGAACCAATATTCGCTCCGGCCAACCGAGGGCACACCGTTGCACGCCACATTCCTGAATCGGCAGGCGCTCCATCTCCGCCCCGACCCTGCACGCGTCATCGTACGCCCGTTCAAGCCGGCGACCGAACCGCGAGACCTCAACCCGACCGACAAGACGCGGGCCAACCATATCGTGGAGCGCGTTCTCAATCTCGACTCGCAGGAGGCGGCACACCAGCTGGCGGATGTGCTGGAGAACTTCGAGGGCAGGCATCGCAACCTGCTGGAGACGTTCGAGCTTCGTGCCGACCAGATGGAGGCAGCCCTCGCGGCGCATTCCACCTTTTCCAAAGTTCAACGCCAGCTCATCGGCGCCTACTTCATGAACGAGTATTCGTTCGAAGCGTCGGCACTGTTCAATCCGAGCATCGTGCCACACCCCGATCAGTCGGGGATATCGGCAAGCAGCCTGCGCTTCGTTCTCAGCCTGCGCGCTGTCGGCGAGGGACACGTGTCGTCGCTGACATTTCGCGCCGGCACCGTCGCGGCCGATGGCAACATTCATGTCGAACCGACGGTTCGGCTCGCCTCAAGTCCCCGGATCCGGCATCTGATTCCAGGACCGATCGGTGACGAGGTAGAGGTTGTCTTCAGCCCGGAGCAGGACATCAGCGAGCGCGTCATCTTTCCGGTCACGGATTCCCAGTCGCACGGCATCGAGGACGCTCGCTTCGTCGAATTCATCGACGGCGGCCGGAAGACCTATTACGCGACCTATACCGCCTACAAGGGCACGGCGATCCGGTCGGAACTGATCGAGACCAGCGACTTTCTGTCGTTCCGGATGTCGCCGCTGCACGGCACCGCCGCGCGCAACAAAGGCATGGCGCTCTTTCCGCGCAGGATCGACGGCAAGTACGCCATGATCGCGCGCCAGGACAACGAGAACCTTTATCTGGTCTATTCTGATGACCTTTACAGATGGGAAGGCGGTCAGGCGATTCTGAAGCCGCAATTTCCATGGGAGTTCGTGCAGATCGGCAATTGCGGATCGCCGATCGAACTGGAAGAAGGGTGGTTGCTGCTCACGCACGGCGTCGGCCCGGTCCGAAAATACTCGATCGGCGCGGCGCTGCTCGACAAGCGCGACCCGTCCAAAGTGCTGGCGCGTTCGAGCGAACCACTGTTGCGGCCAGAGCCGTCCGAGCGCGAAGGATATGTTCCCAATGTCGTCTACACGTGCGGGGCGCTGGCGCACAACGACCAGATCATCTTGCCATACGCGATCTCGGACACCTACTCCCACTTTGCGACGATGAAAATCTCTGCACTGATGCAGGCCATGTCTTGAAACCGAGTCCGGCCATCCGGCAGGCCACTATCGCGAATGACGCCGTCGGCGGCGAACTCACGCCGCACATATCGGCCAACTACTAGCTGGCCCACCGACAAACTGACGCACAAACTACCGCGGCTGCGTCTATCGCTAAGCGCTCCTTTCCTAAAGGAAGAGTTTAACTCCGAATTGACACCACTCCTCAGAGAATCCGTCTTTTGCCCCCATCCCCTTGTACGCGAAGCTCGAATTGCGGGCGATGAGAACGGTGCCGTGCAGTTCGCGCACGGCGGCAACGTCTACCGTGTTGGAAATAGCGTTCGGCTTTTGGACGCTGTCCAGGCAATGTTCTCTCTCGAGTTTGAGAGTGGCAATGCCGAGACGGAAGCAAGCGACGTGCCATTGTCGTGCATCAACGACGAACTGCCGGATCAGTTCGATGTGTCTCCTTGTGTCGCCGGCTCCGCCTCGAACGCTTGCTTCCCCTTTGCGGCCCATAGCGCTCGCGCCCGTTCGCCCTGCTCGCTTTTGAGCTTGTCGACCATCCAGAGCAGCGCGCCGAGAATGATGGCGCGATCGTCGCCGGTCAGGTCCACGACCCCAGCTTTCACGATGAGGCCTCCGAGTTCGATGAGGTGCCGCGTTCGCTTGCGGCGCTCGACCTGCCATGCGCGCATGTCATGTCGCGCCCTTGCGGCCCGATACCGGTTGCCCGCCGCCAGGTTGCGCCGCAGCGCCGTCCGTGTCGCGATTAGTTGCCGATGCATTTCGCCGCGACCGGCTTTGAAAGAACGCGGCCCCGCGCCAGGCCTCCCTCCTACCGGGCTCCTTTGTCTCAGCCAGTACGATCAGCGCACCCGCCAGTCATTGGCCGTGAGAGTGTCAGCCCCGGTGGCGATGACGAGTTCGCCGAGCTGCCTTACCTTGCGGGTCTTCAGCTCTTTGGCCTTGTCTTCGAGCGCTTTCAGTTCGGCGTCAAAGTCCCGTGGCTTGCGCATGTGCGTTAGGTCCTTGTCAAAGAAAGGAGTGCTTTGATTGTACTGTCGTTCCTGATCTCGCGGGGTGAGAGACCCCGTACGCCGTATGACGCAACATGCGGCGATGAGCAGATGGGTGAGGCAAACCGGGTGCTTCCGGGGAGCCATAAATCAGCAGAACCCATCAAAGTCGGACGGACGGGGACTTCCGATCCCGTAGCCGGTCCGGCCAGCGAGCCTGCCATGGCGAGGGAAACCGAACCGATGGTGGACGCCCCGGTAGAACCGCGAACTCGCCAACTCGGAAGTCGGCGGGTCGATCTGTGGTGCGAACCACTGGAAGGCTTCGACTTCCTTGGCTACCGGGTGGTGCAGGCCAAAGCGCTCCGCACGGGGCATTGGGTCGGCAAGCTCTTCATACCGAAGCGCAAGCTGAACGACCTGCGTCACAAGATCAAGGTCATGGTGAAAGGCATCCCCACCGGATGCTCTCTCGCCGAAGTCATCGGCGACCTCAATCCGATCATCCTGGGATGGAGGAACTACTACCGATACGCCATAAGAGCGTATCGCGAGTTCAGCCACCTTGATCATTGGATATGGCAGCGCGTGGGGCGGTGGCTGAGAAGAAAGCACGGAAAAGCGACGTGGCCGATGCTGCGCCGCCGCTATTATCTCAGCGCCCCGGGACAACGACGGCAATGGACCGAAGGGGCCAAACGCCTGCGGTTTCTCTGTGACGGAGGAACGATGCATTACCCGGATCAGAGCATTGCGAAACCGAACGTATGGACCGCAGACGGAGAGCACCAGCAACGCGAAAACGTGCGCGGCTTCTGGAATGCGTTTCAACGTCTCAGACATATCTGAGACCCACCCATGGGCGCGCGAGCGCCCATGCATAGAGAGCCGGATGCTTGGAAACCTGCACGTCCGGTTCGGGAAGAGAGATGGAGAAACTTGTCTCCGCAAGGAGATGGAGCGCTTCATCTCTACTTTCACGATATCCTCCATAAGCTGTGCAAGCGGTCGATGGAGCAATGATAATTGAGCAGCCTGCAGAACGCTGTAAGGCTGCCGGGACAGCCTGAGACGGGGTAGTCCCGCCCGAGATTTTTTCGAGGGAGGGCGCGCTTATACGTCGTGCCGACGTGCGCTTCGCTGTGTAGATGATCTGGCCCTGATGGCGATCTATCATCTTCACGTCAAGGTCATTGGCCGCAAGTCTGGCTCGAGCGCGGTGGCGTCAGCCGCCTATCGCTCGGGCGCACGGCTGCGCGACGAGCGGCTTGATCGCAGCCACGATTTTTCCGCCAAGCGCGGCGTCGTCCATTCCGAGGTGATGCTGCCCGAGAACGCGCCAAAGGCATGGAGCGACCGCCAACGGCTCTGGAACGATGTCGAAGCATTCGAAGTCCGCAAGGACGCCCAGCTTGCCCGCGAGGTGGAGTTCGCCGTTCCGCGCGAGATGAGTCAGGTACAGGGCATCCAGCTGGCCCGCGACTTCGTTCGGGGCGAATTCGTCGGTCGGGGCATGATTGCCGATCTCAATGTGCATTGGGACATGGCCGAGGACGGCATGCCCAAGCCGCACGCCCATGTCATGCTGAGCATGCGCGCGGTGGACGAGAACGGTTTTGGGCGGAAGGTGCGGCAGTGGAACCGCATGGAGATGGTGGAGCGCTGGCGCGAACGCTGGGCGGAGCTTGCCAACGAGCGCCTGGCCGAACTCGACATCGACGCGCGGATCGACCATCGCAGTCTGGAAGCGCAGGATATCGCGCTGGAGCCGCAAAGCCAGATCGGTGCCTCCGCCAAACGGATCGAGGATCGGGGCACCGAGGGCGAAGGGCTCGAAGCCGACCGCGCCGAACTGCACCGCGAGATCGCACGCGGCAATGGCGCGAGGACCATCGCGGATCCCTCCCTTGCCCTGGACGCAATCACCCGACAGCAATCGACCTTCACGCAGCGCGACATGGCGAAGTTCGCGCATCGCCACAGCGACGGGCTGGACCAGTTCAACGGGGTCATGAGCGCGATGCGTAGCGCGCCAAATCTGGTCGAACTCGGCACGGACGCTCGCGGCGAGGATCGCTTCACGACCCGCGAGATGATCGAGGCGGAACAGCGCCTGCACCGCGCCGCCGAACTGATGGCGGAACGGGAGCGCCATGAGGTGCGTGAGGCGCATCGCGAAGCCGCTTTGGCGCGAGCGGAAGCGCGCGGCCTTGTCCTGTCGGCCCAGCAAGCCGACGCGCTGGCGCATGTCACGGACAGCCGCGATCTTGGAATCGTGGTCGGCCATGCCGGGACTGGCAAGAGCGCGACGCTGGGCGTGGCGCGGGAGGCTTGGGAAGCGGCCGGCTATGAGGTCCGGGGCGTGGCGCTGTCCGGCATCGCGGCGGAAAACCTCGAAAGCGGATCGGGCATCGCCTCCCGCACCATTGCCAGCCTGGAGCACGGCTGGGGACAGGGCCGCGACCTGCTCACGACCCGCGATGTCCTGGTGATCGACGAGGCGGGCATGGTTGGCACGCGCCGGTTGGAGCGTGTGCTGTCCCATGCTGCAGAAGCCGGCGCCAAGGTCGTGCTGGTTGGCGATCCGCAACAACTGCAGGCGATCGAGGCCGGAGCGGCGTTCCGGTCGATCCATGAGCGCCACGGCGGCGCGGAAATCGGCGAAGTACGCCGTCAGCGGGAGGACTGGCAGCGCGACGCCACGCGCGATCTCGCCAATGGCAAAACCGGTGTTGCGCTTGAGGCCTATCGCTCCCGCGGCATGGTGCATGAGGCCCAAACCCGCGAGCAGGCGCGGGGCGATCTGATCGAGGGCTGGGACCGCGACCGGCAGGCCTCGCCCGACAAGAGCCGGATCATCCTCACCCACACCAACGACGAGGTTCGCGCGCTCAACGAGGCCGCGCGCGAGCGGATGCGGGCCGCCGGCGATCTGGGGGATGACGTCCGCCTGACCGTCGAGCGCGGCGCGAGAAATTTTGCCGGCGGGGATCGCGTCATGTTCCTGCAAAACGAGCGCGGCCTTGACGTGAAGAACGGCACGCTCGGCACCATCGAGCAGGTCAGCGCCCAATCCCTGACCGTGCAGACCGATGATGGCCGATCCGTGCAGTTCGACCTGAAGGATTACAACAAGATCGACCATGGCTATGCCGCGACCATCCACAAGGCACAGGGCGTGACGGTGGACCGTACCCATGTGCTGGCGACGCCGGGCATGGATGCCCACAGCAGCTATGTCGCCCTGTCACGGCAGCGTGACGGCGTGGAGCTGCATTATGGCCGCGATGATTTTGCCAATCGGGAGCGGCTCACCCGTACCCTGTCGCGCGATCGGGCCAAGGACATGGCCTCGGATTACGAGCAGCGCGATCCGGCGCAAAGCTATGCCGAGCGGCGTGGGATCACCTTCCGCGAACGCGTGGCCGAGATCGTGCGCAAGGTCGTGCCCGAGAAGGTACGCACCATGTTCGACGGCCTTGGCTCTCCTTCAGATGTGCCCAGCCCGGATGGCGGACGGAGCCCGGAGCGGGAAACGCCGGAAAGGGAAAGGAGCGGTACGGGAGCCGCGCGGCGCGAAACTGAAGCGCCGGCAAGGAAGGTGGCGGAAGACCCAGAACAGGAAATGCGCCGGTTGCGCACCCAGGCGCTCGTGCGCCATGCCCGCGCCGTGGATGCGATCTTCGAGGCGCAGGAGATGGGCGGCGAGGCAACTCCCGAGCAGGTGAAAGAACTACAAAAATCCCGCCGAGCCTTCGAGGAGGTGCGGCCCTATGGTTCGCACGATGCCGAAGCTGCCTACAAGAAGAACACAGAGCTCGCCCGCGAGGCGGCTGGCGGCCGGGTCAACCGCGCCATCCGCGCGCTCCAACTCGAAACAGAACTGCGCATCGATCCGAGCCGCCGCGCCGACCGTTTTGTGCAACGCTGGCAGGAGCTCAAGCAGACCAGCCAGTACCAGTATCAGGCGGGCGACATGTCCGGCTGCAGGGCCACGCGCTCGGCAATGGGCGACATGGCGAGAGGCCTCGAACGCGATCCGCAAATGGAATCCATCCTCGCCAACCGCAAGCGGGAGCTCGGCATCTCCTTTGAAACAGGCCGCCGACTCGGCCACGAATTGGCCTTCGCACATGGCATCGACCTCGGCAGAGGCCGGGGCATCGGAATCTGATCCATCCTGTTTGCCGCCGATCAAACGCCATCATACCACGACGTGTAGATTGCTCTTGCGCGCCCGCAACGGCCCGCCCTGTCTGGTCCCAGATGCCGTCAGAAACAACCAGCAGGAGGCAGCGCGGCCATGCGCGAACCAGACCGGATCATCCGCTTGAAAACCGTCCTGGCCCGGACCGGGCTGTCCCGCTCCACCATTTACCGCAAGATCGCCGAAGGCACCTTCCCGTCGCAGCTCAAGATCAGCACCAATGGGACCGGCTGGCATGAATCGGACATCAACCGATGGATCGCAGATCCCGTCTCCTGGCGTCCGAAAGGCGAGTTCGATTGCGACCTGATGAGGAGGTTTAATAAAAGTTGTTAGCGTGGACAGAATTTGAACCTGCGACCTTGGCGGTCCCCCGCCGGCCGTCGGCCTTCTAGCTGTGTGAGTGCGGCGGCCGCGTTGCTTTTGCTCTTCGCCTACTTGGCACCGACATCCTGATCGTCGACCGTACTTGCCCTCGTGCTGTTGCGCTGATCGAGAGGCCGAGGTGCCCGTACCACGTTGCTAACTGACGAACTGACGGTGTAACCGTGGAAGTTCTGTTCAGGATGGCTGCAGTCCAATAGCTAGAGGAGATCGCCGACAGCGTCCACAGGCCACGTGCAGCGTACTTTGCTGAACGATCAGACCGGTGCCCGGCTCAGAATTGAAACGGACTTACCAAAACGGACGCCTTCCCATCCGGCGTTTCTTCTACCTTAAAGTCCACCTGCTTTTGTGCCGTCGCATCGTCCACTGTCGCAGATAATAGACCACTGCACGTCACTGAGCGCTTGTCTTTGCTTGTTGAGTTCGTGCTTATTCCATCATCCAACGTATATGACGCACCTTCTGCTGCAATTTTCCAAATTTCCGACTTTTCAGCTTCTGTTCTGGCGTTATTTGCTTTTGCCTCGACCACGCTCGAATTCCTGGCCGCGTAGTTGGCAAGCGCATTATTGTTGTTGTCGGAAACGATCTTAACCACTGAATCGCGCACAGCCAGCGAACCGCATTCAGGCCCGTCTCCGCCACAGCAGCTCAGCAAAAGCAAAGGAAGCAGAGTTGGATTGAAGCTTATCTTCAACTCTTCGTCGCCGCCTTTGCAAGCTCCGAATCGATCCCGCTCGCACAAGCCTTGGCCAATGCGTAATCCATGCTCGTGGAAGCGACGCTTTTCACGACGTCACTGACAAGGTTTTCCCTGGAATAAACACTGCCTGCCTTGAACCTGGCTATGGCGCCGTCCGCGGCCGTGAACTGCGCAACGCACAGGGGCACAAGAACAGACATCCGGCCACTGTTCTCTGCCGTGGCTCTGATGATTCTCGCGCTCTCCCCAGTGACCCAACCACCCCAGACGAAGCCGATGGTCATAGTTGCGACAGCGCCGAACGCAATCCCTTGAAGAAAACGGGTCCGTGACTCGCCTTGCAAGATTGCGGGAATTTTCATGACATGGCCTTTCGTAGGCATCTGCATGCGACCACAGACGAGCGCCTGCGCACGCTGACGCGTGGTGATAATCTCGAGTTACGATTGCGTGCCTTCCGATGGCACAAGAAGCGCTGCTGGGAAGATAGGCGGCGACCTCGGAAGTCGCGCCTCATTGGCAGCTTCAAGGTGAGCAATTCCGCTGACCTGCAGCTGAATGCTAATGCTTTAATACGACGAAGTAAAGCGAAGTGCGGGCCTAGAAGTCCGATACATCAAGTTCGTAGGATCCTCTGCGACCGCGCGAATAGACCCTTGCGGCTGCCTTGCAGATCAATTCTCGGTTGGTATCGAAGGCTGCGAGCAGGTTGGATCTTTCCGGCGACAGACTCAGTACAAGGCGCCTGAGGGCACCTCTAGTCACAAAGAACGAACATTCGATGGCGCTGTCATAGCCCCAGAAGCGCACCGCATCCCGGGTTTCATCGAAACTCCGGCTTGGATTTGGAAAAGTTAGGGGCATGGCGACTCCTTCACGGCGGATAGTGTTCTTTCATGATGCCCTGACTTGGATCATGAGCTGCTCGCTTCGAGCTTGGCCAATGTAGCTGAGAGGCTTCCGACGTCCTGGTCCAAGGCTGCTTTGGAGAAGCCGAGGGGTTTGAAGCCATCTCGACGCAGCGCGCAGTCAAGATGGAAACATCCTGCTCGGCACCGATGCCGTCGTGCGTCTCCGATGCGTGGACGCAATTTTCGATCCAGTAGTCTACGAACTCGCGGGCTGTTTCTACAATGGGACAGCACTCCTGTCGCTGAAAGGCGGGAGCACAAGCTGAAAAGCGCCGCGCCGAACCGAAAGAGCATGCACGAGCATCGACCTAAATTGCCACATGACCTTGCTTTATTGTTCCCCACCTCTAAGTGATGTGTATTCGATTAGCCGCTGTGCCTTTTTGAACGCGCCTGCGGGCCCTTTCCCTAAGACATCGACCAGTTGAATTGGGATCGCGTGATCATCGCGCGAGATGAGTCTTGAAAGGACAAGAAATGCCGACAGGTACTGTTAAGTGGTTCAACGGCCAGAAAGGTTTTGGCTTCATACAACCAAATGATGGCGGGAGCGACGTGTTCGTTCATGTCAGCGCCGTCGAGCGGGCTGGTCTGCCTGGTCTCGCCGAGGGTCAGAAAGTGACCTTCGAGCTCAAGACCGACAAGATGCGGGGCAAAGTAAGCGCTGAAAATCTCTCGCTTGCTTGAGCCGTTGACGTCAATTTCACGGATGTACTGAATGGCGGTGCGCATTCCGGTGAAGGCGACCATGGATTCCGACGCATGGCGACCACTTGATCCGGTCGATGACGACCAGGGCGGCGCATGAGCGAGATGGCGCCGTTGGATGCAGGTTTTGATCTCAGTATTCGA
>Ga0209166_10001600_pt1 | contig 18500 bp, 22 predicted proteins | sample Coa_R1_3_FD_187151 | JGI IMG/M metagenome (GOLD analysis project Ga0209166, IMG submission 187151) | Surface soil microbial communities from Centralia Pennsylvania, which are recovering from an underground coalmine fire - Coalmine... | ecosystem: Environmental > Terrestrial > Soil >... | reverse complement strand
TAATGGCAGATTATGAAGGCGCACATATACCCGTGTGAGTTCCTGCGGCGTGGCCACCGATTCGCGGTATCTGCGAAAGGGACCGAGATAAACCCAGTTCAGCCAGAAATCGACGGCGAAGCCTGCAAGTAAAGTGAATGGAACAATCGAAAGCATCGGATAGATCTGCTGCCTGGTGTAGGAGAAGGCGACGGAGTAAAAGACGAACGCGGGAAGCACGGAGATGAGACTTCCCAGCACAATGTTCCGAGCCGTTCGCCGCCAGAGGAAGTTGAAATCTTCAGTGGCAGCGGAATTTTTAGTCAATAAATCTTCCGGCTCATTCATCGACGCCAACTCCTGGTTTGAGCGCCTGGATTGGTTCTCATCATAGCATTGAAAAACTCTGCTGGGGGTTTGGCCCGAGGCCCGGTCTTCTTCAGCTTCGTCGAAAACGCAACGGTCTTGCCTCGCCTCGATGGACGACGCGGTGTATTATGAATATTGTTTGCTGAAAACTTCGAACGGATTGGGTGCGAAAGTTTACGTCGATTTGAAGAAACGGCGACGCGAAACCTAAGCGCTGAATTTTCAAGCGGAGATGAGAAAAAGTGCACGCACGAATTCTCGCCATCGATTTTGGCATGAAGCGAATGGGGCTCGCCATCTCTGACGCCCTGGGGATTACCGCGCAAGGATTACAGACACTCCAGCGCACCAATATGGAAAATGACGTGCGCGAAATCCAAAAGCTTGTGGAAGAATATTCAGCCGGGCGAGTGCTGCTGGGGAACCCTTTGGGTCATGGTGGAAATGAAACGGCTATGTCGCAACGCGTGGCGGCATTCGCAGAAAAACTGCGGCGCAAGCTAAATTGTCCCGTGGAACTTTGGGATGAACGCCTGACCAGCGTGGAAGCCAACCGCATGCTCCGTGATTCGGGTATAGGTCTCGAGAAACGGAAACGCGCGGTGGATCGAGTGGCGGTCACTCTGCTTTTGCAAAGCTATCTCGACTATCAAGCCGGTGAGATCGATCGTCATCGCGAAATCGGGGCGGACCATTGAAGCGGCTCTTCAAAGTTCTTATCGCGGTGGCGATTCTGGCCGGCCTATTCGTTCTCGCCAAGGCTTGGCGCGAGTTGTACCTGCCCTATCGCCCCTATTCCGGAAGCCAGATCCTACTGATCGAACCGGGAACATCGGCGCCGGACGTGGCTTCCAGTCTGGTCCAGCGCGGCATCCTGGCCCGCCGTCTGCCGTTTCTTCTCCGTTACTTTATTGGCCGCGCCCAACACAGACTGAAAGCCGGTGAATATCTTTTCGACCGGCCCCTGCGTCCCATTGACGTATATCAGAAACTCATCCGGGGGGACATTTACCTTCATCCTGTCTTGATTCCAGAGGGCTCTGACCGTTTTGATATCGCCTCTATTCTCAATCGCGACCTGAAAATAAATCCGGAAAACTTCCTGCGTATCACCCAGGACACAGCGTTGATACGCGACCTTGATCCGCAAGCGCCGACCTTGGAAGGATATCTTTTTCCCGACACCTACCGTTTCCCGCGAAACGTTTCCCCGGCGGCGGTGGTTGAGACTATGCTTTCGCGTTTTCGCCATGTGTACAATTCGAAATTCAAGCAGGAGTTTCAACAATCGGGCGCGTCCTTGCATGACGTGATCACGCTGGCCTCGCTGGTGGAGAAGGAGACGCCCGATCGTCTGGAACGCCCCATTGTCGCGGGCGTTTTTGCCCGGCGCCTGGAACTCCACATGCAACTCGCTTGCGATCCTACTGTGGTTTATGCCGCCCGGCTCGATCACCGCATGCTCGAGCACCCCCTCCCTTCCATTACGCGGAGTGACTTGGATTTTGATTCGCCTTACAACACCTACCTTCATGCCGGGTTGCCTCCCGGTCCCATTGCCAATCCGGGCGAGGCTTCCATTCGCGCGGCTCTCGCGCCCGCCCCCGGTGACGCTCTCTACTTCGTGAGTAACAATCATGGCGGACACGTTTTTGCGTCAACCCTTGCGGAACATGAACGCAACGTGGCACGATACCGGAAACAAGTGGCGGAACTTCGCGATCTGGCTGAAGAGGAGGCGGGTACACATGGGCCATCGACCCCGGAGAATAATCAGACAAAAAATCGCGCCGCGAAAAAATTGAAAAAACGTGGCCAAAACAAAAAGCAAAAAACAACTCATCCTCGAACAAAAAAGCGCGCTCGGCTTCGAGCGGGTGGGCGCGCCTGAAATCCGGGTCATTCAGGCGGAACTCAACCGAGTATTGGGCGCGGATCACAAAACATCCCCCTCATATATCGCGAACGTCTTGCGTGCGGCGGGCGTGCGGGTGGATTATGACGACCGCTACGTTGATGCCTTGATTCCAGAGCCTTACGCCCACCGCCTTGAAGGCTTGCTTCAATTCCAAAATTTGGATGACGCGGAGTCGGCGCTGCGGAAGTTGGACGAAATTTATCAGGAGTACCAGTCAGCTTCAGACCGCGTGGGAACCGGCCTCGTCCGTTCGATAGTCATCAAAGGACGGCAGCGCGCGGAGAGCATCGCCGGAAATTCGCGAGTGCGCCCGGAAAAGCGTCGTGAAAAAGAAGAAATCGCCCGCTGGTTCAAACTCTGGCTGGATATTTCCCACCTTTTTTTCGATTGGCTCGAAATGCGCAAAAAGTCAGAAGAATTTCAGCGGATGTTTCCCAAACACGATGATGGAGATAAATCCGCAGCCCGAAAATCCTGAATTTACGATAAGCACCAGTTAAATTCCGATTCAACTTTTACATTCTTTCCACTAAAATACTTCCCATGCCCCAAAAAGATAGAATGGCGGCGCGAAACAAGCTCATTGTGGCCTTGGATTTTCCGCTTGCCCGTGAAGCTTCCCTGGCGGCGGAGAAACTGCGCGGCCACGTGGGCATGTTCAAAGTGGGGTCGGAACTTTTCTGCGCGGAAGGTCCTGCCGCGGTTCGCAATCTCGTCGCGGGCGGAGATAAAGTTTTTCTCGATTTGAAATTCAATGACATCCCCAACACTGTGAGGGCGGCGGCGCGCCAGGCGGCACAACTAGGCGTGAGCATGTTCAACGTGCATGCCACGGGCGGGCGCAAAATGATGGAGTCAGCGCTGCAAGGCGCAAACGAGCGAGCTGAGAGCGCTGGAAAACCGCGGCCCCTGGTCCTTGCCGTCACTGTGTTGACGAGTCTCGCCGCAGACGACCTTGCAGAAATCGGTCTCGCCGGAAGTCCTGACCAAGCTGTAGTGCGCCTTGCCTGTCTCGCGCAGCACTCCGGCCTTGACGGTGTGGTGGCGTCAGCACGTGAGATTGTCGCCATCCGGCAAGCCTGTGGGCCCCATTTCGTCATCGTTACGCCGGGCATTCGGCCTGCCGTCGCGCCGGATGGTGTTGTGTCTGCTGGGTCCAAACCGGATGACCAGGCTCGCATTGCGACACCAATCACCGCCATCAGGTCAGGCGCTGATTTCCTGGTCGTGGGCCGCCCCATCACCCAGGCTCCTGACCCGGCCGCCGCCGCGGACGCCATCGTTAACGAAATGGAGAAAGCGCTTGAGTCTTCCCTTGCTTGAAAAGATTGCTTGTCACGCGGAGCCGGCTGCCTGCTAATGATGAACGAAAACGAGATTCTCCAAATCTTTCGAACAAACTCGGCGCTGCTCGAAGGCCATTTTATTCTTTCCTCCGGCCTTCATAGCGACCGGTACATTCAATGCGCGCTTGTCTTGCAACACCCGGACGTGGCGCAGAAATTGTGCGTGGAACTGGCCGCGAAATTGCGCCACGTTGGTGCAGCCGTGGTGGTTGCGCCGGCGCTGGGCGGAGTGATTGTCGCGCATGAAGTGGCCCGCGCTTTGGGCGTTCGCGCCCTCTTTACCGAACGCCAGGATGGCGCCATGACTCTGCGCCGCGGGTTTAGCTTCTCTCCCAGAGAAGCTACACTTGTAGTAGAAGATGTAATTACCACGGGCGGCTCGACTCGTGAAACCATGAAATGTGTGGAGCAGGCTGGTGGAAAAATAGTCGGAGTGGGAGCTTTGATCGATCGCAGCGGTGGCTCTGCCGAACTCGGCGTGCCCAAAGCCACCCTTGTTTCATTGAAGGTCCAGAATTACAACCCTGCTGATTGTCCTCTGTGTAAATCCGGCATTGCGGCCGTCAAACCTGGAAGCCGTCAGAAGAGTTAACTTGCTGCGGCAGTGATTTCTACCTGCCGTCATATACGATTTTCCCTTCTACTATAGTTATAGTTGTTAGACCTTTAAGTTTCCACCCATCAAAAGGCGAATTCCGGCTTTTGGAACGCCCTTCGGCTGCGCGGTAAGTCCATTCGCGCGCGGGATCAAAGACAGTGATATCCGCCGCGCCGCCCGCTTGCAGGCGGCCGAGCGCCGGGTTCACATTCTGCCTGATAATATGCGCGGGATTGGAACTCATCAGCACAATCAGGTGTGCCATGGAAATCTTCCCGGGATGAACGAGTTGGGTGAGCGCAAGCGCGAGCGCGGTTTCAAATCCAATGATGCCGAATGGAGCTTGAGCGATGGATTTTGACTTCAACTCCGGCGCGTGGGGCGCGTGGTCTGTAGCCAGAACATCTACAATGCCACTGGCGATTCCGGCAAGAATTCCCCCAAGGTCCTGCGCGCTCCGGAGAGGCGGATTCATCTTGGCATGGGTTCCATATTTTTCAACTGCTTCATCCGACAGCGTAAAGTGGTGCGGCGTTACCTCGCACGTTACCCGCACGCCGCGGCGCTTGGCATCACGAACCATTTCGCACGCGCGCGCGGTTGAGAGATGCGCCACGTGCAAGTGTGCTCCAGTGAGTTCCGCCACACTCAGGTCGCGCGCCACGCAGACGTCTTCCGAAGCGTTAGGGATTCCCTTTTCGGCCAGGCGTTCAGAAACCGGGCCTTGATTGATGGAGCCGCCGGCGCTCAACGCCGGGTCCTCGCAATGGTCGATGATGGGGACTCCGAGCGGCCGGGCCATTTCCATGGCGCGCCGCATGAGTTCGGGCGTCTTCACCGGCCGGCCATCATCAGAAAATGCCACGGCGCCCGCTGTGATCAGGCCCGCGAAGTCCGTCAATTCTTCACCTTCACTGCCCATCGAGACGGCGGCGATGGGAAACACACGCGCCAATCCAATTTTTTTGGCGCGCTCGATCAAGGCGTGCGTGGATTCGGCCCGGTCGTTCACCGGCCGCGTGTTAGGCATCGCGCACACTGAAGTAAACCCGCCAGCCACCGCTGCGGCAAGACCAGTCTCAAGAGTTTCAGAAATTTCTCCACCCGGCACCCGCAGGTGGGCATGGAGGTCTACAAATCCGGGAGAGACAATTTGTCCGCGGGCATCAATAGTCCGATCGGCGCGAGCGTTCAGGCTGGGAGCGATTTCGCGAATGAAGCCGTCTTGCACCAGCACATCGAGTTCGCCGTCCAATCCAACTTCCGGTGAAAGCACCCGCCCGCCTTTAATCAATAACGATGCCATAGGTTGTTTGCCTTTCCGGCGCTGCGCCATTTTCTCTGCCGCACGGAGTATAACATTCAGAACAACGTTGCTCGTGCGGTCCTGTTTCCAAAGTACAAAACGCGGATTATAAATTGCCCACAATGGGGAAGAGCGGAAGCAGGCAATCCTTTACGGGCTGGAAAGTCTGGCGATGCTCGCGGCAGGGACCGTAACGGGCGAGCGATGCAAAGTGGTGGGGCGTGCCGTAGCCTTTATTTTTGGCAAGCTGGTATTGGGGATAAACGCGGTCAAGCTCCTCCATTCGGGCGTCGCGGGCCACCTTGGCCAAAATTGATGCGGCAGCAATGGAAACCGACCGCGCGTCGCCGTGAATGATGGCCCGGTAGGGAATCGGAAATCCAGCGGCATCGTCGCGGGCCGAAAGCGGCATGGCATCCGTCAGAATAAAATCAGGCGCGGGGTTTAATCGATTGAGGGCTCGAATCATCGCTTGCCGCGATGCCTGGTAAACGTTGATGGCATCCACTTCCACGGCCTCCACGGCCACAATTTGGTAAGCAATCGCTTTGGCGCGAATCTCAACCGCGAAGGCCGCGCGTTGATCGTGAGAAAGTTTTTTGGAATCGTCCACGCCCGGAATGGGTTTACCGGGGTCAAGTATTACTGCGGCAGCATAGAGCGGACCGAGCAGAGCGCCACGGCCTGCTTCGTCACAACCGGCCACCAGGCGGCACCCGCGACGCGCAGCTTGGGCCTCAAAAATTCTGGAGCAAGTGTACTCGCTGGCTTCAAGGGCGCGCGGCATAGGTGGATCGCCAGTGATTGTACACCGTTATTGCATTGGCTTCCAGCGCCCAATTACGTCCTCGCCCAAATTGATGATCCTCAAAATCCTTACTTCTTGGTTTCCTGCTCCTGGCGTTCTTCCTTAATGCGAGCGGCCTTGCCCCGGAGCTTGCGCAGGTAATAGAGCTTGGCGCGGCGCACGTGGCCGGAGCGGACCACTTCAATCTTTTCGATAGTGGGCGAGTGCAGGGGGAAAATGCGCTCCACACCGTGCCCAAAGGATATCTTGCGCACGGTAAAAGTGGAATGGTTTGCCGCGCGGCGCCGGCCTATCACCGCTCCCTCAAATACCTGGACGCGTTCCTTGTCGCCTTCCTTGATTTTTACGTGGACGCGCACGTTGTCTCCGGCGCGAAAATCGGGGAGTTCTTTCTTCATTTGCTGCTGTTCGATTTTTTCAAATACGGTCATGGTCGTCGCACTCCTGAACTGAGATTATGGCGCCGCTCTACGAGCAGCGCGACAAAATGTTGCTCGCCTTCAATCCCTTTGCGCGGCCGGTACAAGCGCCGAGCGCTGGATTTCCTCAAGAATCGCCCGGTCCTCCCGGCTGAGACTCCGCCGGGCCAGCAAATCCGGACGTTTTCGCCAGGTCTTTTCCAGCGCCTGCCGATGCCGCCACACGCGGATCTCTTCGTGGTTTCCGGATAACAGGATTTCCGGAACTTTCAGCCCATCAAAATCCGGCGGGCGAGTGTACTGGGGAAAATCGAGCAAGCCGTCCCCGCTCTCCCCGCTGACCGAATCGAAATGGGCAAATGACTCCTGCTCGCGCGAAGCATCGTTGCCCAACGCGCCGGGCAAAAGGCGCGTGACAGTTTCCATCACTACAGCGGCCGCTAGTTCGCCGCCGCTTAAAACATAATCACCGATTGAGATTTCGTCGGTGGCCAGATGTTCGGCCACGCGCTCGTCCACACCTTCGTACCGCCCGCAAATCAGAATCACGCGAGCCTGGCGCGATAATTCCTGAGCCACCGAATGGGTCAGCAGCCGGCCCTGCGGAGAAAGCAGGATGACGGGGCAATCTGCGCCCCCGCGGTCGGTCCTGAGAGCCTCAACAGCTCGAAACAACGGTTCCGGCTTGAACACCATGCCCGGCCCGCCGCCAAAAGGGCGATCGTCCACCGTCCTGTGCCGATCGTCGGTCGCATCGCGCAAATCGTGCAGCCGAATATCGGCGTGGCCGCTGGCGCGCGCTCGCTTCAGCAGGCCGTGCTCCAGGATGCTGCCAAAGAACTCCGGGAATATAGTGATGACGTCGAAGATCATGCGTAAAAAAGTATTTCAGCAAATCAGTATTTCAGTCCGTCATTTAAGCCCTTACTGAAATACTGACGTACTGAAATTCTGAGTAACTACCTTCAGCCATTCAACTCCAGCAAATCTTCCGGAGGCTCGATCAGAATCATTTTTGCCGCCGTATCAATCCGCGTGCAGATGTCTTGAGTGAGCGGAATCAGCAACTCGCGCGACTTATCATGGGCGCGCGCCACGCGGAGGAGATCGACTCCGCCCGTCCGTTCGATTTCGGTTACTATGCCCACCTCTTCCGCAACGCCCGCCCGCTCACGAACCACCCGGCAGCCTTCCAATTCCCAAACGTAATAATGATGTTCGGGGAGGGCCACTCTGTCTTCGCTGCGGATGAAAACGTGAAGCCCTCGCAGGCTGTCAGCCTGATTAATTGAATCGACCCCGGCAAACTTTAGAACGATCCGGCCCTTGTGCGGCCACGTTTTCTCAATATCGACGGGCTGTGATTCGCCGCCTGCATTTTCCAGGTACGCACGGTGCAACTTTTCAAAGCGTTCCGGGAAATCCGTAAGGATATCGGCCACCACTTCACCGTGGCGGCCCTGCGGCCTCGCGATGCGCGCTACGGCAAGGTATTGATCGGGCGCTGTCTCCGGCACACTCTCCGTACCTTCCCACCCGTGATTCTCGGTGCCCAAAAAGCTGTTTCACTTCGCAACGTCATGCGCGCGAATATTGCCGGGACGCCGCTCACTCCAGAATTTCCAGCGTGAAGCGTTTCTTCATCTTCACTCCCGATGCTCCAAGGATGGTCCGAATGGAGCGCGCCGTCCTTCCCTGCCGGCCGATTATTTTGCCGAGGTCCGACGGGTGGACTCGAAGCTCCAGTGTGGTCACTTGCCCGCCTTCGACCGCCCGGACAGCAACTTGATCAGGATTGTCAACGAGCGCTTTGGCAATGGCTTCAATCAGCTCTTTCATCTGCGCCTCTCCTGCAAGTCGAATCGTCCGGAAACATTGACAGGGCGCTGGTGGCCCGCAAGGAAAAGCGCCACCAGAGGAAGTCTTTTTCGCGCCAGCTCGTATTTCCCGGACGGCTGCCGTGAGGGCGCTGTCGCAGCTCTAAGCTTTTGCTTCCGCTGCCGGCGCCGGCTTTTGCTTCAGGAAACTGCGAACCGTTTCGGAAGGCTGCGCCCCGCGGCTGAGCCAGTAGGTCATCCGCTCCTGCTTGAAAACCAACTCGGGCGGAGTGCGCCGGGCGTTGAAATGGCCCAGAATTTCCACAAAGCGGCCGTCTCGGGCATTCTCCCTCTCGATCACCACGATGCGGTAACTGCTCTTCTTGTTGGCTCCCGTGCGAGCCAGGCGTATCTTTAACAAAGGACCTCCTCCTGAAATTCGAAAATGGAAACTGGAAATTAGAAATTGCCTGTATCAAATTTCCAATTTAAAATTTCTTTTGTCAGTTCCTAAATCCTAAATCTTGTTCCTCTATCCCGCCGAGCTCATGGGCATTTTCAGCTTGCTCAGTTGTTTGCCGAGCAAACTATGGCTCATCGTCTTCATCAATTTTCGCGTCTGAATATATTGCTTGAGCAGTTGGTTCACCTGTTGAACGCTGCTGCCGCTGCCCTTGGCAATCCGCTTGCGCCGTTTGCCGTTGATGATCTCGTGGTTTTCACGTTCGCGCGCCGTCATGGAATTAATGATGGCTTCGATATGAACCAATTCTTTCTCATCCACCTTCATTTTGCCGGCATCTTTCAGAATGCCAATCTTCGGCAGCATCCCCAGCATCTGTTCCATGGAGCCGAGCGAGCGCATCTGGCGAAGCTGGTCGCGAAAATCGGCCAGAGAAAACGTATCGGTCTGGATCTTGCGATGGACTTCAAGCGCCTTCGCCTTGTCGATTTTTTCTTCCGCCTTCTCGATGAACGAAAGCATGTCGCCCATGCCCATGATGCGCGACACAATGCGGTCAGGATGGAAAACCTCCAGGGCATCGTATTTTTCGCCCACGCCCACGAACTTAATGGGCTGCCCGGTGACGTGACGGATGGAGAGAGCCGCGCCGCCGCGCGCGTCACCGTCCAGCTTGGTCAGAATCACGCCCGAAGTTCCCAGCCGCTCGTGGAATTCCTGGGCGCTGCGCACGGCGTCCTGCCCAATCATGGCATCCGCCACCAGCAACACTTCACTCGGCCGCAATCGAGTGCGTAACTCGCCCACTTCATTCATCAATTCTTCGTCAATGTGCAGCCGCCCGGCGGTATCCACAATCAGAATATCGTGGCCGCGGTCCGCCGCATCTTTGCGCGCTGCAAGCGCCAGTTCAATGGGCGCGTTGATGCCCTCGCCGGTAAAAATCGGAATGCCCACGGCCTTCGCGATAATGGCCAACTGCTCGCGCGCCGCCGGGCGGTAAACGTCCGTCGACACCAGCATCGGGCGCTTCTTCTTATTCGCCAGCCAAAGCGCGAGCTTGCCCGCTGAAGTCGTCTTGCCCGAACCTTGAAGTCCGACAATCAGGAAAACGTTTGGATACTCTTTTGTAAAGGTGAGAAATGACGCCTCACCACCCATAATCTGAATCAGCTCGTCGCGAACGATCCGCACCACTTCTTGCGCCGGTGCAAATCCCGAGCGAACTTCCTCGCCCATCGCCCTCACGCGCACCCGGTCCAGTAGATCCTTCACGACCTTTAAGTTGACGTCCGCTTCGAGCAAGGCAAGGCGAACGTCGCGCAAGGTCGCGTCAATCGAGGCCTCATTCAGCACGCCTTGAACGCGCAGGTTCTTGAAAACGCCTTCGAACTTTTGCTGTAAAGAGTCAAACATTCAAGCCTTATTTCCTGTGGGCGAATTCCTCCCCCAGCTTGCATCCAGCCCCTCAAAACCCATTAAGCTGAATGGTTTATTGTATGGTTCGCCCGCCGGGAAGTCAAGGAAAGCCCGATTTGCGTGGCGTTAGGCTGGCTCGGTGGTGGATTTCCAGTTTGTAAATTCGCAGCAAGTAATGTAATGATGCTTGCCGCACGAAAGATTTGGATTCGCACTGACGCCATGCAACAAATCATTCTTGAACAGCCTGGAAGTTTTATTCAGCGAGAAGCCCCACCCCCTGCGCCGGGCGCAAGCGAAGCAGTTGTACGCATTCGCCGGGTGGGAGTTTGCGGCACGGACTACCACGCCTTCCAGGGCAATCAGCCGTTTTTCAATTATCCGCGAATTCTCGGCCATGAGTTGAGCGCTGAAGTTGCAAGCTTGCCGGCCAACCCGCGTGGCATCAAACCGGGTGACCGCGTCGCGGTGGAACCTTATTTGAACTGTGGGGAATGTCATGCCTGCCGCAATGGAAAAAGTAATTGTTGTGAGCGGCTCCGCGTCCTCGGCGTTCACATGGATGGCGGCATGCAAACACTGATTGCCGTGCCCCTCGAGCGGCTGCACAAGTCCAAAATTCTGTCGCTTGACCAACTGGCGCTGGTTGAGCCGCTCAGCATTGGCGCGCACGCCGTAACGCGCAGCGGACTTCGCGAGGGTGAAGATGTGCTGGTGGTCGGAGCGGGGCCCATCGGCCTGGCAGTAACGCAGTTTGCTCTGGCGGCGGGCGGCAGGGTTCGCGTCCTTGAAATCAATCCCGCCCGGCGCGAATTCGTCGCGCGGTTCAAAGTGGAAATTCTGCAACGTCCTGACGAACGCCTGGCGGAAATCGTTTTTGACGCCACCGGCAACGCGACTTCCATGGAGCAGAGCTTGTCCCGTGTGGCCCATGGCGGCCGCCTGGTTTTCGTGGGCCTGGTTCAAAAATCCGTCGGCATTGACGACCCGCTCTTTCACCGGCGCGAAATTACGCTGCTGGCAACTAGAAACAGCGTGGACGATTTCCCGCGCATCATTCGCATGATCGAGCAGGGCCAGATCGATACCGCGCCCTGGATCACCCACCGCCTTAGCCTGGCGGAAGTCCCAATCCGCTTTCCCGAATTGCCGCGAGAAACAAAATGCATCAAGGCGATGGTGGAACTCCCCGGTGGGGATTGACGGAACAGCGAATACTCTTTCCTTCTCTTTTCGACCCTTGGCGCCTTTGCGCCTCTGCGAGACAATGTTTTCCTTTGCTTATCTTCTCCCGCCTTTCGCCGATGTGATTTCCAAACCATCTTGCTATACTATTTTTCGTTCAAGCGGAAATCTGTGCAGCACATAACGCGAACAACGAGAGGCCTGAATTGACAGCGGAAGAAATCACAAAGATGTTGAAGCAGGTGCGGCGTGGGAGAGTTACCGTGGAAGACGCTGTGGACCGTCTGCGCGAACTGCCGTACGAAGACCTGGGCTACGCCAAGATTGATCACCATCGGTCGCTTCGCACGGGGTTTCCTGAAATCATTTTTGCGCGTGGTAAAGCCCCGGCGCAGGTGGCGGGCATTGTGAGCGGCATGCTGGCCCGGCGCCATAACATCCTGATCACGCGCGGCGATGCAGCGCTCTTCGAGCACGTGCGGAGGCTCGACCGCCGCGCCGCGTTCCACAAACTTTCGGGCGCCATCACCATTTGTCGCGACCACAAAATTCGCGGCAAGGGCAAAATTCTGGTGGTCTCCGCCGGGACTTCAGATATTCCGGTGGCGGAAGAGGCGTTGGTGACGGCGGAAACAATGGGTAACAGGGTGCAGTCGCTCTATGACGTGGGCGTGGCGGGCATCCATCGCCTGCTTTCCAAGAGTCGCTTGCTGCGCGATGCGCGGGTGATTGTCTGCGTGGCGGGCATGGAAGGCGCGTTGCCCAGCGTGGTGGCCGGTATGGTGGCGGTGCCGGTGATTGCCGTGCCCACCAGCATTGGCTATGGCGCGAGCTTCCGAGGCATTGCGGCCCTTTTGGGAATGTTGAATAGTTGCGCGTCGAACGTCGCCGTGGTGAATATCGATAATGGATTTGGTGCGGGGTATCTGGCGAGCGTCATCAACCGGCTGTAGAGGTACAAGGCATTGCACACTTAATTCTTCCCAAACACTCTGCGAAAAACTTCGTCCACGTGACGCAACTGCCGCTCAACTGAAAATGCTTTGGAGATTTCTTTGGGCGTCAGGAATTGCCGCACCTCCGGGTCGCGTTCGACGAGCGTCCTGAAGTCCTCGCGGGTTTGCCACACCTGCATGGCGTTGCGCTGTACCCAGCGGTAAGCATCTTCGCGCGCCGCGCCTTTATCCGTGAGGGCGAGGAGCAATTGCCCGGAAAAAATCAGGCCTTTGAGCAAATCCAGGTTTTCCAACATGCGCTCGGGATAAACGAGAAGCGTCTCAACCAGTTTGGCAGTTTTCGCCAGCAAGTAGTCGACGAGAATGGTCGAATCGGGCAGAATCACGCGCTCGACCGAGGAGTGCGAAATATCGCGCTCGTGCCAGAGCGCCACATTTTCGAGAGCCGCCTGCGCGTTGGCCCTCACCACGCGCGCCAGGCCGCAGATTTGCTCCGCCGTCACTGGATTGCGCTTGTGAGGCATGGCGGAAGAACCCTTTTGTTCGGGCGAAAAGTATTCTTCCACCTCGCGCACTTCCGTGCGCTGCAGCCCGCGGACTTCCAAAGCGATTTTTTCCAGCGACGCCGCGATCACGGCCAACGTGCAAACATAATTGGCGTGCCGGTCGCGCTGGATAACCTGGGTTGAGATGGGCGCGGCTTGCAGCCCGAGTTTCGCGCAAATCTTTTTTTCGAGCGCCGGACTCAGGTGCGCGTAAGTGCCCACGGCGCCGGAGATTTTCCCCACGCGCATTTCTTCCGCCGCGCGCTTGAACCGCTCGATGTTGCGCTCGTTCTCGGCGTACGACACGGCAAGTTTCCAGCCAAAAGTAATGGGCTCGGCATGGATGCCATGCGTCCGCCCCATCATGGGCGTATGCTTGAATTCAAGGGCGCGCTTTTTTAATACTCCGCCGAGATGCGCAAGATCCGCCAGCAAAATTTCCGACGCTTCGCGGATTTGCAGCGCCTGCGCGGTATCCACAACATCGTTTGAAGTGAGGCCGAAATGCAAATAGCGCGCCTCGCGGCCCACGTGCGCGGCCACGTTGGTGGTGAAGGCGATAACGTCGTGCTTGACCTGCTTCTCGATTTCAAGAATTCGCTCAACTTCAAATTTCCCCTTGCGGCGGATGGCGCGCGCCGCGCCGCGCGGAATCAACCCGGACTCCGCCTCCGCTTCCGCCGTGGCGATCTCGACATCCAGCCACTTGCGGAATTTGTTTTCGTCAGTCCAGATGCGGCCCATTTCCGGGCGCGTGTAACGTGTGATCATGTTTTATCCGCAGATTACACAGATTTCACAGATTTAGAAAAGACAAAGCGCCGATAATGTAAAGACTCTGTGCCAAAGTTCAAAAGTAAACCAACTTCGTGCTTGGTGGCTTTCAAATAATTTAGGATTTGGGCCTCTTCAACACCTGTCAGTGCCGAAATTGCTTTGAGTTCGACAATAACGGATTTAAAGCAAACGAAGTCGGCGCGATAAGATGTGGCCAGCGGACTTCCCTTGTAAGTTATCGGCAACTCAAATTCTCTTTCAAACGGAACGCCGCGCGCGGAGAGTTCGGCTGCCAGCGCCTCCTGGTAGACAGCCTCCAGGAATCCGCAGCCAAGCTGGCGATGAACTTCCATCGCCGCGCCAATGATGGCATAGGTTTTAGGATCGCGCTCCTCATTGTTCTTTGTTGTTTCCTTCATCCGTGTAATCTGCGCAATCTGGGGATCAGAACTGAAAAACCCTGGTCGGTTCGGTCTGGCTCGCCAGGAGCAGCTCAAGGCCATTGCCGCCATTGGGGCGTTGCGCGAGCGCTTCCTGCGCGGTCATGCGGGCAATTTCCGGGTGGTTATTATTTTCGCTCAAGTGGGCGAGAATCAGCACCTGAGCCGCGCCATCGAAATCTTCCGTCAGGAATTCCGCCGTGGTGCGATTGGAGAGGTGTCCGTGGCGGCTCATCACGCGCTGCTTCACATACCAGGGATACGGTCCGATTTTGAGCATTTCGGTATCGTGGTTCGATTCAAAAATAAGGCAATGGCATCCGCGCAAGTGCTGCTTCACCACTTCCGGAACGTAACCAAGATCAGTGACCACGCCAATCTTGATGCCTTGTGATTCAAGAGTGAAGGCCACCGGGTCGGCCGCGTCGTGGGGGATGGAGAACGGCGTCACTTCAATATCACCCACGGTAAATTTTTCGCCGGCGGTAATAGTCTCGACGCTGGTGAGGCGCGCGTCCCACTGAATGGCGGCGCGCGTTTCCGCAGAGATATAAATGGGAATCTTCAGATCGAGCGCCAGCGCCTTCAGGCCGTTAATGTGATCGCTATGCTCGTGCGAGATGATGAGCGCGGCGCAACCCTCGGCGGTTTCACCGACGGCGGCGAGGCGCGCGTAAGTTTCTTTTTTGCTGAAGCCGGCATCCACCAGCAGGCGCGTTTTTTCCGTCACCACCAGCGTCGAGTTGCCCCGACTCCCGCTCCCCAGTACACAGACGCGAACGCTCAAGGGTTCTCCTGCCGAACTCTTCGTGGAGGCGCGCAACGGGCGCCCTTTGATTTCCCGGTAATTATAAGTCAATTGGCGGGCGGAGAAGAGAAAGAAATTCCGGGAAGACGGCATGACGAAATTGCGCCCATCCAAAAGATCAATCCCGACTTTTCAGCAAGCCAGGTCGCGGCGGGTGATTTTTAATCCGTTGAGGGGACCGAGAACGGTCAAGGCAATGTGGCCGGGCACAAAAAGTTCGCGCGCCACATCGCGCACGTCTTCCGTGGTCACAGCGTCAATGCCGGCGGCGATTTCATCCAGCGAAATATGCCGCCCAAAAACCATTTCTTGCCGCGCCAGATTCGACATGCGGCTGGGTGTGGACTCAAGGCTCAGGAGCATGCTGCCTTTCAGGTAATCTTTCGCGCGCTGCAATTCTTCGTCGCCCAGTGGATTCGCTTTCAATTGGTGGAACTCTTCCAGTGTCAAATCCACCACCTGCCGGGCATTTTCAGTGGCCGTGCCGGCATAAACACTCAGGCAACCCACGTCATGAAAGCTGGTGATGCCGGAGCCCACGGCGTACGCCAGGCCGCGTTTTTCCCGGATGTTCTGAAACAGGCGCGAGCTCATTCCGCCGCCCAGCACGGTATTCAGGACGTAGCACGCATAGCGCTTTTCGTGCGCCTGGGAGTAAGCGGGCACGCCGATGCAGATGTGCGCCTGCTCCAGAATTTTTTTCCGGCGCAACTCGATATTGGGATGAGCCACCGGCGCGAGCCCATCTTTCAGAGATGCTCCCGATGGGGTGCCGCCGAATTCCTTTGAGACTAATTCCACCATCCGGTCATGCTCCAAGTGTCCCGCCGCCGTGATCAGCATGATGTTGGCCGTGTAATGCCGGCGAAAATAAGCGAGCAATTGCCGGCGGTCGAAACTCGCCACGCTGCGCCGCGTCCCCAGAATCGGCCGGCCCAGCGCGTGCCCGCTCCAATAACGCGCGGTAAAAATCTCATGCACCAGGTCGTCCGGCGTGTCTTCCACCATCTTGATTTCTTCCTGAATCACTTGGCTTTCTTTGGCAATATCTTCGGGGCGGAAAAGAGGATTCTTCACCAGGTCGGCCAGGATTCCAAACGCCCTGGGCAGATGGTCGTCCAGAGCTTTGATGGAAAAGCCGGTGGTCTCTTTCGCCGTGAACGCGTCCAAATGTCCGCCAATGGAGTCCGCCGCCCGCGCAATCTCCTCCGCCGAACGATTCGTGGTGCCTTTGAAAAGCATGTGCTCGATGAAATGCGAAATTCCGTTTTCCGCCTGGCGCTCGTGGCGCGAGCCTGTGCGCAGCCAGATGCCGACCGAGACGGAACGCACGGCGGGCATGGGCTCGGTGATGATGGTGAGGCCGTTCGAAAGAACTTCTTTCACTACTTTCGTCATGACTGAATCTCTAAAATGCCTGTGAGTCTTGCTGATAACGTCCAGGGCGGAACGGGCCTGTTTACTGGCAATCGTATGCGTTTACCAACCCATCTTACAAGACCCTGATGAAAAAAGCCATCGCTTGGGCACGGAGCGAGGGTGGCGTTTGAAACCGATCCTTTTGGAAGCCCGTCATCTGACGGGTCATTCCCGCGAGCGCGCGAATCCAGAGGGCAGGCTCCAGCGGGAATCCACCACCTCGATATCCCCGGAAGAGCGGGTAGTAGGGCATGTGGGCATACTACATGTTAAATATACCCACGTTATGTATTACTATTTATAATATACCTCTTCAGAAACGGAATGCGATTCCGGCCGCCACACGCATTTGCGTGTGGTGATCGGGATTGAGGTTGGCGTGGAGATAATCCACCTGGATGGCGCGAACCCAGACAGGCCCTGCGAGTTTAAAATCCACGCCGCCGCCCACTGCTGTAGCGAGCGTTGTGCCGAAGAAAGCGGTAGGCCCCGGGCAACTGGTGGAGGTGCAAGTCGCTCCGAAGAAAATCGCCCGATTGGTTCCATGAACCGCGCCTACCAGGATGTGCGCAAAGGGCTTCACTCTTTTGAGTCCCGGCACAGTAACCTGCGGGCCGAACAGCACAGAGGTCTGCCTTTCCTGAACTCCGGACGGCGAACCATACTGCTGGCTCAAGTCACCCACAAGTCCGAGCCAGGATGCGGGCTTCATTTCCACTGAAGCGTCCCAACCATTAACATTGAAACTCGGACCGCCATTGGGTTGCTGGTTTCGCACCAGGGTATAGCCCCCAAACAAGGTAACCTTGGGGATGGCCTGCGCGGAAGCAGCCATCGGCATGCTCGCCATCATCATGAGAACAGGAATCAGCTTTTTCATATCACACCTCCACATTCTAGTGTGATGCCTGCCTGGGGCAATAGGTTTGAGTTTTCTGGGACGAAGCTCTTCAGATTCGCTTCGGTTGGTCGCCGGGCAGCCTGACGCGTTCCCACCGACATGACAAAAAATAATTCGTCCGACAAAACCAAAGGGCGCAGCCGCGACATGCGTCGATGAAAAGGCCGCACTTGTGACCAGGAACCGCAAGGGTTCAAAAGGCGTCAAGGTTTGCGCTTACATCTACCCACTGTTGCATCAGTCGAGTCCGGAGCGCGGTTCAAGCTTTGGAGCTTTTCGTGCCCCGTGGCGGAAGTGGAGAATTTCTATGAGCAGTCTCTTTTCGTGAACTTGGTAATACACGAGGATCGGGCTGTGTATCAGTTTCCGCACGCGGGGCCTTTTTCGAATGACGGCGCCCATGCGGGGAAAGCGGGCCAGCAATTCCAAGTGATCCAGCAGCCCTTTGCCAAAGCGGGAGGCAGCGGCGGCATCATCCTCGGCTGCGGGCCGGAAAAGATCCGCGAGATCATTCAGCGACCTTTGCGTGTAGAGGAGTCGGTAATCCACTTGGACAAGAGTTTGCGGGCTTCGTCTGGCGGCACAGTACGACCGGCTTCAGCGTCCCGAATACCTTCATCGATGGCAGCGAGCGTTTCCTCGTCCTCGTCGTCCTCGACCGGAGCCGGTCTATCCAACTCTGTTTCCTTCGCCTTTCCCATGCTCATAATTTAGTCCTGATTAGCGTGAAATGCAAGCGTGAGAACAGGCGACGATCCACCAACGTTTTTCGTCTTATGTCCCAGAATGTCCTATGCACTTAAATCATTTTCGTTTCCTGCTTTTGGCTTGCGCGGCCGAGCCACCTCTGTTTATACTGGAACATTCGCCGGCAGCATCAATCGTTTACCGCGTGCAACCAAGCGCGCGGGTCTGCCTGTGATAATTGATTGGGCCTGTAGCTCAGGTGGCTAGAGCGCGCCCCTGATAAGGGCGAGGTCGGTAGTTCAACTCTACCCAGGCCCATGCCTCTTTTCCCCAGTCTTTA